>Ga0335072_10013326_pt1 | contig 11714 bp, 9 predicted proteins | sample Lox_Sample_21_FD_206725 | JGI IMG/M metagenome (GOLD analysis project Ga0335072, IMG submission 206725) | Soil microbial communities from Loxahatchee National Wildlife Refuge, Florida, United States - Lox_Sample_2.1 | ecosystem: Environmental > Terrestrial > Soil > Wetlands | place: USA: Florida...
CCTGAGGAAGACTCTCCCTACCGCGGGGCCGCGCTGAGCGCCGCGGGCGGGGCGGGCGGGGCGAGGTTCTAAGATCGGGCGAATGCGGCGCGAGTCCTCCACGGTGGTCGTCCTGGTCGGCGAGGTCGGGGACGGCCTGCTGGCCGGGCTGGCCAAATCGCCCGGCGTGTCCGTCGCGCGCTCCCTGGCGGCCGACGGCGGCCGGCCGGACGCGGACGACACGGCGGCGCCGCGGCCCGGCTGGGAGGCCGGCGCTCTGGCCTTGCGCGCGGCGACGCGGCACCGGTCGATGTATGTGATCGTGCCCGACGATCCCCTGGCCGAGGTGGCCGCCGGGTGGCGGGCGATGTGGGAGGTGCCTGGCCCGGCCGGGGTGTCCCCTGGGGCGGCCGGGTTCGAGCGGCACGCCGCCGAGGCGCTGGCCGCGTGGCGCGGCAAGCGGTTCGAGCTGCCCGACTACTACCTGGTCATCGCCCCGGCCCAGGGCACCGACGCCGGCCCCGACCTGTACCTGGGCCCGCTGCGCGCGATCCGCCCGCGCCGGGTCGCGGTCGCGGCGACAGCCGACAGCGCGGCCCAGGTGCCCGCGGTGCTGAGCACGCTCCGGTCGCTGCAGCACGGGCCGTGGTGGCCGCCGCTGGACGAGATGCTCGACGCGGCCCGCACCTTCTACGCCGGCGGCCTGGCCGAGACGCAGCAGATCCTGGGATAGCCGGCCGCGCCGGGGCCGGCGAACGCGGCGGGGCTAGGCCGCCCGTCCCCTGTGCAGCTCCCACTGGTAGAACCGGCGCCCGCTCATGTGCCAGACCCGCAGGCAGCCGTATCCGTCCTGGTAGTTGGTGCAGCCAAGGAACTCCCCGAAGTCGCCGTCGCGAGCGACGACCCTCCCCCCGCACGGGCAGCGATCGCCGGCCTGGACAAGCAGCGCCCGGAAATGGCCGACCTGGTTGTCGCGGCCATAGAGAAAGATCACGAACCCGGCCACGGCGGCAACGGCCGTGAAACCACCAATCATGAGCACCACGAGCATTGCGGCTCCTCAAGTCCACACGGGCGCTGGCAGGGCTGGCCGGCCGGGCCATAAGGAGCCTATGGCGGGCTTCTGACATTTTTGCCGCCGTACGCGCGGGCCGAGGGCGTGCGCTGCCGAATGCTTCGTCGGCGCCGTCGGCGGATCGTTAGCGGCCGCCGGCTTGCCCGTAAATATATAGATGCCCGTCTCCGGCAAGGGCAAGGGTGCGGTAGTCCGGGGCCACGTCGCAATAACCGACGCCTGGCGGCACAAGGAATGACTGCTGGCTTTGCAGCATCCCGCTGCGCACCACCAGGCGCGAGTTGGCGCGGTCCAGGCCCACGGCGAGATCGCGATGCTCCTTCCCGTTTATCAGCCATCCCCGGCCGATGAACTCGGCCTGCGGCAAGGCGGACTCGGCCGGCTCACGGTCGAACACGAACGCTTCTGTCGGCGGACGCTGATGCTGGTGGGCGTAGTACTCGGCGACCAGCTCCATCGTCAGCGGGACGCATCTTTTTCGCGGCTGGGGGATCAGCCCTTCCGCTATCGGGGTGCCACGCCGCGGTGGCACCTGGTGACCCGCCAGTGAGGAGCCAGCTTCGGCAAGGATGAGCCAACGCAGCCACTGGCCTCGCTGCCACTGGCCCCACGGACCCAGGCCCAGACGCTCCTCGATCAAACCCAGAACCGGGTGCCCCTCGACCATCACCCCGAAGCCGGTGTACTTGATGACCTTCGGCGTGAGCATTGTCTCCACGCTCCGGACGGCCTCCGCTTTGGCCGGATCAAAGATGCATACCCGGCCGTTCGTCATGGCCACGAGGACGACGCCGCTCGCCCAGGGCAAGTAGACGAGGCAGGCGACTCGTCCCGGCGGCAGCTTGTACTCGCGCAGGATCCGCGGCTTCCCGGGGAGCTGGAACGGCCGCCACGGATGGTCAGCCGCGAACCAGGCCCTGGTATCGCGGTACGCGTCATCATGTTGCCAGATCCGTGCGACGGCCTGGCCGACCGTGACCGCCCTCCCGTCGCCGCCGACGGCGAGGAGCTGCTGACGGTCTGGCGGCAGCTCCTGCCAGATCGCGGCCGCGGTCTCATAGAGGCGCCGGATCGCCTCGGCGGTCCAGTCCGCGATCTTGAGCTGGGCCGGCAGCTGGTCCGTGACCTCGGCGCGCAGCCAGGCAAGTACCTCCAGTACCGCGACCTCGTTTTCGATCGGAGCGCGGACCAGGGACAACTGGTACGGGCCATAGGAGCGGATCACGCGCGATACCAGTTTCCAGTGGTACGCATCATCCGGCCGCAGGTCTTCGAGAAGGTCCCCGATGCACCGCCCGAACAGATCGCGATCTTCTATCGCCGTGGCAATGTGGAACGCGAAGGCGTCGAACGCGACCTCGGCATCTTCCGCGAAACGATCGATCAGCTCGGCGGCTGCCGCGATATCGCCGGGCACGTCCGACGCGTGGACGACGGGCTCGCTTCGCTGCAAGCCCAGATGCAGTTCCTCGTCGCACACCATCGCGATGTACTTGACCTCGAGCTGCAACAGCAGGCATTGCTGCGCCTTGTGCCATAGGCGTGCGACCGGATCCTGACGATCAGGGCTTGTGTAAACGTCGGGCTCGAAGTCGAACGCTTCGAGTGCCAGGTGGGACAGGCGCGCACCCACGCTGACGCGGTCCCAGGCCTTCTGGGCGCCCGCCAGAGGCGGGTGCTCACCGGCGCTCGCCGCGACATCGGCCGGGTCAGGCGCGGCCTGATCGGGCGGCACGGCGGGCGGACCCCCGGGGTTGCGGCCGAGAATCCACCGGATCGACGCGACCAGCCGCTGCGTTTCCTCCCCGGCGCGGTCGCCGAACAGGTCGGCGCGCTGGATCGAGCCGAGCGTCCGTCCGGCGCCAAGGTCACGGTCGGGGATGTCACAGGCGTCGAATCGCACCGGGATAAGCCACGGATCATCCGGCTGCCGGCGTCGGAGCTGTTCAATTGCCTGCACAAGCTCTTCGTTCTGATAGCTCGCCTGGCGCTCGACGCTCGCCCGCGAGAAGCAGGCGATGAACGCGAGGGCGTCATCGTTGATGGCGCTCCTGATCCGCGCCCTCCAGTCCTGCCCCGGCCAGATATCGGCGACGTCGCGCCAGACGCTGATGCCGGCCGCTTCGAGCACCCGCTGTAGTTGATCAACCGGGCCCGCGTCCTCGCGCACGTACGAGATGAAGACATGCCCGACATGCCCCGCCGCCCCGTCGCTCACGGCACCTATTCTGGCGACTATTCGTCTAAGCGTCTATTACGGGCAATAGCGGATTTGGCATACGAGGTGAGGCGCCGGCCAATTGGCGTCGATATCCGCTCTGCCCAGAATATCGGTTCTGGGTGCTATGCAGGGAAGCGTGCAGATCCGACCGCCAACGGCGTACGCCCCGGGATGGCAGAATGCGGTGCCATGGCCGTCGACCTGATCCGCAGCACGCGCCTGTATCCCGGGGCACCGTACGCGTACGCAGCCGTGTCCGACGGCGCGGGTCTCGTGTGCACCGCCGGGGCCTGCCCGATCGACGAGCAGGGGCAGGTGACCGCTCCCGGCGACATCCCGGCGCAGATGCGCCAGGCGCTCGGCAACCTCCGGGTCGCGTTGCAGGAGTCGGGGGTGACGACCGGGGACGTGCTCAAGACGACCGTCTACGTCGCCAGCAGCGACCGCGACGATCTGGTCTCCGCCTGGAACGAGGTCGCCGACGCCTTCGGCGACCACGACGTGCCGAGCACGCTGCTCGGCGTCACGGTGCTGGGTTATCCCGGCCAGTTGGTCGAGATAGAGGCTATCGCCGCCCGCGGGCTCGCGCGAGGACCAGCGTGACGTCGTCCTCCCGGTCGCGGTAGCCCAGGGTGTCGGCCACCTCCGAGCAGGTGCCGTCGAGGGTGGCCCCGGGCCGGGTCAGCGCGGAGCCGAGGGCGTTGCGCAGCGCGGTCAGGCCGCCGTCGAGCGGCCCGCTGCGGTTCTCCACCAGCCCGTCGGTGTAGAGGGCCAGCGTGGCTCCCGGTGGCACACCGACCCAGGCCTCGTCGAATTCGGATGGTTCGTCCCCTGTCCCAGCGGCCAGCGGGAGTCCGGGCGGCAGGTCGAGGACCCGCGTCGTCCCGCAGGACAGCACGAGCAGCGGCGGGTGATGACCGGCCCTGGCTATTACGCATGAGCCGGTCGCCGGATCGAGGACGGCGCATACGCAGGTGGCGAACGACCAGGAGGCCATCTCGGCGGCTCGCTCGTCCAGCCCGCGCAGGACCTCCCTGGGCGGCAGGTCGCGGGCGGCCAGCGCATGAGCCGCGCTGGCCAGCTTGACCATGACGGCCGCTGCCTCGGGCCCGTGGCCCATCGCGTCGCCGACGATCAGCGCTGCCCGGCCGCCGGGCAGCCCGACGATGTCGTACCAGTCGCCGCCGACTCCGCTCTCCCCGGTCGGCTGATAACGGTGCGCCACCTCCAGCCCGCTGGCATGACCGGCCGGGCCGCTGAGCCGGCCCGGGGCCTCACCCCACATGCAAGTTGAACAACGATGGCCTGCACTCGCTCACGCACTCTGGCCGGTCGGTCCAGTGCACGGCGACCAGCGGTTCGCTGGCCTTGCGGCGCGTCAGGCCGATGAACGTCGCCATGTCTCCCTTGCGGTCCATGATCGGATCGCCGGGGGCGACGAAGCGGCCGCCGTCGGCGTGGTACACGTTCTCGTCTGGCATTGGTTACCTCACTGATTCAGGCGCGCGCCCCATGGGTCCCTGGGCCGCGCGCCTACGAAGTTTCGATCTTGTAACCAGACGTTACGCACGGTCGCGCACATCCGAATCCGCCAAGCCTGATAGTGGTGACGAGCGGTTGATAGGCGCCCTGATAGCCCGGCGGCCCGCTGATGCGGAGGCCGAGGCCCGATGGGCGGCCCGCAGATACGTCAGCGGCGCGCTGCCGTCGGCTGGGCTGCCGTCGGCTGGGCCGCCGTCCGCTGGGCCGGCACCGGCACCGGCGGCAGCGCGTCCGCCAGCTCGTTGCGTGAGGTGATGCCCAGCTTTGCGAACACCTTCCGCAGATGGTACGCGACGGTCGCCGGGCTGATGAATAGCTGCGCGGCGATCTCCGGGTTGGAGGCGCCCCCGCCGGCCAGGCGGGAGATCTGCGCCTCCTGGGCCGTGAGCGCCTCGCGCGCCCTGGCGGTCCCGGCCCCGGTCCGCCTGGCGTGCTCGCCGGCCGCGCGCAGCTCGATCCTGGCCCGCTCGGCGAACGCCCCTGCGCCCATCGCGTCAAAGATCTCGTGCGCGCTGCGAAGCTGTGCCCTGGCCTCTCGCTTGCGCCGCTGCCGCCGCAGCCATTCGCCGTAGAAAAGCTGGGCGCGCGCAAGCTCGACCCGGGCGCGGGTGCGGCCGAGGCGGGTGATCGCCTCGCGGTACAGGGGATCGGGGTCGTCGTCGCCGGTCATCAGCAGCGCCCGCGAGCGGGCCTCGGTGCCGAGCCCCCAGTCGGTCCCGCTGGCGCTGGTGGAGCGCGACAGCCGCGCCAGCGCGCCGAGCGCGCGGCCGGGTTCGCCGCCGCGCGCGGTGGCCTCGATGAGCTCGACCATGCTCCAGAACGAGAAGTGCTGCGTGACGTCGTCCTCGACGCCCTGGTAGGCGGCTGTCAGCGCCTCGTCGTAGCGACGCAGGCCGCCCCTGAGCAGGGCGGTGGACCAGTGAATCAGGCCCAGGCCCATGCCCTCCCCGCGCCGGATCACCTCGGCGGAGGCCGCGTCGATCAGCGCGCCGGCCTCGGCCGAGCGGCCCTGCAGCGCGGCGAGGCCGAGGGCGGCGTACGGCGCGATGCTGCCCCCCGTGGCCTCGCAGATCGTGTTGATCTCGGCGACCAGCTCCTCGGTCGCGGTGAACTGCCCGGAAATGTTGAGCAGCCCGGCGTGCGTGCTGAGCGCGGTCGGCAGGACAGCCAGCGCGCCGGCCTCGCGGGCGAGCCGGACCCGGCGGGAGGTGAGCTCGTCCCAGCTCTCGTCGTCCCAGAGCAGCACGGCGGCGTGGCTCGCGACGTCGAGCCAGCGCAGCGCGTCCCGCTCCGGGCCCCGCTGGCGGCGGAACGCGGTGACCGCCTGCTTCAGCAGCGGGGCTCCGGCCGCGTAGCCCTCGATGATCAATGCCGTGAACCCGTCCAGCAGGAGATCCGACGGCCGGGGCATGCCGGGCGGCCGCGGCGCTGTCCTGGCTGCCTCGGCCACCTCCCGGGTGCCGACGCCGTGTGCCAGGCGGCCCGCCATGAGCGCGGCCGACAGCGCCGCCAGGTAGGTGTCCCTGGACAGTCTCGCGTCGAGCGGGGCGAGCCGCTCGGCCGCGTGCAGCAGCAGCGGTGGAGCGTCACTCCCGCGGCTGGACGCGTAGGTGATCTCGCCCCGCAGCAGTTCCACCCGCGCGTGCTGCTTCTCGCTCAGCGATCCGCCCGAGTCCGCGGCGGCCACCAGCCCGAGCGCCGCGTCGAACGCACCGGCCTGCTGCTTGGCCTCGGCGGCGGCCAGGGCGCGGTCGGTCCGCCGGTCCCGGTCCAGCGTGAGCGCGGCCGAGCGCTCCAGGAAAGCCGCGGCGGCCGCCAGGCCCCCGCGCGCCAGCGCCCGTCCGGCGGAGCGTTCCAGCTCGTCGGCGATCTCCTCGTCGGGGCCCGCGGCGGCCTCGGCCCGGTGCCAGGCCCGGCGGTCGGGGTCGGTCGCGGGGTCGGTGGCCTCGGCGAGTGCCGCGTGCGCGGCCCGGCGATCGGCCGGGGAGGCCGCGCGGTAGACGGCCGAGCGGGCCAGCGGGTGCCGGAACGTCACCGTGGTCCCGATCGTCAGCAGCCCGTCCGCCGTGGCGGCCTCGGCCGCGTCGGCGCCGATTCCGAGCAGGGCGGCGGCCCGCCACAGCAGCACCGGGTCGCCCACCGGATCGGCCGCCGCCAGCAGCAGCAACCGCTGGGTCTCCGCCGGGAGCGACCGGTCGCGGCGCTGGAAGCTCTCCTCGATGCGGCCCGACAGCGCGGGCGCGTCCGGCGCGCCGAAGCCGGCCAGCTCATCGTGTTTGAGTCCTCTCGGCAGTTCGAGCAGGGCCAGCGGGTTGCCGCGGGTCTCGGCGATGATCCGGTCCCGCACCCGCCGGTCCAGCGGGGCGCTCAGCGCCGAGCGAAGCAGCATGCGGGCGTCGGTATGGCCCAGGCCACTCACCGGCAGGTCCGGAAGCCCGGTGAAGATGTCGGCGTGATCGCGGGTCGAGATGATCAGAGCCAGCGACTCGGCCAGCAGCCGGCGGGCCACGAACGCCATCACCTGGGCCGACGCCCGGTCCAGCCACTGCGCGTCGTCGATGGTGCACAGCACGGGCCGCTCGCCGGCGGCGTCGCATAGCAGGCTCAGCGCGGCCAGCCCGACCAGGAACCGGTCCGGCGGCGGCCCGGTGCGCTGGCCGAACGCGGCGGCGAGCGCGTCGCGCTGCGGCTCGGGCAGCGCGTCGGCCGGGACCGGCACCTGGGCGCATAGCTGGTGCAGCGCCGCGAAGGCCAGCTCCATCTCGGACTCCACGCCGGTGACCCGGGTCACCCGGAAATCCTGGGCACGCTCGATCGCGTAATCCAGCAGCGCCGTTTTCCCCGCTCCCGGCTCGCCGCGCAGCACCTGCACGCCGCTGCGCCCCTCGCGCGCGGACTCGAGCAGGCCCTCCAGCGCTATCCGCTGTTCGTGCCGGTCAAGCAACATCATGGCCGGTCAGGACGCTGTGGCCCGCTGGACGCTGGTATCGAAGGCCAGACGCCCGTCCTCGACGTTGACGGTGATTTCCTGCCCGGAGCCGAGCTCGCCGTTCAGCAGCATCCGGGAGAGCTGGTTGTCTACTTCGCGCTGGATGGTCCGGCGCATCGGCCTGGCGCCGAACTCGGGTTGGTAGCCGTGCTCGGCGATCCAGTCCACCGCCGCAGGGGTGAAGCGCACCGTGACGCCCTGCCCGTGCATGCGGCGCCGGGTTTCCTGCAGCAGCAGTTCGGTGATCTGCAGCAGCTCGGCCCGGTCGAGCTGACGGAAGACGATGATCTCGTCGATGCGGTTCAGGAACTCGGGCCGGAACGACTCCCGGAGCCGGCGCAGCATCTGGTCCTGCAGCGCGCTCTCCTGGCCCTCGGCCGAGCTCACTCCGGAGCCGCCGAAGCCCAGCGTGGTTCCCCGCCGGGCGGCCAGGTCCGAACCCAGGTTGCTGGTCATGATCAGGACCGTGTTCTTGAAGTCGACGGTCCGGCCCTGGCCGTCGGTGAGCCTGCCGTCGTCGAGGATCTGCAGCAGGATGTTGAACACGTCCGGATGTGCCTTTTCGATCTCATCGAGCAGCACCACGGAATAGGGGTGTCGCCGGACAGCCTCGGTGAGCTGGCCGGCCTCCTCGTAGCCGACGTAGCCGGGCGGCGCGCCGATGAGGCGGCTGACCGTGTGCCGTTCCTGGAACTCGCTCATGTCCAGCCGCACCATGCGGCTGTCCGCGCCGAACAGCGCCTCGGTCAGCGCGCGCGCCAGTTCGGTCTTGCCGACGCCGGTCGGGCCGAGGAACAGGAAGCTGCCGACCGGGCGCTGCGGGTCGCCGAGCCCGGCCCGGGACCGCCGGACCGCCTCGGAAACGGCAGCGACGGCCTGATCCTGCCCGATGACCCGCTCATGGAGGTGGTCCTCGAGTCGCAGCAGCCGGTCCTTCTCCTCCTCGGTGAGCTGCTGGACGGGGACGCCAGTGGCGCGGGAGACCACCTCCGCGATGTCGTTGACCACCACCTCGGGCACGGCGTTCTCGCCCTTGCTGAGGTCGCTGATCTGGTCGCAGATCTTCTCGATCTGGTCGCGCAGCCGGGACGCCTGCTCGTACTCCTCGCTGGCGACCGCCTGGTCTTTATCGCGCCGCAGCTCCTCCACCCGCCGCTCGAGGTTGCGCAGGTCGACGCCGGGCGTCTTGGTCCGCAGCCGGACCCGCGCGCCGGCCTGGTCGATGAGATCGATGGCCTTGTCCGGCAGGAACCGGTCGGTGATGTACCGGTCCGACAGTTCCACGGCCGCTGTCAGCGCCTCATCGGTGTAGCGGACCTGGTGGTGCGCCTCGTACCGGTCCCGAAGCCCGTGCAAGATCGCGAGCGTGTCGTCGGGCGTGGGCTCGGGCACCAGGATGGGCTGGAACCGGCGGGCGAGCGCGGCGTCCTTCTCGATGTTCTTGCGGTACTCATCCAGCGTGGTCGCGCCCACGACGTGCAGTTCGCCACGGGCCAGGGCCGGCTTGACCATGTTGCCGGCGTCCATCCCGCCCTCGGTGCTGCCCCCGGCGCCGACCAGGGTGTGCAGCTCATCGATGAAGATGATGAGCTCGTCTGCGTGCGCCCGGATCTCGTCGATGATCCGCTTCAGCCGCTCCTCGAAGTCGCCCCGGTAACGGGTGCCCGCAACCACGCTGGACAGCTCGAGCTGGACGACGCGCTTGCCGGACAGCATCTGCGGGACCTCATCGTCCACGACGCGCTGGGCGATGCCCTCCACGATCGCGGTCTTGCCCACCCCGGCCTCCCCGATCAGCACCGGGTTGTTCTTGCCCCTGCGGGAGAGCACCTCGACGGTCTGCTCAATCTCGCCGTCCCGGCCGATCACCGGGTCGATCCGGCCTTCCCGGGCCATATCGGTCAGGTCGCGCCCGTACTCGTCGAGTGTGGGGGTCTCGCCCCGGCCGCCGCCGCCGGTGTTTCCCGCGCCCGGCGTGCCCGCGCCGGCGAGCGCGGCCTGGAGCGCTTCCGGTGTCACCCGGGCGGCGGCCAGCTTCCGCCCGGCCGACGATTCCGGGTTCACCGCCAGCGCGAACAGTATGTGTTCCGGGCCGATGTAGGTCGATCCGAGCGAGCGCGAGATCTGATGTGCGTCCAGCAGCGCGCGCTTGGCGCCCGGGGTTAGCTGCGGTGCCTCGCTGCTGCGCTCGCCTTCGGCCGGTTTCTCGCCCTCGACGGCGCCGGCCAGAGCCGCGGGATCGGCCCCGGCGCGGGCCAGCAGTTGCCGGGTGGGCTCCGTCGTGGCCGTCGCCCAGAGCAGGTGCTCGGTACCCAGATCCGTTCCGCCGTGCTCCGCGACGTAGGACGCCGCCGCGCCCAGCAGTTGCCTGGCCGGCCCGCTCATCAGCCGCATGATGTCCACGCGCTGGGCCGGGCGCCGCTGGCCGCCCGCGCCGTAAAGGCGGGCGAGAAACTCATCGAACGGGCTGGAGCCGGATCCCTCGGGCCCGTAGAACCCACCGCTCATCACAGTCCCCCTCCTGTGGGATCGCAGCGTTCCGTGGAGCCATACCCGAGATATCCCGGCCTGCCACCCGGGGGATTTGCGTGCGAAGCGGACAAAGGCTTACCAACGAACGGCGGCAAGCGGCGCGCGCGTAAGGTGCGGGTGTGGAACACACCCGACTCGGCCGGACCGGCCTCCAGGTATCCAGGCTGTGCCTGGGCACGATGACCTTCGGACTGCAGTGTGACGAGACCGCCTCGGTGGCGATCCTCGACCGCGCAGCGGAGGGCGGCATCGACTTTCTCGACACCTCCGACGCGTACCCGCTGGGCGGCGACCTGTCCACGCGGGGCACGACCGAGGAGATTCTCGGCCGCTGGCTGCGCGGGAAGCGGGACCGGTTCATCGTGGCCACGAAGTGCTTCGCCCCGACCGGGCCGGCGCCGTTCGATGCGGGTAACTCCCGCAAGCACATCCTTTCCGCCGTCGAGGACTCGCTGCGGCGGCTGCAGACCGACTACATCGACCTTTACCAGCTGCACGGGTACGACCCGGCGACGCCGATCGACGAGACCCTGGGCGCCCTCGACGACCTCGTGCACCAGGGCAAGGTGCGCTACGTCGGCTGCTCGAACTTCCTGACCTACCAGCTTGTCCGGGCGGTCGGCCGGACCGAGACGCTGCGGCTGGCCCGCCTCGACTGCGTCCAGCCCCGGTACAACCTGCTGTTCCGCCAGATCGAGCGGGAAATGCTGCCGTACTGCGGTGAGGAAGGCATCGGCGTCATCCCGTACAACCCGATCGCGGGCGGGCTGCTGTCCGGCAAGCACGACCGCGCGAACCCGCCGCCCGATGGGACCAGGTTCACCCTGGGCAACGCCGCTCAGAACTATCAGAACCGCTACTGGCACGACCGCGAGTTCGACACGGTGGAGGCCATCCGCAAGCTCGCCGGGGAGGCCGGCGCCGACCTGGTGACGCTGGCGGTGGCCTGGGTTCTCGCCAACCCGGTGATCACCGCGCCGATCATCGGGGCCAGCCGTCCTGAGCAGCTCGGCGCCAGCCTGGCGGCGACCGACTTCTCCCTGGACGGAGAGCTCAAGCGGCGGCTGGACGAGCTCACGCACGACTACCGGATGGGCGACGCTCCGAGGTAGCGGCGCGGCACACCCTTGGGCCGGCCGCGGCCGGATATCGTGCAAACCGGGAAAAGAGGCAACACGGGCTTCTGCGGGAGGCAGGCCGTGATGGCTGACGAGCCGGAATGGATCCCGGCGGGGATTGACACCAAGCAGGCCAACGTGGCCCGGGTCTACGACTACTGGCTGGGGGGCAGCCACAACTTCCTTCCCGACCAGGACCTCGGGCGGTCCATGGCCGCCGTTGACCCCAACGTGAAGGCGATCGCCCGGGCCAACCGG
>Ga0335072_10013327_pt1 | contig 11713 bp, 8 predicted proteins | sample Lox_Sample_21_FD_206725 | JGI IMG/M metagenome (GOLD analysis project Ga0335072, IMG submission 206725) | Soil microbial communities from Loxahatchee National Wildlife Refuge, Florida, United States - Lox_Sample_2.1 | ecosystem: Environmental > Terrestrial > Soil > Wetlands | place: USA: Florida...
TACCGTGAAAGCGTCAGTGACGGGATCATTTTCCGACGATGCGGCCCGGCGAAGGTTGAGTTACAACCCGCCGTTGGCCGTCTCAGACGAGACGACAGGCCCAGGAGAGGAGGGAGCAACAGGTCTTACGACGCGCCGGCGCGGCTTGTGCAGCGGTCCTGCGCCCACATAGCTCCTGTAGACCGTGATATGGAAGCACGCCTGGTGGAATTCCTCCTCCACATCGATCTTTCCTTCGTTCTGAAGAACGTTCAGGCGATCGCGCATCCAATAAATTTCCCGCGCACTGAGGCCGTGTTTGGCAATGTCGATCGTGGCGCCCGTGAGATGGGGACTGGCAAGGTCGCCCTCGGCCTGTGCCGCGTTGCCATTAATCTCCATCAGGCGCTTTTGGTATTGCACCGTTCGCACCGCAGAACTGACTTCGAGCGGGCGATGAAACATCGCAGCATGAGCGCGCGAAAGATCGGTCAGGAATTTGGCAGTCCACGGCCGGCAGTAGCGGCGATTCTCAGGAAGATCGGTATTGATGGCGAGTGCGTCGGAAACAGGCACCCGGACCAGCACGCCGCGTGCAATGCGATCGTTGAGGTCCTCGTCGTTGAGAATCCGTTCCAGGCCGTCGTCCTCGGTCTTTACGTTCTGGCGCTCCAGCGACTCGAGCGACCCGCGCAGCGGGGCCATCGGAAAGATTCGCGTTGATCGCAGGGAAAGGGCGGAGGTCTCGGTGGGAACGGGCGCAATTGACTGATCGGAAGAAGCAGCAGACGTTTCGAAAGACCGTGTCTCCGGCGCGGGAGTTGAGCTCTCACTGCCTGCAGCGATCGAGCTCGACTCGGAAGCAGGTGCTACGCGATTCGCTTCGGTTTCGACACTCCTCGTTTCCGCATCGGAAGCCACGCCGTCCCTGTCAATCGTGCCGGACGCCGAGATCCTGGCATCTCGCTCCGCAGCTTCGCCGGTACTGGTTTCTGAAGCGCGAACAATATGCGGCGCGGCGTAGATTCTGGATCGCAGGCGGTGATAGGCGACAGATCGGCGATGGTATCTCGAACGTCGGACTCGGCTGGAGGCATACACCCTGCTCCGCCGCATTTCGCTCCGCGGTGCAAGCCGATGAGATGCTCGGCCTGTCGCCCGGGCTGAGGCACGATGAGTCGCGCGCGCCGGCGAGCGCCGGGCTGTTCTGGAATGCGCGGATCGAGTCCCGAGAGAATGCTTGTGAGCCGTTGTGGTATGTTCCGGCACAGCCCCGGCAGGAACCGCCAGGAGCGCAGCAAGCACAAGCGAAAAAACTACAATCCGCACCATGGGGAGTGCGCGGAGAACCATGAGCACCTCAATTGTAAGACGCAGAAGAGGCCATTTGGAGTGCCTTCCTGTGTTCTGCTTTGTCTGATAAGTCGCTGGAAGCCCTCCGTGTCGAGAGTAAGCGCTCACCCCCAGAAGAGTGAGACGAGAGCAAGGCTGGTGGGCGCGCTCGCTACCCCGGAATTCATTCAATGCAAAGTGACTCTCTATAAGTTCCCAGGGTTCAGAAGCGGAAGCGGATGTCCAAACGATTGCCCTGCTCTGTGGGCTCGAAAAGCAGCCTCGCTCTGAAAGCCCCGGCATGAGCGTGGACGAGATAATCCGCAGATTCGCGAGTCACGCGGAACAGAAGACCGAGCCCACCACTACTGCAGCAGCGTCCCCTGTTCGTCTTCCTTGCCGTTCAGTTCTTCCGGCGGAATAATGACCGCAGCCGCCACCTTGTCGTCGGCGTCCAGGTTCAGCAGGCGAACGCCTTGCGTGGCACGGCCGGCGGAGCGAATGGTCTTCGTGTCGATGCGAATGATCTTGCCAAACTGGCTGATGACCATCAGTTCCGATGTATCGTCGACAAGCTGAATGGTGTTCACCCTTCCGATGCGCTCGGTGACGGCCATGTTCTTCACGCCCTTGCCGCCTCGCGTCTGCAGGCGATATTCATCCACGTCGGTGCGCTTGCCAAAGCCGTTCTCGGTCACGGCCAGAATACGGTATGCGCCAGGTTCATGTTCCTTGGGCGTAATCGCGACACCTACAACGTAGTCACCCCTGCGCAGTTCGATGCCCCGAACGCCGTAAGCCGGCCGGCCCATGGAGCGCACATCGCACTCGTCGAAACGGATCGCCATGCCGAGATGAGTGGCTAGAAAAACAATCTGCGAACCGTCGGTCAAGCGTGCTTTAACCAGTTCGTCGTCCTTATCGATGCCGATGGCGATAATGCCGCGCGCCATCACATTCGAGAAGTCCTTGAGCGGCGTTTTCTTTACCGTGCCATTGCGCGTGGCGAAGAAGATGTATTTGCCTTCTTCTTCGAGGTCGCGCACGGGGAGAATCGCGCGCACGGTTTCGCCCGGTTGCAAATCGAGCAGGCTTTGCATCGACTTGCCCTTGCCCGCGGCGCTCACGTCAGGGATCTCATACACCTTGAGCCAGTAGACGCGGCCGGCGTTGGTAAAGCACAGCAGGTAGGAATGCGTCGAATTGATGATGAGCTGCGAAACGAAGTCTTCCTCGCGCGTCTTCATGCCGGTGCGGCCCGTGCCGCCGCGCCGCTGCTGGCGATAAATCGAAATCGGCGTCCGCTTCAGATAGCCCTGGTGGCTGACCGTGACGGCAACCTGCTCGTCGGCGATGAGATCTTCAATCTGCAACTCCGCCGATTCATCGATGATCTGCGTACGCCGCTCATCGCCGTAGCGATCGCGCACTTCCTGCAGTTCCTTCACGATGACTCCGCGCAGCTTTTTCTCGCTGGCCAGGATGGATTCGTATTCCGCGATCTCTTCGCGCTTCTGCCTCAATTCGTTCAGGATTTCATCGACCGAGAGCTGAGTAAGCCGGTAGAGCTGCAATTCGAGAATTGCGTCCACCTGCTTCAGCGTCAGTCCGCGCTCTTCGTTGGGCAGCCGCTCGCGATCAAGGCTGACCACGATCTCGTTTCCCTTGCCCCAGGCATACAGGTTCTCGCGCGCCTCGGCACGCGAGCCCGATGCGCGGATGAGACGGATGACCGTGTCCAGATTATCGAGAGCAATCTTGTAGCCCTCGAGAATATGTTCGCGCTCGCGCGCCTTGCGCAGCAGGTAAACGGTGCGGCGCTGCACAACATCGACACGATGGTCGATGAAGGCGCGAATCGCCTGGTCGAGCGGGAACTCCTTGGGCTGGCCGTTGAGCACGGCCAGGAAGATCATGGAGAAGCTCTCCTGCATCTGCGTGTGCTTGTAAAGCTGATTCAGGACAATCTCAGGCTGTGCGCCGCGCTTGAGCTCGATGACAATGCGCATGCCGTCGCGATCGCTCTCGTCGCGCACATCGCCGATATCGTCGATCACCTTTTCATTCACAAGCTCCGCGATGCGCTCGATGAGCTTGGACTTATTCACCTGGTAGGGAATCTCGGTGACGATGATGGCCTGTTTTTCCTTGGTCAGGTTCTCATTGGCCACCTTGGCGCGCATCATAAAGCGGCCGCGGCCCGTCTTGTATGCCTGCGCGATGCCGCCCTTGCCGTAGAGGAACGCGCCAGTGGGAAAATCGGGGCCTTGCACGTGCTTCAAAACTTCAGCGAGGCCGGCACTTGGGTCTTTGACCAGTTCGATGCAGGCGTTCACGATCTCGGTGAGATTGTGCGGCGGAATATTGGTCGCCATACCGACCGCAATGCCATTGGATCCGTTTACCAGGAGTGTTGGAATTCGCGTGGGAAGTACTGTCGGCTCGTTGGTCGTCCCATCGAAGTTTTCCGTCATGTCGACGGTTTCCATTTCGATGTCGGCCATCATCTCTTCGGCAATGCGTTCCATGCGGCACTCGGTATAGCGGTAAGCCGCGGGCGGATCGCCATCCACCGAACCGAAGTTGCCCTGTCCGTCGACAAGCGGATAACGCAGCGACCAGGGCTGCGCCATGCGCACCAAGGCGTCGTACACCGACGAGTCGCCGTGTGGATGGTACTTCTTCAGGCACTCGCCGACCACGCCAGCGCATTTGGAGTACCGCTTATTGTGTTGCAGGCCCTCGCGATCCATGGCCGTGAGAATGCGCCTGTGCACCGGCTTCAGGCCGTCGCGTGCATCCGGCAGCGCCCGCCCGATAATGACCGACATCGAGTAGCCGAGATAGGAGCGGCGCATCTCCTCCTCGATGTTGATAGGAACGATATTGGAGCCGCGTGGAGGAGTACCGCCATCGAGAGGGAGCTGGGGGTTCTGTTCGTCTGCCATAGGTGTGTTTGGGCTCGCAGAAAGGCGGCGGAAACGATCCGATAGAAGCGGATCCGGACTTCGCGGGCTAACACCTTATTTTACTGCATGATAGAGGTAGAAAGCAAGGAACGAGAAGTCAAATAAGCCTAATCTTTGCAAAGAGTTAAGGGCATCGTCGGCACCCAGTCTCTCAGGCATGGCTCGGGGCGCAATTTATAGCAGGCCGGGCAAACTCAGGACGCAGAGGGTGACCTGCATGGCTACAAGGGAACTTGCCGCCGCTAGAGCAATTTTTCTGCGCGGGCTTTCATACGCATCGGCAAACACGCCGCCAATGAAGGTGAGCAGGAAAGGAATGGCCCACAACCACGGAGTCCCGGGCACGCCCGTCATGATGAGCGAAAAAAGCAGCAGCGCGCAAAGCAGCGGAGCGGTGTTGCCGAAGTAGCGCGAGCGTCTCAGGCCGAGATAGAGCAATACGGCGGCTCCAGCTGCCACCGAAACTCCGGCATCGCTAAGCGTCGAAAAAAAACGCCGGGCCGGATCGAGAGAAAACCAGAGAAATCCTGCGGCCGATCGGAAGACGTAGCTGAATGCGTCGGGCGAAAAGCCGTAGCACGCAAAGACAAGCACCACCGCTCCCCCCGAGGCGAGCATCACCACGGGAAGCACCTGGGCGCGCCGTCCTTCCGCAACCCAAAGCATCAGGACAAGCCCGATAAGGGCGGCGACCGGCAAGGATGCGATGTGCGAAGCCGCGGCCAGACCCAATGCTGCTGTCAGCAGCACGATGCGCGGCCGCCACTTGCGCCGCGGACCCTGCATGGCGTGAGCCACTCCGATGCATGTGTACACCGCGGCATATACTCCCAGGGCAGCGAGAATCTCAGGTTGAGGCGCGATGCAGGCTTTCAAAATCGCGGGACAAAAACAATAAAGGGACAAAGCGGTGTAGCCGCCCAAGTCGCCATAGAGCCGCCGTGTCACCCACCACAATCCGGCGCCCAGCAAGCATCCGGCCATGAGAAAAGGCAGCCGCAGGAGGAGCAGCACGTGCGTCATCTGGTGGCGCAGTTCCCATGTGCTCACCTCGCCGCTTTCCTGCACCACGCGATCCTCCGGGGAGCGAAAGAGATCGAGTCCGCGCTGTACGAGGAGGTTCAGCGTGAGCGGCAGCCCGGCAACACGATACGCCAGCACGCCATCGTGAATGTTGCCGCACGTTGTGTAGTAGCCAGTCAACTGCGACGGGCGTTCCCACGTCTCGCGGCCGCAGCGGGCGTATTGATAGTCGCGGTCGGTAAGCGTTTGGCGACTCGTAAGCCACAGACCCTGCGCCAGAAACAAAAGCAGAAGTCCGGCGGCGATGCGCTGCGGCAAATTGAAGCGAAAGCGGCGAAGGCGGGCAAACCGGTGGGTCATCACGTGCGGAGGTCGACCCATCCAGTCTAAATGGTGAAGCTCAAAGGTTCATTGATCTCGCCATCTTCGGTCCAGGCCCACGATGCGCGCCAACAACAAAGCCGCCCCACCAGGGAGCGGCTCTGTGGATATTGTCGATTCTTACTCAACAGTGAGGAGTGTCGTTCCGAACGCCTGAACGCCATCGGAATTCGAGTACAAAGCAGTGATCGTGGTGCTCCCGGTGCCCACGGCTGTGGCCACGCCGGTGTTTGGATTAACCGTGGCAACGGTAGGATCGCTCGATGTCCAAGTAGAAGCTGTTGTCACATTTACGGTTTGTCCAGTTCCTTTTGTTCCGGTCGCCACGAAAGAGGTCGCTTGGCCCGGTGCAGTCAGGACAGGGTTGGCTGGGGTGATCGTGATCGAGACGACGTCGGCTGTGCTTGTGTTGTTATAAGCCTCGACGTTGAATGTCGCATTGCCGATGATTTGCCCGTGGAATCCTGGCGCACTGGCCGTGATCTCAGTGGAACCATACATCTGGCAGGTTACGGTCGCCGAGCCCCCACTCGTGATGGTGACCATGGTGGGAGTCAGCGAGGTCCACGTCACCTGACTGGTGATGTCCTGGGTAACCGGCGCGTGACCGGGACGTGTGTAGTTTCCTATGGCTATAAAATTCGTCGTTACCTGCGGATCGCCGCATGGCGCCAAAACTGCCGTATAGGAAGAGGGAGTGACGGTGATGGAGGTCAGGGAAGGTGAGACGCCGCAACTGGTGAATGGAATGACAAGGCCTGCAAGTAGTAGCGCGCCCAACAACGAACGATCACGCATAAAAGTCTCCTGGCGTTTCCGCCGGCTGGCTGATTCCTACCCTCGGCACAGCCTTGTTTCGATAAATTTCTGGGCCGGAATGTGGAGAATAAACAGAACCGGCTGATTGTTCACAACCTCGTAAACAGCGACTTCACACTTTCATTTCAGCGCATTACTAGACGCCTGGACCCACCAACATCCGCCGCCCGCGGCTCAAGAAACTGAAACCTCGAACCGCTTCGACTCAACCAAATGCCTCTTGTGAGGTGGCGCAATCATACGACAGGTTAATCGGGTGAATCAATATCTTCTTTGGATCATTTAACTCCAAAGTTACCTTCGTGATGAGGGCTTAGCCAGTGTGCCGAAGGGTGTCAGAAAAATCCCTGAAAACGGGACGTTTCGACCCTTGAAACTCCCTCGGCTCCAGACTCCTCTTGCAGGAACCAAGTCCGGTTCTTTGCCGAGCCCGCCGCGAGCCGCTACACTTCTCCCATCATGGCCATCGTGCGCGACAACCCTCCTGACCACACCGGGAACAGAGACCGATTCTTGGGGACCCCGACGGACCGGCTGGTCAGCGCCTCTCGCGCCGAAGAAGAGCAGAGCTTCGAACTCAAGCTTCGCCCACGATGGTTGGGGGAGTTCATTGGACAATCGAAGGCCAAGGAACAGCTTTCCATTGCCCTCGAGGCGGCAAAATCCCGCGGCGAAGCGCTGGATCATGTGCTGCTCTTTGGACCGCCTGGATTGGGTAAAACCACCCTGGCGACCATCATCGCGAATGAACTCGACGTCGGCTTCCAGCAAACCTCGGGCCCTGCATTGCAGATTCAGGGCGACCTCACCGCCATTCTCACCAACCTTCGTGAGCGCCAGGTGCTGTTTCTGGATGAGATTCACCGCATGCAGCCGGTGCTGGAAGAAAAGCTCTACACCGCCCTCGAGGATTACAAGCTCGACATCATCATCGGACAGGGTCCGGCGGCGCGTACCCACGTGATGGAGATTCGGCCGTTCACCTTCATCGGAGCCACCACCCGGCCCGGCCTGTTAAGCTCGCCACTTCGTTCGCGGTTCGGGATTCTGCTGCGCCTTGAGTTCTATACCGAAGACGAACTGCGCATAATCGTGGAACGCTCGGCCGATGTGCTGCAGGTGCCCATCGATTCCGACGGCGCCGCGGAAATTGCTCTTCGTTCGCGAGGAACACCGCGAATCGCCAACCGCCTGCTGCGCCGCGTGCGCGATTACGCGCAGGTGCGCGGATCGGGCGCCATCGATCGGCCTACCGCAAATGCAGCCCTCACCATGCTCGAAGTGGATGCCCACGGATTCGACGAGATCGACCGTCGCCTGCTGATGACCATCATGCAGAAGTATGATGGCGGGCCGGTGGGACTGGGCACGCTGGCCGCGACACTGGCTGAAGAAGAAGACGCGCTCGAAGAAGTCTACGAGCCGTTCCTCATTCAGATTGGTTTTTTGGACCGCACGCCGCGCGGGCGCGTGGCCACCCGGCTGGCCTACGAGCACTTCGGCCTGTCGATGCCGGGTCGGCAGCCGGGACTGTTTTAAGAAGTTGCGAAGCTGGCGTGTTTATTCGCCGCTTCACGATGTGTTCGCTGAATTGGCGACACGATGGCACCGCTAACTCCGCAAACGACGCAAGCTATGCTTTTGCGCTAACCGCGTTCAGGAGATACACAATGGCACTCACTGAATCGACAATGAACCTGGAAATCGGTACCGAAGCACCGGATTTCGCGCTACCTGATGTCGTTACCGGCAAGACCGTTCGACGCGACGATTTTCGCGGCCAGAAAGCCCTGCTCGTGATGTTCATTTGTACCCATTGCCCCTATGTGAAGCACGTCGAAAAGGGGTTAGCCGCGCTGGGCATGGACTACGACGGCGAGCCGATCAGCATCGTCGCCATCAGCAGCAACGACGCCGAGAATTTTCCTGAAGACAGCCCGGCCGGACTCCGGAAGCAGGCGGAGAGATTGCGTTTTCTTTTTCCTTATCTTTACGACGAAACGCAGCAAGTTGCCCGCGCCTACAACGCAGCATGTACGCCCGACTTCTTCCTTTTCGATGGCGATCTGAAGCTGGTGTATCGAGGGCAATTTGATCGCAGCCGGCCGGGCAATGGGATTCCGGTGACCGGTGAGGATCTGCGGGCCGCCATTGATGCTGTCCTCGCCGGCAAGCCGCCGATCAAGGATCAGATGCCGTCAATTGGCTGCAACATCAAGTGGAAGGGGTGAGAAGCGGTATTTAGCGAGACGACTTGGCCGGTTTGAAGATCCTGAGCGAAAACCAGCTGCCTATCAAGCCCGAGACGACATAAGCGAGTACGATGATTGTTCGCTCGGTCCGTCCGTCTTGATCCAGTTTCAGATGGAAGAGAGCCATCGCGACGTTGATGGCCACATAACCGGCCAGGGAGCAGGCACCGAAGGCGAGAACCGCCGCAAAGATGCGCTTCCCCAGCGCATCCAGTCCCGCCACCACTGAAAAGCAAACATACCCGCACCCGGCAAGAAACAGGTACGTCAGCGCATAGTAGATCAGAAGGAATTCCATCGCCAGGTCCTTCTTTGAACCAGACCTTTCGTCTGAAGAACCAGGAATATTACAACGACATTCCCTTCAGGTATGCACGAAACTGCGGCCCCAGGTCGGGGCGTTTGAGCGCAAACTCGACGGTCGCCTGCAACATGCCGAACTTGTCGCCCGCATCGAAGCGCTTGCCCTCAAACGTGTAGCCGAAGACCTTTTCTTCCTTCAGCAGCGCTTTGATTCCATCGGTGAGTTGGATTTCTCCGCCGGCGCCGGGTGTTGTCTTCTCCAGTAACTCGAAAACACGGGGCGTGAGCACGTAGCGGCCGATGATCGCTTGTTTCGAAGGTGCCTGGTCAAACTTCGGCTTTTCCACCATCCCGGCGCAGTTGTAGATACGCGAGTTTTCAGGGTCGGGCGAGCCGGCCAGCACACCGTAGGCGCTGATCGAAGGACCTTCGATGGTCATCGTGGCCAGCACCGATCCGCCGCGCTCATCGAACACGTCAATCATTTGCTTGATGCATGGGACTTCCGCATCGATGACGTCATCGGGCAGGATGACGGCAAACGGTTCATTCCCCACAAGGTCTTTTGCGCAGAGCACCGCATGACCAAGACCAAGGGGTTCTTTTTGGCGCACGTAGCTGATGCGCGCCAGCGTGGCCACGCCACGCGAAACCGCGAGCAACTCATTTTTGCCGCGCCGTTCGAGGGTGGCGTCCAGTTCGAAACTGTGATCGAAGTGATCTTCCATCGCCCCTTTGCCGCGGCCCGTGATGATGATGATGTGCTCGATTCCCGAAGCGATCGCTTCTTCCACGCCGTATTGGATGATGGGCTTGTCCACAAGCGCCAGCATCTCTTTGGGAATGACTTTTGTGGCCGGCAGGAAACGCGTTCCCAAGCCTCCGGCGGGAAAGACCGCTTTCCGTACGCGATTGTTCATTTGATCTCCTGGTCATTACCTCAGGCTTCGGCATCTCGATTCGCCTCAAGGCCGGTTGCAGTCATTCACGAAGAGCATAAACCCGCCATTCTGCTCGAGTGATGATCTACGGATGCGCGTTCTAGAGCGCAGGCGAATCGTCTCCGAGCATGGCTTCGCGCACAATCTTGATGGGCGGAAAGCCCTGGCGTAGGAAGTTGTTGTGGAATTCTTCGAGCGAAAATGCTGGGCCCTGTTTCTTTCGCATATCATCACGCAATTTCATGATCTCGAGTTTTCCCAGGGTGTAATAGAGATAGGTGGGATCGCCGGCGCCTCGCTTTGCCTCAACTTCCGCCGATTCCTTTGATTGGTACCCCTCCTTTTGGAAAAACTCCACGGCCTGATCAATAGTCATGTTGCCGGTATGCATTTCGATGCCGACAATGAAGCGCGCGTTGCGCAGCAGCGCATCCTGCAACTGGCCCAGGCGCAGGAACCTCGCTTCGCGCTCGTCCTTCGCTCCTTCGCCGGGCTGCCCGTAGCCCTCGTCAAGCATCATCTGCTCGCAGTAGTGCGCCCATCCTTCCACGTTGGTATTGGCGCCAAGCAGCTTGCGCACGCGGCTGGGCGCTTTCGGCGTCCAGAGGAATTGAACGTAGTGTCCGGGATATGCCTCATGCACCGCGGTCGAGATCACGGTCCCCACATTGAATGAGTGCATGAAGCCTTCTGTCTCAGCGGACGTCATGGCTGGGTCGGGAAGCGTCACATTGAAATAAGCAGTCGTCGAATGCGTCTCAAACGGGCCGGGCGTATCCATCGACGCCATGGTCGTGGCGGCCATGAAGGGCGGCGTCTCCTCAACCACTGGCTGCACCTCCGTGGGAATCGTCACAATCCGATGCGCGCGAATGAACGTAATGAGTCCGTTGAACGTCGAGCGGAACGTGTCCAGAAGTTGGTCCGGCGCGGGATGATCTGCGCCCAGCTCTTCAAGAACGGCACGCGGGTTCTTGTCCGGCTCAAGTTGTTTGGCGACCTCAATGAAATGGGCCTGGTTCTGGTGCAGGTCTGCCCACCCAATCTCGAGAAGGCGCGGCAGTGGAATATCGATCATCTCGTCGTATTCGAGTTTCTTCCGAAACGTCTCCGCGCCAATGCGAAAATCGCCGTTCGAACGCGGCAGCAGGTCTGTCTTGAGCCACTCGAGATAGTCTTTCAGCGCAGCAATCACAGCCGCATTGGTCTGCGCGAACTCCGTCTTCAGAGCGGGATCGGTTGCATCCTTGAACGCTGCCGGCACATCGTGCTCGAAAAAACGGATGATTCCAGGCAGCTGCTCGATGGCAATCTCGGAATAGATATGCGGCGGGTTTTTCAGGTTCACTCTGGCCTCTGAGAGCAGAGCCGGCATCTTCTTCTCGCGTGCGACCAGCGACCGCAGACGATCGTCCGCAGGCGCAAATTTGCGCTCCATCAGCACAAATGCGGCGTTGGCCACGGTACCGGAATAATCGTCCGGATCCTTCTCCCAGGAGCGAATCGTCTCAAGAGCGAGCAACGAAGAGCGGATGTTGTTCAGCAGAATCTCCCGGTCGCTCCGCGGAACCAGGTCCGCCGCGGCATTGTCGGGATGAATCGCCTCGATCCTTTGTTCGAAGCGCTTGAACGCCGCAATCTCCGCGTCGATGCTCGTGGGTGAATAGTCTTCAAGCTCCGCATCGTACTGGTGGTAGCCGACTGCGGTGCCGAC
>Ga0335072_10013329_pt1 | contig 11713 bp, 12 predicted proteins | sample Lox_Sample_21_FD_206725 | JGI IMG/M metagenome (GOLD analysis project Ga0335072, IMG submission 206725) | Soil microbial communities from Loxahatchee National Wildlife Refuge, Florida, United States - Lox_Sample_2.1 | ecosystem: Environmental > Terrestrial > Soil > Wetlands | place: USA...
TTGGCGTCACCGATCGCCTCGGTCCAGTTGCGGATCATCGGCAGGTTCACCGGATCCCGGGCCGGGCGCGGCCGGGATTCTCCAGCGGCGGCCAGCCGGGCAGCAGCCTCCCGGATGGTGGCTTCTGTCGCAGCAGAACCCGAGCCCTCGGAACCCTTATCGACGGCCAGAACGCTCACGCCCCTTCGTTAACGCGGGCACCAAAGGGCGGGCCGAGCCCGGCCAAATTAGAACACGTTTTACCGGCCGGCGGCCAGCGCATAGCGTCTGGCCTGGGCTGCTGCCGTTGGTACCCTTATTACCGGCGCGGGACGCGGTAAGGTCCCGGCCCGCGCACATGGCCAGCCGGAGACCGCGGGGAGCGGCTCCGGCTTGCTGATACCAGGAGAGGCCTGTATGGCAACACCGAGAACACGTATCACCGGCACGGTCGTGCCCGGCGCACCGGCCGTGGCCGAGTTCGGCTCGGCCGCGCAGCGCGACCGCCGCAAGCGGATCCTCGACGCCACGCTGGCGCTGGCGTCCAAGGGCGGTTACGACGCGGTGCAGATGCGGACGGTTGCCGAACGGGCCGACGTGGCACTGGGCACGCTGTACCGGTACTTCCCGTCCAAAATTCACCTGCTCGTGTCCGGGCTGGCCCGGGAGTTCGAGCGGACCCAGGAGAGGCTGGACCGCAGGCCGATCCCGGGCGAGACACCCTACGACCGGATGCTGTACGTGCTCGGCCGGATCACCCGCTCCATGCAGCGCGAGCCAATGCTCACCGAGGCGATGACCCGGGCCTTCATGTTCGCCGACCCGAGCGCGGCGGCTGAGGTCAACATGGTCGCCCGGCTGATGGAGCACATGCTCACCAAGGCCATGCACGACGGCGAGCCATCAAACGACGACAAGGCCATCGCCCGGGTCATCGGCGATGTCTGGCTGTCGAACCTGGTCGCCTGGGTGACCAGGCGCGCGTCCGCCGACGACGTCAGCAACCACCTCGAGTTGGCCGCCCGCCTGCTGCTGCGCTGATCCCGCTGCTCACTCTTGATCGCTGGGCTCATCCGTGCGGCGCTCATGGCTGCGGACGAGCGCCGTCACCTCACGCCTGAGCCCGATCGATGGCCCGCCGATCAGCTCCCAGGAACGGGAGATGCCAACCAGAAAGCAGGTCACCACCAGGATCGCGATCGTGTCCACCGCGCCGGAGTCACCCGGGCGGGCGATCACGTCTAGCCCCTGGATCAGCTGGATCACGAACGTGACGACCAGCCCGAGCAGGAACAGCGCGTCGCGCACCGTGCTCCACCGCACCTGGCCCAGGCGGATCAGCAACAGCAGCGACGCCGTGACGAACATCAGCCCCAGAACCGCCACGACCAGCGCGGTCCACCCGATCTTCTGCCCGGGGATCAGCGCGAACAGCGACACGGCCAGCGCGTTGGTGAACGCCGTCAGCGCCGCCGCCGCGCGTATCCGGTGGACTTGCGCTTCCGCCTCCTCCCGGGCGAGCCGCTCCGCGGAAACCGAGATGGCCACGAACAGCAGCCCGATCAGCGTGCCGCCCACACCGGCGCCGGCCACGAAGAAGTCATGGATGTCCTGAGGTACCACCCGATGATCCTCCCAGCCGGCAACCGGCCGGTGGGCGCGCTTTGTCAGGACGCTGTCGCTTCGCCAGCCTCGGCCGAGTCGGGCCGGAAGCGGGCGTCAAGTTTCGCGGCGACTCGACGGCCGAGCCGCTGCATCGGCGCCTCCACCAGGTAATACGTCCCCGCGCAGCAGGCCAGCAGCACGGCCAGGAACACCGGTGCTGCCGCCGCCTGCAGCCAGGTGGGCTGACCGTAGCCGGGCGCGAACGGGACGCTGTCATAGACGTCGAGGAGCAGCGGGTGCAGCATGTACACCGAGTAGCTCACCAGCCCCAGCCAGGCCAGCACCGTCGGCACGCGCAGGTTCCGCACCGCCAGGCCGATCGCGAGCGTCAGGCCGGCCAGCGCGACGGACACGACCCATTCGCGCTGCACGAGCGCTGTCTGATCCTGCGGCACGGTCCCCGGGATGTGCCAGACACCTGCGGCGATCGCGGCGGCGAAGATACCGACCGCCACGATCGTCGCCCGCGAGCGGCCGATCTGTCCTTGCTCGGCCCGGTAGAGCATGGTGCCGGCGAACATCAGGGCCAAGATCGTCAGCCCCTCGTACGGGCTCTTCCGGCCGTTGACCGCGACCAAGACCAGGCCGGTGGCCGCGGCGACCCACGCGCCCAGCGCGCGTGGCAGCCCGTGGGTGGCCACCGCGAGGGCGAGGCCACCCACGATGCAGATGTCGCCGGCGACCGCGATCGGGGTAGGGCCGAGGAAACTGTAGGACAGGAAGAACGTGGGCAGCAGCCCGCCGAGCAGCAGCGCGCCAACGGCGAACGTGCCCGCGTACCACCCGCTTCGCTTGTGCAGCCCGGCCGTGAACAGCGCGGTCAGGAGCACGTAGAACACCATCTCGTAGGACAGCGTCCAGAGCACGACGATGATGTTGGTCTGGCCAAGCAACTCGTTGAGCATGAATATGTGCGAGAACACCGACGCGGTGACGTTCTGGTTCGTATCCCGCACGCTGGCCCAGCCGAACTCGTGCAGCAGCAGCACGGCCCCGATGGCAAACACGAAGAGCGGGAACAAGCGGAAAATGCGGCCTATCCAGAACGTGCGGACGCTGCCCCGGCGCTCCAGCGAAGCCGGCACGATGTACCCGCTGACCAGGAAGAAGACGAGCACTCCGTACAGGCCGGGATCGAATACGTTGTACACCGCCGTGTGCACCTGGGGCAGCACACGGGTGCCGAAATGGGCATACACCACGCAGAGCGCGGCGAGCCCCCGGAGCGCATCGAGCCAGGCCAGCCTGCGGCCGCGGGCAGGTTCCCGGGGAATCTTTGGGCGTGCCATCGTGGCCGCGGAAAGGTCGCCAGGCATTGGACCCGACCCTACCCAGGGGACCTTGACCAAAACTTTGAACAGCCTGAGCGATACCTCACGGACCAGGGTTGGGCCGGTGAGCTGCTCACCAGCCCCGCAGGTCCACCGGCCACGCCTCCAGGACCCGGTCACCATCCACCAGGTACAGGCGCTCGTGGTAGGCGACGGTGGGATCGACGTGGGCCGGCAGCACCCGGACCTGGTCGCCCACCTTGGGCAGCGAACCCCCCTCGGGCGGCGAGAAGACGATGTGCTCGTCGGAGCAGTACCACACGGCCGAGCCATCGGACAGCGACGGGTTGCCGTGGTCCATGCCGAGTGCCTTCAGCCCGCAGTCGGCCACCGCCCACCCTTCCGGGTTGACCGACACCACGGTGGCCAGGATGCTCAGGGCCGGGCCGAAGGGCACGCCGATGGCGGCATAGGCGGTGTCCATCAGGGCGTAGGAGCCTGCCTGCAGCTCGGTGGCCGAGGCGTTGAGATCCCAGCTGCCGGTCCCCCCGGCCGAGCGCACCGGGCCGCCCACCGCGGCGTGGGCCCGCTCCAGCAGGGCCATGCTTTCCACCACCTGGCGGGCCCGGTCGGCCCGGTCGGCCACGATCATGGCGTGCCCCTCGTAGCCCATCACCCCTCGCACCTCCAGGCCGGCGCCGCGGGCCAGCTCGGCCAGCGAGCCGGCCTCGTCGGGCGAAATGCCGCACCGGGGCAGCCCGACGTTGACGTCGACCAGGACCTCGTGAAGCCCGGCCCGCTGGGCGGCCTGCACGGTGACCGGCGAGTCCACCGCCACCGTCACCCGCGCCCCCGCCGCCACCAGGGCACCCAGGCGGGATGCGTCGAGCACCTCGTTGGCCAGGAGGAGATCCTGGCCCAGCCCGGCCGCCACCATCCCCTCGACCTCCCGGATGGTGGCGCAGGTGAACCCGGGGTGGCCGCTGCTGCGCTGGTGGCGGGCCAGCTCAGTGCACTTGTGGGCCTTGACGTGGGGCCGCAGGCGCTGGCCGGGCCACGCCTGCGCCATCCGGGCCAGGTTGGCCTCCAGGATGGCGGCGTCCACCAGAGGAGCGGGGGTCTGCAGCTCGGCCAGGTTGCGGGGGACAGACGTCACAGAACTCACCATGCGCCACCCAGGTCCGTCCCGTACCAGGACTCGATGATCCGGTGCGCGATCGACACCGGCGGCGGCAGCCTGATCTCGCCGCTGGCGATGCTGGCCCGCAGCTCGCCCCGGCTGAACCAGCGGGCCTCGGCGATCTCATCGGAGTCCACCTTGATCTCCAGGCTGCCGGTGGCCCGGGCGCGGAAGCCGAGCATCAGGCTGTGCGGCATCGGCCACGGCTGGCTGCCCACATAGCGCGCGTCCTCGATCGTGATCCCGGTCTCCTCGTGCACCTCGCGCGCGACCGCCTGCTCGGCGGACTCGCCGGGCTCAACGAACCCGGCCAGGATCGATACTCGCCGCTCCGGCCACAGCGCGTTCCTGGCCAGCAGGCACCGGTCATCGGGGTCGGTCACCAGCATGATCACCGCGGGGTCGAGCCGGGGGAAGTGCTCGCTCCCGTCGACCACGCAGCGCCGGGAATGACCCGCCAGCTCGGGCTCGGTGACCGCGCCGCACCGCGGGCAGTGAGTGTGCACCTCGTGCCAGTTGCCGAGCGCCACGGCGTGGGTCATGAGCCCGGCGTCGCGATCGGACAGCAGCGGGCCCGCCTGGCGCAGGCTGATCGGCTGGACACCCGCGCCCGGAACCGGCCCCGCGTCCGGCAGCGGGAGCGACCCGTCCACGCCAAAGTAGACGACACCGTCGGCGTCGGTCCCGAGCAGGAACCGCACGCCCTCCGGCGCCTGCTGTGGGGCCACGAAGACGAGCTCCGCGGGGCCGTCGCCGGACCTGACCAGGGCCTGACCGTCGGAGACCACGAGGACGCGGGTGCCCGGATCTACCCACGCCGCCGCGAGCCAGGCGGCATCGCTACGGCGCGCGGTCGACCGGTCCACCTCGCTCCGCGACAGGGCGAGGTTGCGCAGGCCTGCGCTGTCACGCAGCTCATCGGCGCTCAGCTCGGCGTGCCGGTCCGGCCCGGCACTCACCGGGCCACCGTGACATCATCGGCCGCCGTGGCGAGTTCGTCCCACAGGTACGCCGCGGCCTCGGCGCCCTTGAGCAGCAACGCCATCTCCGCCCTCTCGTTCGGCGCGTGAATGCGGTCGGAGTCCAGCCCCACGGCGAGGAACACCAGCGGTGCTCCCAGGATGGTGGCCAGATCGGCCTCTGGCCCGCTGCCGCCCTCCCGGGTAAACAGGACCTCCTGCCCGAACGCGCGCTCCATCGCTCGCCTGGCCGCGGCCACGGCCGGCGAGTCCACGCCAGAGAAGCACGGGCGGACCCCCGGCTCGCGAATGGTGACCCTGGCCTCGATTCCCGGTGGCGTGCGCTGCGCCACGTACTCGCGCAGCGCGGCGGCAACGTCGGCCGGCTCCTGCTTCGCGACCAGCCGGAACGACAGCTTCGCGTGCGCCTGGCTGGGAATGATGGTCTTGCCCCCGGGCCCGGTGTGCCCACCCCACATCCCGTTGATCTCCGCGGTGGGCCGGGCCCAGATCCGCTCCAGCGTGCTGAATCCGGCCTCGCCCGCCGCAGCGTGGCTGTGGCCAGCGTCGTCGAGCCACGCCTGCTCGTCGAACGGCAGCCTGGCGAACATCTCCCGCTCGGCCGCCGAGACACCGACCACCTTGTCGTAGAACCCAGGCAGGGTGACCCGGCCGTCGCGGTCGTGCAGGCCGGCCAGCAGATCAGCCAGAACGTGCAGCGGGTTGGGTACCGCGCCGCCGAACGATCCCGAGTGCAGATCGCGCTCGGGCCCGCGCAGGTCGATGTCGGCCTCGGCCAGGCCGCGCATGCCGGTGCATATCGACGGCACGTCCGCGGCCCACATCGTGGTGTCGGTGATGACGATCACGTCGCAGGCCAGCTGGTCCCGCCGGGCCTCGAGCAGCGCGGCGAAGTTCGTCGACCCGGACTCCTCCTCGCCCTCGATCAGCAGCTTGAGCGTGACGGGCGGCGCGTCCCGGCCGCCGACCGCGAGGCTGGCCCGCACGGCCAGGGCATGGAAGAGAACCTGGCCCTTGTCGTCGGAGGCCCCGCGGGCCAGCAGCTGCCCGTCGCGCCGCACCGGCTGGAATGGCGGCGAGTCCCATTCATCCAGCGGCTCGACCGGCTGCACGTCGTGGTGACCGTAGACGAGCACGACCGGAGCCGCCGGGTCGGCGGCCGGCCAGTGCGCGAACACCGCGGGCAGCCCGCTGCCATCCGGGCCGGTCTCCCAGACCTCGGCCACCGGGAAGCCGCTCCGGCGCAGGTACCCGGCCAGCCACTCCGCGGACCGGCGGACGTCGCCGCTGTGCCCGGGGTCGGCCGAGATCGAGGGAATGGCCAGCCATTGCGTGAGCGCATCGAAGAAACCGGCCGCGTTCTCGTTGACGTATCCGCGAACGTCCATGACCCTCCCTCGCCAGCGCACCCGCCGCGCCACGCTGCGCCAGCACGAAACGCCGGAAGACCCTGACCTGGACTCTACCGAGGCCGGTGACCGACGGCGGCTCTGCCCGCAGCGAAGCCAGGGGGCGCGAAAGCCCTCTGGGTGACAGCATGCGGCCATGGCCCGTGTCATCGTGCTGGTCCACGCGCCCGTCCTGGGGCCGGGAAGCTGGGCGGGGGTCGCCCACGAACTGTCTCGCGGCGGGAACAGGGTCGTGGTTCCGTCGCTGGCCGGTTTCGCCGGCGGCCCTCCCTTTACCCCGCGGCTGGTCAGCCGCGTCGCCGGGCAGGTGCGGTGCGGCGACGGCGACGAGGTCGTCCTGGTCGTGCACTCCGGAGCGGGCGTGTTCGTCCCGCATCTGCTGTCGGCACTCGGGGGTGGCGACGCGACCGCGGTGTTCGCCGACGCCGCGCTGCCCCGCCAGGCTGACCCCGGCACCGTGGTCGACGCCGGGTTCCTGCCGCACCTGCGCGAGCTCGCGGTCGGCGGCGTGGTCCCGCCGTGGCCACAGTGGTGGCCCGGCCAAGACCTGGCCCCGCTGTTCCCCGACGAGGCGGCGCGCCAGGCGGTGACCAGCGAGGCCCGGCCGCTGCCGTTTGCGTTCTTCGAAGAACTGGTGCCGGTGCTGCCGGACGGCTGGCCACCGTGCCGGGCCGCCCACCTGGCCTTCTCCGAGCCTTACCGCCGCCAGGCCGACGAGGCGAGGCGGGTTGGGTGGCCGGTGCGCGAACTGCCCGGCGGGCACCTGCACATGCTGGTGGAGCCCGGCGCGGTGGCGGCCGCGATCATGGACCTGGCTGGACAGGCCCGGTCGGCGGGCTCGTCACTGCGCTCGCTGCCCTGAGCTGGGTGTGCGGCCGCCGGTGACCAGAACGGCCGCCAGCAACCCGCCTGCCGCGATCGAGGCAGCGGCCGCCGCCACCGTCCAGCCATAGCCGACGAGCCCGGTCAGGACGCCGCCCGCGGCCGCGCCGGCCACCCCGGCCAGCGCTTCGGCGCCCAGGCAGATGGCGCTGACCCGTCCGAGCACCACATCCGGGGTGCACTGCTGCAGGTAGGTCAGCCGGGCGATGAGGAACACCATCGCCGACATGCCGGTCACGGCGGCCAGGATCAGCGCGAAGTCAAGGTTGCTCACGCTGAACCACGCGGCGTAGGCCGCCGCCGTGGCCAGCAGCGGGGCGGCGACGAGCACCCGCAGGATCGCGTGCCGGTATAAGGCCCGGCCGAGCGGGGCGCCGGCCAGGTACCCGGCGCCGGTGGCGGCGACCAGGAATCCGACATCGCCGGGCCCGCCGTGCAGCCGGAGCCGGATATAGGGGACGAGCAGCGCGGTGAACGCCCCATTCCCGACCAGGAAGGCGGCGGCCGCGGTGACCAGCCCCCAGAGCGGGCGGCAGGCCGCCAGGTGGCGGAACCCCGCGCCGAACTCGGCCACGATCGCCCTCGCGCCGCGCGAGTCCCGGCCCGGTGCCGCCGGGCGCGCCGCCGCGCGCCACCGGAGCAGGGCGAGGCAGACGGCCACCGCGACATAGGTGGCAACGTCGATGGTCACCAGCGCCGGCAGGCCTGCCGCGGCGAAGACGACCCCACCGAGCGACGCCCCGGCCAGCCGCGTCACCGCGTTGCTGGCCGCCATGAGGGCGTTGGCCGAGGTCAGCTCGTCGGCCCGGCCGAGCATGCCGGGAATCAGGGCGCGCTCGGCAGGCTGGTAGAACTGGCCGAGCGCGCTCTCGGCCATCAGCGCCAGGTAGACCACCGCGATCTGGTCCGCGCGATGCACGAACGCGAGCGGCAGCACGCATCCCGCCTGGCCCAGGCTCGCCACCAGCATGGTGCGGCGTCGATCCCACCGGTCGACCGCCACACCGACGGCCGGGCCGATGACGAAGGCAGGCGCGCTCTGGGCGGCGAACGCGAACCCGGTCGCCGCTGGCGAGCCGGTCAGCTCGAACACCTGGTAGGGAACGGCGACCAGCAGGAGCCAGCTGCCGAGGCTGGACAGCAGCTGGCCGGTCCACAGCAACCGGAAATCGGAGTTCCGCAGGGCCAGCACGCAACCGTCCTCTCCGGCACCCGGGCGCCCGCCGGTCTCCGCGCCCAGGCACCGCCACGCCCGGCGGCCTGCACCGGCGTCCTGAGCCGGGCCCGGTACCCCAGGCACCGTCACGCCCAGCGGCCGACACCGGCCTTCGCGCCGAGCCACCGCCACGCCCAGCGGCCGCCCCAGACCCGGGGCCGCCACCACGACCGCCAAACGCTCCCCCTCCGGCGGTTCCGATGGCCCGTCGCAACGGGGTGGTGGGCACCCTGCTGTTCCTAGAGCAACAGCGCGGGGCCCACCACATCATTAAGCCGAACGGGTAGCGAGCCGCGGGCCTGACGGCACGGCAACTGTTATTCTGAGAGAAAAGTTTAGCATCACTGATATCTCGTCAGAACACTCGAGGTTGGCCCATGACCGAGCAGGAACTCCGCGCGGAGCTTGGCCGGCGTTTGCACGCGCGCCGGGCCTGGCAGGGGCGCACCCTGGCCGCGGTGGCGATGCAGGCCGGCCTGTCCGTGCCGTACGTGGCCAACCTCGAGAATGGCCGGGGCAACCCGACTCTGGGCTCCCTGCACCGGCTGGCCGACGCGCTGGACATCCGCCTGAGCGAGCTCTTGGCCGATCCAGATGGAGTGCCGGCGGGACGTTTGCTGCCCGAGTCGCTGGTCGAGTTCAGCCAGGGCGCCCGGTTCCGGCAGGAGGCACGACGGCTCGCCGCCGACGGGGAAGTCAGCCCGGCCGAGGTCCGCCACCAGCTGCTGACCGCCATGGCGGCCGTTCCCCAGCCGGCGCACCGGCAGCTTGACGAGCTGGACTGGCATCGCATCCTGGATGCTCTCGTGCTCGTGCTGCGGCCTCGCTGAACGCCGCGGGCCATGTGCCGCCTCGACTGTCGGCGCCGGGCAGTAACCTGCGTCGCGTGGACTCGAATCTCGACTACGTCAGCCACCTGGCCCGGGAGTCGGCCCGGTTCGCCGACGCCCTGCGCGCTGTCGCGCCGGACACTCCCGTGCCGTCGTGCCCGGGCTGGAGCGCCGATGACCTGCTGTGGCACCTCGGCGAGGTGCAGTGGTTCTGGGCCGCGGTTGTCCGTGAGGACGTGACCGGCGACCGCGCGGAGGAGCTCAAGCCACCGCGTCCGTCAGACCACGCCGGCTTGCTGGCGTTCCACGAGCGGGCCAGCCATGACCTGGCCGCGATTCTGGCCGCGACGCCGCCGGAGTCAGCCGCCTGGACGTGGTCGGACGACAAGAGCGTCGCCTTCATCCGCCGGCGCCAGGCTCATGAGGCCCTGATCCACCGGATCGACGCCGAGCTGACGGCGGGCAGCCGTACCCCGCTGGACCCGGCCTTGAGCGCCGACGGGGTCGACGAGACGCTGCGCGTCATGTACGGCGGGCTGCCCGACTGGGGCACCTTCACTCCGGACGACGGGCGGACACTCCGGCTCCGGGCCACCGACACCGGCGACTCCTGGCTTGTCGCCCTGGGCCGGTTCACCGGCACCGATTCCGACGGGACCTCTTACGACGAACCAGACATTCACCCCGCCGACCGTGACCCGGGAACGCAGACCGCCGCCCAGGTGGACGGAACCGCCGCCGATCTTGATTGCTGGCTGTGGCACCGGCCGCCCATGGCGCCCGTGCAGCGTTCGGGCGATCACCAGGTGCTGAGCGGCTTCGACGCGGCCATCGCGCCGGGCATCACGTGAGACGCCCGGCCGGCTCGCGCGTCTGCGTGATGCCTCAGTCGCCGAGGTAACGCTCCAAGGCCTCGATCTTGGCATCAAGTGCGCCGACCACGCCGGGGCGCACATCGGCCTTCAGCGACAGGCTCACCCGGGGGGCTTTCGCCGCCACCGCGTCCACCGCTTGCTTGACGACGCCCATGACCTCGTCCCAATCTCCCTCGACCGTGGTGAACATGGCGTCGGTCCGGTTGGGCAGGCCGCTATCGCGGACCACCCTTACCGCGTCGGCGACATACTCCGCCACGTCCTCGCCGACTCCGAGCGGCGTGACCGAGAACGCAACCAGCATCTGGCTCCTCTCCCTGAACAGCGGGCCCGAGCATGGCCGCGAGCGGACGGGCGCCCAGCGGGCTTTCAGATCGGGCTCTCCGGGTGGTGGAAGTCCCATTCCTCGAGCGCCGCGACGGAGAGCCAGTCAAGCCCACGTCCCGCCTCAGCCTCGATCCCGTGAGCCAGGGCCGCGATGGCGGCCGACGCGGCGTAGCCGTCCGCCTCGTCGGCAGCATCGGAGGCACCCTCTAGCGCATGGACCAGCAGCTCCTTCGCCGCGCTGGCCCGCGCTGGAGCCGAGCCGTAGGAGTTGGCCAGGGCGGCGATGGCCCGGCGCACCACACGCTCGGCCAGCCCGTCACTCATCGATACCCGTCGCTCTGGCACGCTGCCTCCTGTCCATCGACGCACGGCATCTTACCTAGTGCCCGGGACAGGCCGCTGATGTGCGGGTTCAGCGTCCACTCAGTGAGGGTGGCCGGGCCGTCTCACAGGCGGTCCGAAGCCGGTGGCCGCGCTCAAGCCAACCCAGGCACAGCGCCGTACCCGCGCTCGGCCTGCTCGCACGTGTCGCCGCAGGCCGGACGCAGCGGGCCGCGCGGCGGTGGCCAGGGAGCACCACCACATCGCCGGGCGGAAACAAGACACTATCGGGCGGAAAGGCTCGCCCTGAGCGGGACAGCCGCGACGGCTGTGTCCTAACCGGCCGCGACCTCGAACACCCGCCGCCGACCGCCGAGAGGTTCCCCAGCCATCGGCTTCGTATTGCTCGACGACGCTGGCCGGGATGCGCCCGCGCTCGCTGAGCGGGATGCCCTGTTCCCTGGCCCAGGCCCGGATGTCCCGGCTGCGCCGGCGGCTGGCTGCGGTACGCGTCACCCGGCGCGGCGCTCTTCCCGCCTTACGAGCGTGCTCGACGAACGGCGCAAGCTGCTTGCGCAGCCTCGCAGCGTTCTTCTCGCTCAGGTCGATCTCGTACTCCAGGCCGCCTATCCCGAAATGCAACGTCTCGTCAGCCGGGCCGCCATCAAGATCGTCTTGCAGTACCACGATGGTCTTTCTTGCCATCCCAACCCCCCAATGAGCGCGATGGGCCGTCCACCCTGTTCAGGTCAGGATTCATGCCCCCAATGGGTGGTCT
>Ga0335072_10013331_pt1 | contig 11711 bp, 8 predicted proteins | sample Lox_Sample_21_FD_206725 | JGI IMG/M metagenome (GOLD analysis project Ga0335072, IMG submission 206725) | Soil microbial communities from Loxahatchee National Wildlife Refuge, Florida, United States - Lox_Sample_2.1 | ecosystem: Environmental > Terrestrial > Soil > Wetlands | place: USA: Florida...
GGCGGCTTCGCCCAGGTGGCCAGCGAGCCGCTGATGAGCTCCAGTGAGCAGCACGCCAAGCTTGAGCTGGTCGAGACGGTCTCCCGGTACTACTGGGGCAACGAGATCTGATCCGCTTCGGGCTCCGCGCCGCCGGGTTGGGACTCGTTGGCGCGGTTGAGGTCCAACCGGTTGGGGCTCGTTGGCGGTGTTGAGGTCCAACCTGTTCGGGCTCGTTGGCACTGCTGAGGTACAACGGTTCGGGCTCGTTGGCACTGCTGAGGTCGATAGAGCAATGCGGCGTCGCCAACGAGTCAAAACGGTTAGGACTCGCCTGCGCCAACGAGTGCCCTTGGCCGGGCCGGGCCGGGCCGCGGGAGCGGGCGCGACAGCGGGAGCGGGCGCGGCAGCGGCAGCGGGAGGCCGGATAGGGGCGATCTGGCCGCGTTACGAGGTGCGCCGGTGGAGCAGAGTTGAAATTGTTACGGCGACGACGAGGACGCCGCCGTAGAAGACCTGCGAGACCCAGGCCTCCAGCCCGAGGAGCTGGAGGCCGAAGATACCGGTCTCCAGGAAGTAGATGCCGATGAACGTGCCGACCGGGTTGAACCGGCCGATCTCCACGATCGCCGTGCCCAGGAAGACCGAGGCGAACACCGGCAGCAGGTAGGTGTCGGACGAGGACGCGTTGTACCCGCCGATGCCGGTCGCGGTGATCACGGCGCCGAGGCCGGACAGTAGCCCGGCGAACACGAACGAGCCGAACCTGATGCGGTCCACTCGGACTCCGGACAGCCGGCTGACCTCCCGGCTGGCGCCGACGAAGCGCATGTGCCGGCCGAGCGGGGTGAACCACAGCAGGTAGGCGAACCCGGCGATCAGGAGCACGCCGTAGTAGAACGAGATCGGCATCCCGCCCACGTCGAGCAGGGCGAGCTTGCTCAGGCCGGACGGCAGGCCGCTGACCGAGTTCAGGTCCGACATCCACAGTGAGATGCCCTCGAGCAGCGTCCCCATGCCCAGCGTCACCACGATCGTGTTCACGCCCACCTTGACGACCAGGAAGGCCTGCACCACGCCGACTCCGACGGCCGCCACGACGGCCACGATCGCCGCGGGCCAGAACGGCCAGCCGTGATTCACCACCAGCACCGGCAGGATCGTGGCGGCGAACCCGAACACGTAGGGCACCGACAGGTCGACGAATTCCCCGACAATGATCGTGCACAGCAGCGCGGCCGCCATGAACACCAGCGGCTGCTGGGAGTTGAAGATCGCCTGGAAGGAGGTGACGTGGAGGAAGTCCCCGTGATCGGTGAACGAGTAGAGCACGATCAGGGCGACCCAGACGCCGATGATGGCATACCGCGACCCGATGTTCTGTAGCGCGGCGGGCCGCCGGCGGCGCGCGGGAGCGGCCGGCGCCGCGGGCGATGACTGGACGGTGTCCGTCACTGGACCACCTCTTTCCGATCCCGGTCATGATGGTGAGGCTCTTGCGGGCCCGGCGCCTCGAAGGTGGCGTGGATGATGTCATCGGCGGTCAGGTCGCCGGCCAGTTCGGCCGCCACCCTCCCGTCGCGGAACACCAGCACCCGGTCGCACAAGACGGCCAGGTCGGCGGCGTCGACCGAGGAGACGATCACCCCGCAGCCATCGGCGGCCGCCTGCCTAATGGCGGTGATGATGTCGTGCCTGGCCCCCACGTCGACCGCCTGGGTGGGCTCGTGCAGCACCAGCAGGTCAGGCCGGCCCGCCAGCCACTTGCCGAGCAGCACCTTCTGCTGGTTGCCACCGGACAGGTGGCCGACCAGGGCGTGCGGGTCCGGCGGGCGGATGTCGAGCTTGGAGATCATGGCGGCGGTCTCGGCCGCCTGCCATCGGCCGCCGGTGCGAAGCTGATGGCCGCGGGTCCGCAGCCGGGGCAGCGTGAGGTTGTCGGTGACCGTGAGCTCGGCCGCGAGGCCCTGCTCGAGCCGGCGCTCGGCGACGAATGCGACGCCCGCGGCGATGAACTCCTGCGTGCAGCCGCGCTTCCTGCTCAGGTCGATGTTGCGGCCGGCCACGGTCAGCAGGCCACCGCGAGCCTGCCGGGCACCGCCGATCGCCTCGGCGACCGCGACGGCCCCTGACCCCACTAGCCCGGTAAGCCCGACGATCTCGCCCTTCCTCAAGGACAAGTCAAATCCCGATACAGAACGAACCGTTAGCCCCGTTACCCGGGCCACCTCAGTGTCACGGGCCTGGGAGTCCACCCGGTCGTGGGTGACGACGTGCCGTCCCAGCATGAGCCGGGTGAGGGCCGCCTCGCTTGTCTGGCTGGCCGGGATGCCGCCCTCGACGACCTGCCCGTCGCGCAGGACCGTCACCCGGTCAGTGACCTCGACCACTTCCTCCAGCTGGTGGGAGATCAGCAGCACGGAGGCGCCGCCGTCGATGACCGACTTGACGAGGGTGAAGAACCGGCCCCGGCCCCGCCTGGTCAGGGCGCGGGTCGACTCGTCGAAGATGATCAGGCCACCGCCGGACTCATGGTCCTGGATCGCGCGGGCGATCGCGACCGCCGCGCGGTCCTCGGCGGCCAGCTCGCCGACCCTTGTGTCCACGTCGAGCATCAGGTCGAGGCGGGCCAGGGCCTCGGCAGCCTGGCGCTTTTCTTCCCTGACGTTGATCCGGCGGGAGAGGCGGCCCGCCTGGTACCGCCCCAGCCGGACGTTCTCCCAGATGGACCGGTCGTCCACCAGGCCAAGGTCCTGGTGGACGATGGACAGTCCGGCGGCGCGGGCGTCAAGCGGGCGGACGGGCAGGGTCAGGGCGCGCCCGTCCACCGTGACCGAGCCACCGGGGTCCGGCGGGTACACCCCGGTCAGGATCTTCACGAGGGTGGACTTGCCGCATCCGTTCTGGCCAACGAGGCCGTGCAGCTCGCCGGGGGCGATGGACAGCTCGACGTCACGAAGCACCCGGGCGGGCCCGAAGGACTTGGACAGGCTGGCCACCCGGAGGCGATGCTGCCCCGCGCAGGGATGCCCCGCCGCGCCCCCGGCCTGATGCGAGACGGTCACGACTGCATTCACTCCTTCATTCGGGCTGCTCAGCCCACGCCCCAGAGCTTCTCGAAGTCACTGGTGTAGGAGCTGTCGCCGAACCACGCGCCCGACGCCTGCGCGGCCGACGTGACCTGGATGGTGCCGATGTTAGAGGAGTCGAACAAGCGAGACGGGAAGTCTTCTGTTACCGGCGAGCTCTTGGTGGCCAGGCGCAAGATCTCGTCGGTGAGCGCGAATCCCGCGTAGGCCTGGTCCACCGCTACCGAGGCCCGGACCGGGCCGCTGCCCTTGGCCAGCAGCCCGAGGCTGTCGGTCGAGGCGCCGGCGACCGCCAGGTTGATCGTTGGCTTGTTGGACTGCTGGATGCCCTGGATGGCGGGCTGGAGGCTGTCCTCGAACTCGGTGTAGTAATAGGTGGCGTCGGGATGGGCCAGGATGTTGGCGCTGGTCGCGGAGGCGATTTCCGAGCTAGTCATGGTGGCGGTGATCTGCTTGACCGTGACGGTGCAGCCGGGGCAGTACTGCTTGTAGATGGCCAGCGAGCTCTGCACGTACTGAATCGACGACGGCGAGTCGGCCTCCTCGGCGATGACCAGGTTGCCTTTCCCACCCGAGTTGGCAATGATCCACCAGGCGATCTGGGTCGGCTGGTTCACGACGCCCGGCACGTAGGTCAGCAGGTCGGTGTTGCTAGTCCCGGACGGGGCGATCTGGTCGGCGATGATCACTGGGATGCCCTTGGCGTTGGCGGCGCTGATCGAGTTGGCGGCCATGCCCTCGGGGATGGAGTCCAGGATGATGCCGGCCGCGCCGGCCCCGGTGGCCTGCCCGATGCAGGCGGAGATCGCGCTCGGCTGTGCCTGGCCATTGCAGACCTGCAAGTTCGCGCCGACCGCGGCCAGTGCCGTCTTCATCGTCGCGGCGGTCACCACGAAGCCGGGGATGAACTGGACCAGCGGTATGTAGTAGAACGTCTTGCCCTTGAGCCTGGACACGCTGGAAATTGAGGCGGTGGGCACCGGGTAGGCCGAGGTGGTCGCCTCCAGCTGGGAGATCATCGACTGGGCCTTGGCCACCCCGGACGATCCGGAGCTGCTGGCACTGGTGCTGGCGGAGGAGGAGCCTGAGCTGGCCGAGCTGCAGGCGGCCAGCAGGGCGGCGGCGGCGATCGCGCTGGCCCCGGCCACCCATCTGTTCCATCTATGCGTCATTGCGGTATGCCTTCCATCCCACCGTTCACGCGGGGGCGTGAACGGTAGTTTTCTACTCCGTTACGCGGGCCAAGTGGCGAACGATAAGGGTGCACCGTTCGCCACCCCGATCGGCCCACCGGGCGAGTCTGCCGCCGGCGGCCACTGGCCCACCAGTCACGCGCACGTACATCTAAGGTTGCGCCGCAGGCGGCTGACCTCAGCCTCGGCCGTTCCTAGGATGGCCACCGCCGCGTTAGGCAGGTCAGCGCGTCGATGGCCATCGCCGAGGACATCGTGGCCGGCCTCGGACTGGCCCCCCGCGCTTTGGCTGAGCAAACAGAAAGGTAGCCCTGCCGTGTTCATCGTCGATACCCAGGTTCACATCTGGAAGGAAGAGACCCCGGACCGCCCGTGGGTCCCCGGCGCCCGCGAGCGCATGCGGCTCAACGGCCACCGTGAGGAGGCGTTCACCTACCAGGAGTGCCTCGGCCTCATGGACGAGGCGGGGGTGGACCGAGTCCTCATCGTGCCGCCGTCCTGGGAGGGTGACCGCATCGACTACGCGCTCGAGGCGTGCCAGGCGCACCCCGACCGGTTCGGCATCATGGCCCGCGTCCCGCAGAACAAGCCGGTGGAGGGGGCCACGCTGATGCGGGAGCTGGCCGCCAGCCCGCACGTCAAGGGGACCCGGCTGACCTTCCACCGGCCGCAGGACCGGAACTGGATGATCGATGGCACCTGCGACTGGTACTGGCCGCTGGCCGAGGAGCTCGGCCTGGTCACGATGGTGCACGCGCCGATATGGAAGGCCGAGCTTGGCGCGATCGCGGCCCGGCACCCGGCCCTGAAGATCATCATCGACCACATGGGCATCATGGCCCGCTGCGTCGATGACGCGATCGGCTACTGGGTGCAGGAGACTGCTGACCTGTGCGAGCATCCCAACATCTTCGTGAAGGTCTCGGCCATCCCTGGCTACTCGACCCACCCGTTCCCGAGCCTGAACATCGAGAAGTACGTCCGCGAGATGGTCGACAAGATGGGGCCGCGGCGCTGCTTCTGGGGCACCGACCTGACCCGCCTGCTCGAGCGCGGCCTGACCTACACCGACACCATCGACCAGTTCACCAAGCACTTCTCCTTCACCGAGCGGGAACTGGAGTGGATCATGGGCCGCGGCATCTGCGACTGCCTCGGCTGGGAGATTCCGAGTGAGTAGGCCGCCAGCGCCGCCTGGACTGAGCGGGAGCTCTGAGGAACGAGGAGCGGGAGCGAGGGAAGGCGGCGCGCCGAAGGCGGCCGTATCGGGGGGTTCCGGGGGGTCGTCCCCCCGGGCTAGCAGTGATGGAGGGGAAGCGCTGCTGCAGGCGGCGCGCGACCTGGGCTGCGACTACCTGTTCTGCTCGTCGGGCTCGGAGTGGGCGGCGGTCTGGGAGGCGCTGGCCCGCCAGGACCGGTCCGGGGCGGCCGGGCCGAGGTACCTCGACCTGGCCCACGAGACGCTGGCGGTGGCCATGGCCACCGGGTACACGACGGTCACCGGCCGGCCGCAGCTGGTCTTGCTGCACGCCGGGGCCGGACTGCTGCAAGGGGCCAACGCCATTCACGGGGCACTGCTGGCCGGCGTGGGCATGGTCGTCTGCTCGGCCGAGTCGACCGGGTACGGTGACGCGGCCGGGCCGGATCCCGGCTCCCAGTGGTACCGCAACCTGTCGGTCGTCGGCGGCCCGCAGGCCATGGCCGCGCCGTTCACCAAGTGGGCCAGCGCCGCGGGTGACGTGTCCGTGCTGTACGGGATGGTCAGGCGGGCCGGCGAGCTGGCCGCGCAGGCCCCGGCCGGGCCGGTCTACGTGAACACCCCGGCCGAGGTCCTGCTATCGCGGTGGACCCCGAAGGGAGGCGGGCCGGTCGCCCCGGCCGGGCAGTCGGTGGCCTCTGATCGCGACATCGAGGCGGCGGCCCGGCTCCTGGTGGCCGCGCGGCGCCCGGTGCTGGCGGTCGAGTCGGCCGGGCGGGAGGCGGCGGGGTTCGCGGCCCTGACCGAGCTGGCCGAGCTGCTGGCGATCCCGGTCGTGGAGCCGCAGTCGGCCGTCTGCGGCAACTTCGCGCGCAGCAGCCCGCTGCACGCGGGCGGCGAGCTCGGCCCGCTGGCCAGGGAGGCCGACCTGGTCGTGCTGGTCGGCTGCCGGTCCCCGTGGTACCCGCCGTCGGCCAAGGCGGGTGACGCCCCGGTGCTGGTCATCGACGACACCCCGCACCGGCCGCAGATGGCCTACCAGGTGCTCACCGCGACCCAGTACGTGACGGGCGCCATCGCCGAGACCCTGCCCGCGATCACCGCGCGGGTGCGATCGCTGGGGGTCAGCGCCGAGGTCGTGGCGGCCCGCCGCGCGCAGAGCCAGGAGCGCCACGCGGTGGCCGAGGCCCGGCGAGTGGCCGACGAGGATGCGGCCCGGTCCCCGGGGCCGGAGGGGACAGCGACGCCGGAGGCGGGCCTGGTCGACCCGGTGGCGGTGGCGGCGACGCTGCGCGAGCTCATCGGCGAGGACGCGGTGGTGCTCGATGAGACGATCACGCACAGCCGGGTCATCGCCCGGCACCTGATGGCCAGCGTGCCCGGCCGGTACGGCTACGTGCAGGGCGGCCTCGGGCAGGGACTGGGGGTGGCGCTGGGCGCGAAGCTGGCCCACGGCCCGGGCACGCTGGTCGTGTTCACCGTCGGCGACGGCTCGTGGCTGTACAACCCGGTGGTGCCGGGCCTGATGGCCTCGGCGCAGTACGGGCTGCCGCTGCTGGTGGTGATCTTCAACAACAAGAAGTACCTGTCGATGCAGTTCAACCAGGCCCGGGAGTACCCGGACGGGGTGGCCGGGCGGGGCGGCGAGTTCCGCTACGGCGTCGACCTGTCCGACCAGCCCGACGCGGCCGCGGTCGCCTCGGCGGCGGGCGCGGCCGGGTTCACGGTCGCGGCGACCAGTCAGCTGCGGGCCACGCTGGAGAAGGCGATCGAAACGGTGCGCGGCGGCCAGGCGGCCGTCGTGAACGTGCTCCTTACCCGATAACCGAGGGGAATCCGGAGGCGGACTGGCATGTCCGAGGTAACGCCGAAGCCGGCGAAGATCATGGTCAGCGCGGATGACCTGCGCGCCCTGGTGGCGGGCATCTTCCTGGCCAGGGGCAGCAGCGAGGCCGACGCGGCCACCGTGGCGAGCGCCCTGGTATGGGCCAACCTGCGGGGCATCGACTCACACGGGGTCTCCCGGGTACCGCGCTACCTGGAGCTGTTCGACAAGGGCGAGTCGGTCCCGGGAGCGGTCCCCACGGTCGAGCGGCCGCGGGCCGCGATCGCGATCGTCGACGCGCACGCCGCCCCCGGCCCGGTCGCGCTGACCGTGGCGGCCGACGAGGCGATCAGCGGGGCGCGGGCGGCGGGCGTCGGCTGGGCCACCGTGCGCGGCACCGTCCACACCGGCGCCATCGGCTACTACACCAGCCGGGTGGCGGCGGCCGGGATGGCCGCGGTCGGCGTGGTCGCGGGCATGCCCAACATGGGCTACGCCGGAGCGCGGGGGGCGGCCGTCGCCACCAGCCCGCTGTCGGTCGCGATCCCGGCGGGCCGGCACGAGGTCGTGCTGCTCGACATGGCCACCGCGGTCATGGCGCTGGGCCGGATCGCCCAGCTGAAGGCGGCCGGGAAGGAGCTACCGGCGGGGGTGGCCACCACCAGGGACGGCGAGCCGACGACCGACCCGGCGCTGGCGGCCGTGCCGGTCCCGGTGGGCGGGGCCAAGGGCGCGGGGATGAGCCTGGTCTTCGAGATGCTGGCCAGCGGCCTGGCGGCCAGCCCGATCGTGCCGGCGTACCACTCGGGCCGCGCCGAGGGCCGCCGCCACCGGCAGAACGCCTTCCTGCTCGCGGTGGACGTGTCCGCGTTCGTGCCGCTGGCCGAGTTCGCCGCCGGGGTGGACGCCACGGTGGACGCGATCAAGGCACTGCCGCCGGCCGACGAGGCCCAGGAGATCCTCGTGCCGGGCGAGCGGGGCCGTCGCAGCGCCGCCGAGCGGGCCGCGATCGGCATCCCGGTGGGCGCGAAGGCGTGGCGGGAGCTGACCGAGATCGCGGAGTCGCTCGACGTCACGGCCCAGCGCCAGGGCTGAAAAATTGCTGACAATCTGACGGCGAGGACGCGGCCTGCCTGGTTCTGCAAGCTAATGTTGCGAGCCAAGTCGTCAGTGTGTCTGGACACGGACGGATAATCGCGTTATCCGCCCGTTGGCGAGGGAGTTGAGATGGACCAGCTCACGATCATGCGCAGCTTCGTCGGGGTAACGAAGTCCAAGAGCTTCAGCCAGGCCGCGCGGTCACTGGGGATCTCAGGCTCGCTGGTATCCCGGCACGTCGCCGAGCTGGAACGGTCGCTGGGCGTGACCCTGGTCAACCGCACGGCCCGGACCATCAGCCTGACCGAGGCCGGCGGCCGGTACGCGGAGTTCGCCGCCCGGATCATCGATGAGATCGACCGCGAGGAAGCGCACCTGCGGGGCCTGCGCGACAAGGCCGAGGGGTCGCTGTCCATCATCAGCCCGAAGTGGATCGGCAGCAACGACGTGGGGGACGCGATCGTGGCGTTCGCGACCCGCTACCCCAAGATCCGCATCCGGTTCGAGGTCGGCGGCATGTCCGAGCGGTCGTATGAGTTCCTCGACAACGGCTTCGACGTCGCCTTCCACACCCGGCACGTGCGGGACTGCAACCTGATGCTGCGCAAGATCGCCGACCTGGAGTTCGCGCTGTGCGCCGCGCCCGCCTACCTGCACCGGGCCGGGCAGCCCGGCGACATCTCGGTCCTGAACGACCACGACTGCCTGGTCAACACCAATGACCCCATCTGGCACATGCGTCATGCCGGACACGACGTGCACCTGAAGGTGACCGAGGCGGTCTACTCCTCGAACAGCTACGTCACGCTGCGCAAGGCCGCCATCGCCGGGCGGGGCGTCGCGCTGCTGCCGGTCCGCCTGATCACCGACGAGCTGGCCGACGGGACGCTGGTCAGCGTGGTCCCGGGGGTCTGTGTGCCAGACCGGCCGCTGTACGCGCTGCACTCCCCGGGCAGCCAGACCACCGCCCGGGTACGGCTGTTCCTTGACTTCGTCGCCGACTGGTTCAGGAGGCAGGCGGCCGCCACGGCCGCCGCCAAGCCGGTCGCCGCCCAGAGCGCCTGAGGCGGCCCGGAACCTGCAACTAAAGGCTTCGCCAGCCGACGACCTGGCGCGCTTAGGCTTCCGTTGAGTTACAGCCATTCAGGCAGTTGAGGAGACCGCTGGCAATGTCGGTCAGGCGCGTGGAGCGGGTCGTTTACGGCGTGGAGAACCTGGAGGAGTGCGCGGGCTTCTTCACCGATCTCGGGCTTGACCCGCTGGGCGAGCGGCGGTTCGCGACCCAGGCCGGGCAGGTCGTCGAGCTGCGGCCGACCGATGACCCCGACTTGCCGCCGCCCGTGCAGGACGGGCCGACGCTGCGCGAGGTCGTCTGGGGCGTCGACACCGGGCAGGCGCTTGAGGCCCTAGTCGCGGAGCTGAAGGCCGACCGTGCGGTCCGGGTGGACGCGGACGGCTCGGCGCACACGGTCGACGAGACCGGCTTCGGCGTGGGGCTGGCCGTCAGCGCGCCGGTCGCCGTCTCGGCGGACTACCCGGCGGTCAACCGGATCGGGGCGATCGGCCGGGTGAACCAGCCCGTGGCCCACCCGGGCCGGGTCCGCCCGATCCGGCTGTGCCACGTCGCCCTGGACATCGTCAAGGCGGGCAAGGACGAGGCGGTCGCCTTCTACACCGATCGGCTCGGGTTCCGGCCAACTGACCGGCCCGCCCAGGTGGGCGTGTTCATGCGCGCCCCCGGCGACAGCGACCACCACACGCTGCTGCTGTGCCACCGGCCGGACCGTAACGGCATCAACCACTGCGCCTTCGAGGTCGCCCGGGTCGATGAGGTCATCGTCGGGGCGAACGACATGATCGAGCGGGGCTGGCACGAGGCCCGGCGGCTGGGGCGGCACACCATCGGCTCGAACTTCTTCCGGTTCATTCACGCGCCGTGCGGCGGGCGGGTCGAGCTCGCCGCCGACATGGACCGCGTCGATGACAGCTACGGCCCCAACGACTACGAGCAGACGCCACCGCACACGATCTTCACGCTGAAGACCGAGCGCGCGAGGGAGGCACAGTGAGCGAGCGGGAGGTACAGCGCGGGCAGTATCCGGAGATCGCGCTGTACATCGACGGCGAGTGGAGGCAGGGCGCCGCCGGGCGCGGCGGCGACATCGTCAACCCGGCGACGGAGGAGGTGCTGGGCCAGTACCCGGTGGCCGAGCCGGCCGACATCGACCGGGCGATCGCCGCGGCGGCGGCCGCGTTCCCGGCCTGGCGGGACGCCGGGCCGGAGTTCCGGTCGCAGGTCCTGCTGAGGGCGGCCGCGCTCATCCACCAGCGGGCCGCCGAGATCGGCCGGGTCATGACGCTGGAGGAGGGCAAGCCGCTGGCTGAGGCGACCGGCGAAGTGCACCGGGCCGCGACCCTGCTGCAATGGGACACCGAGTCGGCCCGCCGGGCCTACGGGCGGGTCATCCCGGCCGGCCCCGGCGAGGTGCTTTCCGTGCGCCGGGTCCCGGCCGGCCCGGTCGGCGCGTTCCTGCCGTGGAACTTCCCGGCAGGCGGCCCGATGCGCAAGATCGCGGCCGCGCTGGCCACCGGGTGCACCATCGTGATCAAGCCGTCGGAGGAGGTGCCAGGGACCGTTTCCCTCCTGGCCAGGGCGCTGGAGGAGGCAGGCCTGCCCAAGGGGGCGCTGAACCTCGTCTTCGGCGTGCCCGACCAGATCTCCCGCCAGGTGATCGCCGACCCGCGGATCCGGTTCATCGCCTTCACCGGCTCGGTCCCGGTCGGCAAGCACATCGCGGGCCTCGCGGCGGCCGCGATGAAGCCGGCCAGCATGGAGCTGGGCGGGCACGCGCCGGTCATCGTGGCCCCCGACGCCGACCCGGTGGCCTCGGCCCGGTCGGCGGTCAGGGCCAAGATCGTGAACGCCGGGCAGGTCTGCACCTCCCCGAGCCGGTTCCTCGTGCACCGCTCGGTCGCGGCCGAGTTCACCTCGGCCTACGTGGAGGCCATGGCGGCGGTCCGGGTCGGCAACGGCCTCGACGAGGGCGTCCAGATGGGGCCGATGATCAGCGAGCGCCGCCGGGTGGCCGTGCACAAGCTGATCGGCGAGGCCATCGACCGAGGCGCGAGGGTCGCCTTGGGCGGCGAGCCCAGGGCCGGTCGCGGCTACTTCTTCCCGCCCACGGTCCTGGTCGACGTTCCAGCCGACGCGGCCGTGCTGAGTGAAGAGCCGTTCGGCCCCGTCTCGCCGATCATCGCCGTCGACAGCGTGGACGAGGCGCTCCAGATCGCCAACTCGCTGCCCTACGGGCTGGCGGCCTACGGCTACA
>Ga0335072_10013332_pt1 | contig 11711 bp, 7 predicted proteins | sample Lox_Sample_21_FD_206725 | JGI IMG/M metagenome (GOLD analysis project Ga0335072, IMG submission 206725) | Soil microbial communities from Loxahatchee National Wildlife Refuge, Florida, United States - Lox_Sample_2.1 | ecosystem: Environmental > Terrestrial > Soil > Wetlands | place: USA: Florida...
GCGAGTACGACCAGCACATTCCGTTCTTCGCGCCCTTCGGCCGCGACCTGGTCGCCTGGTGCGACCTGCGGCCGGGCCAGCGGGTGCTGGACATCGCCGCCGGGCGCGGCGCGGTCGCCGGCCCCGCGGCCCAGGCGGTGGGCCCGCGCGGCGCGGTCCTCGCCATCGACGGCTCGCCGAACATGCTCCGCGCCCTGGCCCGCGACTTCGGTGACGTGCCGCAGATCGAGACCCGGGAGATGGACGCACACCACCTCGCCTTCCCCGATGCCTCCTTCGCCGCCGTGACCTGCGGGTTCACCTTTCACATCGTCAACGATCCCCAGCAGGTCATTGCCGAGGCCTACCGGGTGCTCCGCCCTGGCGGCCTGCTGGCGTTCTCCACGCCGGGCCCGGGGAAGCCGGATAGCCGCTGGGACTTCGACGAACTGGTACGGGACTTCGGGGAGCGCGCCAGTCAGGAGCGAACCCCCGGGACTTTCACCCCGCCGCCGCGCCCGCTCCCCGAGGTCTGCGCGGACGCCGGCTTCACCGCCATCGAAGAGCGCCCGGTCCAGCGCTCCTTCGACTTCCGCGACCCGCAGCACTACTGGGACCACATGATGTCCCACGGCTACCGGGGCTACGTCTATTCGCTGGGTCCTACGCTGGCCGGCGAGTTCCGCACCAGGCTGTTCGCGGCCCTGGAGCAACTGCAGGCCGACGGCGGCGGCATCACCGCCAGCTTCGGCGCCGTCTTCGCCCGCGCCCGCAAGCCCGGCGTCGGCCAAACGCAGCCCCCGAACTGCTAGCCCGGCGGCAAGAGGGCCGAACGCCCCTGGCGATCATCCACGAGACCCCGGACTTGCGGGGATTTTGTGGAGACCGGACAGCGTGCTGGCAGTCGGATTTCTCGTAGTGAGGCCGGGCTCCGCGACGCACTCGCAGGAAACGCCTGGATGCCGCCGCTTCCAGAGATCGCCTGACCCTGCTCACGAGAGTCACGCAACGCAACGAGCAATAACACTGCCGAGGCAGCCTGAATGCTTGCCGCTCCTCCTGCCTGACTGTTTGCGGCAAGCAGGTAATGCGGGGCAGACTTCAAGACGTGAGGATCCACTGGCTTGCCTACGCTGTGCTGTGTGGTCCCTGGCTCGCGCTGGGCACGCTGACGGCGGCCGGTTCCCGGCGACGAGGGCGAACTCGTTGTCTCGTGTTGCTTGAAGGGCTGTTCTTTCCGGTGGCGTGGGTGGTCTGGTATATGACCGACGTGCACGTCTACCGGCGGCGCTGGCCCGGAAGTCACCGGGTTCGCTCATAACCCGTGGCCCGGTGGCATCGCTCCCACGTTCCGGCGTTTCTGGGCAGCAGTTCGCTCTTGTCGAGCTGCTTGGCGTTTGAAGCAGACCGGGCAAAAAGTTGTTGTTCGAGCTCATGTCTCAGGCATTCAGGCCTAGCGGCCTGACCTTCCGCCAGCGCGGGATCCTGGTGACCGCCGCCGCCTCGGCCTTCGGTGATTCGTACTGCTCGCTGGCGTGGGGCGGGAGGCTGGGCAAAGCCTCGAATGCCGGCATCGCGGCGGGCGTCCTGAACGGCAGCGACGCCGACCTGACGGAACAGGAGAAGGCCATGGCCGCGTGGCCAGGAAGGTCGCCAGGAACCCCAACGCCACGACGCCCGCCGACGTTCAGGCGCTTCGCAACACCGGGCTCAACGACGGGCGGATCTTCGCCGTCACCGCCTTTGTGGCCCTTCGCGGGGCGTTCTCCACGATCAACGACTCCCTCGGCGCACAGCCCGACGCGGAACTCGCCCGGACCCTGCCGCGCGAGGTGCGCGAAGCCGTGACCTACGGCCGGCCCGTAGGCTCAAGCGCCAGCTACCTGACCCGGCCTGCCGCCACGCGCGGGGCCGCTGACCGCACTCCACCGCCGAGCATCGGCACCAGTCGCGAGGTGCTGTGCCCGGCCAGGACCAAATCGGGACCCGGTAGGCGAACCCTGGCTACCCGGATCATCCTGCGACCACCTTCTACGTCACCCGCCAGACCAGTTCGACCCAAACTTCCAAATCTGCCACGTCGGCTGCCGCCTCATCGAAAATGCGTGGCTCCTGCCGATGTCCGACCCTGCGGTTAGGTTGGCCTCATGTCTGCCGAGCCTGGCTGGTGCGGTGTGTGCGGGTTGCCGGTTCCGGCCGGTGAGCGGTTCTGCCGCTGGCCGTTTGGCGCCCGGGCTGGTGATGGGCAGCATGACGACGAAGTTGGGCCGTGGGCATCGCACAGCCTGGCATTCATGACCGAACTGGTGGAGCTGCAACACTGGCGCTGCCCGTGGTGCGGGGATTACCTGCCTGACTCTCCGCGCGGCACCGCGATCGATCACATCATCCCCCGGGCTTACGGCGGGCCGCATCGCCGCTGGAATCTTCAGCTTCTGCACCAGGAGTGCAACTCGGCCAAGGGCAAGAAGATCACCGCCGAGGCGCTGGAGCTGGCCGATGCTCACGGCGTGACGATCGCCATGGACGTCGGGCAGTACCGCGCCGGAGTCCGGCGCCGGGCGGCCATCTATGCCGTGCGGGCGACTCGCCAGCTCGGCGGCGAGGCTCGCGCCCGGGCTCTGGCCGCGGCGAGGAACCTCACCGTGTTCTTCCCAGAGACAAGAGTTCATGCCGTCATCAGGGCAGCGGCCGAAGGATCCGGCCCGCTGACGGCCCCGGCTAGCGAGCAGATGCTGCCGAGGTAACAGGCTGCCCGCGGCCACCTTCACGGGGCCGTCTGCCTCAGGTTGTCGAGGCGACTGAGAGCGCATTCAAGCGCGTCGGTGAGCCGCTTGCGGTGACCGGTGGCCAGCAGGTCAAGCACGAGGCCGGTGAACGTCGCCTTTACCAGCGACGCCTCGCGTTCGGCGTCCTCGGGCTTGATGCCGTCAGCAATCAGGCCGTCGGCTATGTCCTCGCGCCAAAACGAGATCTGCTCCGCGCGCACATCACCGGGCAAACCGCTGACCGTGGCATCCAGCGTGGCGGCTTCGAGACCGAGGCGCACCAGCGCCAAGTGCTCCGGGCTGCGGTTGATCCACCGCCACCAGCGCCGCTGCAACTCCGCCGTCGAGATGCGAGGTACCTGGCGCCGCCATGGCCCTTCGACTCCGCGCTGAATCTCAGCGGCCCGCCGCAATGCGGCGACCACCAGTTTGTCCTTGCTGCCAAAGTGATGCACCAGCGCGTTGACCGACACACCCAGCGCGCGGGCAACTGGGCGCAGTGACACTCCGGCGATGCCGTGCCGGCCGAGGTAGCCAACCACCTCGTCCAGCAGCTCGGCCCGTCGCTCGGGGTCAGGATGGCGTCCCATCAGACGCGCATGCGCTGGCCCGCGGGGTCGAGCACCGGTTCGGGGAGCAGTCTTGCCGGACGGCGCTGGCCGATGATCTCCACCTCGAACATCGCGCCGGGTACCGCGAGCTCGCTCGGCACGTAGCCGAATGCAAGCGAGCGGCGGCTGTAATGCGCATAAGCGCCGGATGTCACCCAGCCCACCACCGCCCCGCCGTGCCAGATCGGCTCGTCGCCGACGACGTCGGCCGGTTCCGCCGGATCGGGGGTGATCTCGAAGTAGCTGAGCGTTCGAGCCGGGCCGCTCGCCAGCTCCGCCTCCACCGCATCGCGGCCGATGAAGTCATGATCGAGCTTGAGCGATCGGTGCATTCGCGCCTCTACCGGGGTGTAGATCGGACGGTATTCGCGCGCCCACGTGCCGAACATCTTCTCCATGCGCAGCGACATCAACGCCCGGAACCCGAACAGGCCGATGCCGTATGGCTTCCCGGCCTGCCACAGCAGATCGAACAGTGCTCGCTGGTACTCGGGTGCGACCCAGATCTCGTAACCAAGATCCCCGGTGTAGGTCATCCGGCCGACGTAGGCGGGGATCATCCCGACGTCGATCCGGCGGAACGTCATGAACGGGTAATTCTCGGTGGCCAGAGAAGCGCCGGTGACCGATTGCAGCACGTCGCGCGCGCCCGGGCCGGCCAGCGAGAGGCCCACCAGGGACAAGCCCAGCACGTCGAACCGCACACCATCGGCGAGGTGGCCAAGGAACCAGCGAGAGTGATGCGCTTCGGCGATCTGCGAGCCGAACAGGAAGAAATCGTCTGTACCGACCCGCGCCACGGAAAACTCCCCCACGATGTGCCCGCTGGGATCGAGGACGGCGGTGAGGTTGATCCGGCCGACTCGCGGCAGCCCGTTGGTGAGCAGCCCCTGCAGCCAGCCGGCGCTGCCGGCGCCGGTCACGCGGTACTTGGCGAAGTTGGAGCACTCGGTGAGCCCGACGCGCTCGCGCACCGTGGTGCATTCGTCGGCGACGACTGGGTGGGCGTTGGAGCGGCGGAACGTCACGTCCTCGCGGGGCTCCTCCCCCGGCCGCTGGAACCACAGGGGATGCTCGAGCCCGAAGCTCGCGCCCCATACCGCGTTGTGGGCGGTGAGCCGGTCATAGACCGGCGTGGTGTGCAGTGCCCGGCCGTCCGGGAGCTCCTCGTTGGGGAAGGTGATACGGAACCGGCGGCGGTAGTTCTCCCGCACCTTGGCATTGGTGTAGGCGAGGCTCGCCCAGTTGCCGAAGCGGGCCACGTCCATCGCCCAGATGTCTTCACCCGGATCGCCGTGGATCATCCAGCGCGCGAGGGTGAGGCCAACACCGCCGCCCTGCGAAAAACCGGCCATCACCGCGCAGGCCATCCAGCAGTTGCGCACGCCAGGCACCGGGCCGACCAGCGGGTTGCCGTCCGGCGCGAAGGTGAACGGCCCATTGATCACGTTCTTGATCCCCGCGTCAGCCAGCGCCGGATAGTGCTTGAACGCGATCTCCAGTGACGGGGCGATCCGGTCGAGGTCGGGGGTCAGCAACTGCTGGTCGAAGGTCCACGGCGTCTCGCGCGGCGACCAGGGCACGCACGCCTGCTCGTACGTGCCGAGCAGCATCCCGCCGCCCTCCTGGCGTATGTAGAGCTCGCCGTCGAAGTCCAGGCCCATCGGCAGCTCGTGTCCGGTGGCCGCGTTGTACTCGGCCACCTCATCCATGTCTTCGGTGATCAAGTACATGTGTTCCATCGCGAGCACGGGCAGTTCCAGGCCGATCATCCGGCCCACCTCACGTGCCCACAGCCCGCCGGCGTTAACGATGTGCTCGGCGTGGATCTCGCCGGACTCGGTGATGACGTCCCACGTGCCGTCGGGGCGCTGGCGAAGGCCGCTCACCCAGGTGCGCTGGTAGATCTCAGCGCCGGCCTGCCGCGCGCAGCCGGCATAGGCCCGGGTGACCCCGGTCGGGTCGACGTGACCCTCGGTCGGGTCGAAGAGCGCACCGATGAAGTAGTGCTCCTCCAGCAGCGGGAACATCCGCTTCGCCTCGGCCGCCGAGATGATCTCCATATCCATGCCGAGGTAGCGGCCGCGGGCCTGGGCCATCCGCAGCCAGTCCATCCGCTCCCGGTCGCCAGCCAGCATTAGTCCGCCAGGCATGTGAATGGAGCAGTTCTGGCCGGAGCGCCGCTCGATCTCGCGATAAAGCTCGACGGTGTACTGCTGCAGCTTCGCGACATTAGGGTCACCGTTGAGCGTGTGCATGCCACCGGCAGCGTGCCAGGTCGAGCCGGCGGTGAGCTCCTTGCGCTCGACGAGCACGACGTCCGTCCAGCCCAGCTCGGTGAGGTGGAACAGGACCGAGGCGCCAACCACACCACCGCCGATGACGACCACCTGCGCGGAAGATTTCATCGAGGCATCCCTGCGTCTAAATTTTCCCGGTACAGTCGTTCCGACTATAGGACCCTGGAGGTGCCGTGCATGGGTAAGCTTCTCGATCGGCTCGCCGCCGGGCCGGTGATCTGCGCCGAGGGGTATCTATTCGAGTTCGAGCGCCGCGGCTACCTCCAGGCCGGGGCGTTCGTGCCGGAGGTGGTGCTCGAGGAGCCCGACATGGTCGCCGGGCTGCACCGGGAATACGTGCACGCCGGATCGGATGTGGTGGAGGCGTTCACCTACTACGCCCACCGCGAGAAGCTGGCGGTGATCGGCCGCGAGGGCGATCTCGAGCCGCTGAACCGGCAGGCGCTGCGTATCGCCAAGGAGGTCGGCGCCGAGCACGACTCCCTGGTGGCCGGCAACATCTGCAACACCAACGTCTACGACCCGGACGATCCCGCCACGCATGCGGCCGTCCGCGACATGTTCGCCGAGCAGGTCGGGTGGGCCGCCGAGGCTGGCGTCGACTTCGTGATCGCCGAGACCATCGACTATCCCGGCGAGGCATTGCTCGCGCTGGAAGCAATCAAGGCGCACGGCCTCGATGCGGTGGTCACGCTCACTGTTCATCGGCAGCCCATCCTCCGCGGGGGCGCCTCGGTCGGCGAGGCATGCCGTCGCCTGCAAGACGCCGGGGCCGATGTGGTCGGGCTGAACTGCCAGCGCGGGCCCGCCACCATGCTGCCGCTGCTGGGTGAAATCCGCGCCGCGTGCGACGGCTACGTCGCCGCCTTGCCGGTGCCGTACCGGACGACAGAAGCCGAGCCGACGTTCCAGTCGCTCACCGACCCAGATTGCGACCTGATCCCGGGCGGGCGGCCGTTCCCGACCGCGCTAGACCCGTTTCTGGCGAACCGCTACGAGTTGGGCGCGTTCACGACGGCAGCGGCTGCGCTCGGAGTCAGCTACTTCGGCATCTGCTGCGGCTGCGCACCTCATCACGTCCGCGCGATGGCCGAAGCACTCGGCCGCACGCCGCCGGCGAGCCGGTTCAGCGCGGATATGAGTAAGCACGCCTTCTACGGCACCAGCGAACGGATCAGCCGGCATTACCAGGAGTTCGCCGAAGAGCTCTAGGAACCCGGCGAACAACGCCCAGAGACAAGGGTTCATGCCGTCATAAGGGCAGCGGCGGAAAGGAGCCGGCCCGCTGATACCCCGATTTCCCGCTTAAGCGGACTTGTACTGACAAACCACCTTCGAGGAGAACGTCCGGTGATGCACCTTCACGGCCAGACCGGGTAGCAGATGCAGGATTCTTGTGCCGCCTCAAGGATTCTGCCTGCGGGTGAGCGGGAACGCCAAAGCCGCGATGCCACCTCCACCACGGAAGGCGAGGCCATGTCGAACATCACACCACTGATGGAGCGCAACAAGGCCTTCGCCAGCAGCGGCGCCTGGCGCAACCCCCCGCGCCTCCCGTTCCTGCCGTTCAAGAGCCTGTACATCATCACCTGCATCGACCCGCGGGCGGACCCGGCCGACTTTCTCGGAATCGAGTTCGGCGACGCGATCGTGGCACGAACGGTCGGCGGCCGCGTGATCGACGCGGTCATCAGGGACCTGTCTTATATCAGTTACCTCGTCGAGGCCAAGGCTCCCCAGGGCCCGTACTTCGAGACCGCGGTCATCCACCACACCGACTGCGGCAGCCGGCTGCTCGAAGATCCTGAACTGCGACACGGATTCGCGCAGCGCTCCGGGTACGACGAGCAGGAGCTAGCCGCTCTGCCCGCGACCGTGCCGGCCGAGACTGTCCGGGGCGACGTCGCGAAGATCCTGGCCGCGCCCCAGGTCTCGACGAGGATCACCGTCTCCGGCCACGTCTACGACACCGCAACCGGCCTGCTGGAAACCGTCGCAGAACCGGTCCGCATCGGGGCCGACCGGTGATCCGGGACCCGGGACTGGAAGCTGGAGCCTGAGATGGCGCTGTACCTGATCGCCTTCAACGACGAGTGGGTGCCCGACCTCACGCTGGACGAGTTGCGCGAGAGGGGCACGTCCGGCCGGGCGTTGATCGAAGAGATGACGGTCGCCGGTGTCTTCGTCTTCAGCGACGGCGGCCTGGACGCGTCGACCGTCGTATGCAGCGTCGACCCGGGCAGCGGCTCGCCCGTATTCACCGACGGGCCGTTCGTCGAGACCAAGGAGCACCTCGGCGGTTTCACGGTCGTCGATGTGCCCGACGATGCCCAGGCGCGGTATTGGGCCGGCCGGATCGCGGTCGCGGTCGGGTGGCCGCAGGAGGTGCACCGCTTCCCGCACGAGCGCTGACACACCGTCCCCGGCCTGTCTTGACGGCAACCCGCGCGGCAAGGTCATCCAGGACCGGGTGGCAGCGGTGGCATCTCATCCCTGTTCTTCGGGGCCACGAGCTTGGTCACATCAAGCTTGCTGCCTCCCAGACGAACTGCGCAACAGCCATGTCAAGCCCCCCTCTCGCTCGCTGTCCCTGTGGCTGAGCTCGGCACACGGCAAGCGCCTGGGGTTCTTGTTCGGCGTGATGGCCTACGGGTTGCTGCTGATGGACGGACTGATTGACGAGAGCGGACCCTGGGGCGCAGACACGATCGATGGCTCCGTGGGGCAGGTGCTGGTTATCTTCTTGCTGGCGGCCGTCATCTACCGGACCTGGCGCCGATCCAGGTCTGCCGCGGTTGTCAGCTGGCCGGGAAGTTGAAGTAGTGCAGGCTGACGTAAGGCGGGTTGCCTCCGGCGCCGGACACGAACACCAGGTACACGTTGTGGGTGCCGGTCACCCTGGAGATATTCGCCGGGATCGTTTTCCAGGTGCTCCAGCCGCCGGTATTCGCCACCGCGAAGGAGCCGACCGGCGAGTTGGACGGGTTGTCCAGCACCACCTCCACGAGACCGCTGACGCCGGGTGAGGCCCCGGAGGCGACCCTCGCGTCGAACTGGCTCGATCCCGATCCGAAGTTGATGTTGCTGTATTCCAGGTAGTCGCCGTTGGATAGCTGGGCGGTCTGGTTGCCATCAACGCCGGACGGGTTGGAATCCGTGGTCGACGTGACAGAGATCGTGCCGCTGCTGGCCGCGAAGCAGTCGGCGGAGATGTCGGAGGTGGCGGTCGTGGTGCACTGCTTGCCGCCACCGCCGCCGCCCGCGGAGGCGATCGCCCAGCTGAACGCGGCGGATCCGGATGCCCCCGTGGTGTCGGTGGCCTTGACGGTGACATTCGAGGTGGCGGCCGTGGTCGGCGTGCCGGAGATCAGGCCGGTCGAGGAGTTGATCGAAAGGCCAGCAGGCAGCCCCGTCGCGCTGTAGGTGAGCGTCTGACCCGACGCCGAGTCACTGGCGTGGACCTGCAGGCTGGCCGCCGTGCCGACCGTACCGCTCTGGTTGCCGGGGTTGGTCACCGTGACGGTGTTACCGCCGCCGCCGCTGCCGGTGGTCTGGTAGGCGGCCACGTAGGCGACACTCATGCTCGCGCCGGAACTGGTGGCGCTGGTCGGCGTGGTGCAGCCGCAGACGCCGTTGGGGTAGCCGCCGCCCATCGCCAGGTCGAAGATGATCGAGAAGTTGTGGTCGATCGCCGCCTGCCAGGTCGCGACCGGGACCTGGCTCTCGTTGACCTGGAAGAACTGGTTGCCGTTCAGGTACCAGGTGACCGACTCGGCGGAGGTGTTGGTGCGGTTGATGATGATCGTGTAGGTGTTGTATCCGGTCTGGCAGCCCGAGCAGGACAGCAGCCCGCTGCCGATGCCGTTGGTCTCGTTGCACGGACCGCCGGGGTCAACGCCGCAGTGAAAGGTCCCGGAGTGCTCGGACAGCGCGTTGACGTCCTCGAGGATGTCGATCTCGCCGGTCGAGGGCCAGGAACCGGGTCCGAGCATCCAGAAGGCCGGCCAGTAACCCAGCCCGCTGGCCGGATTCGGCTGCTCGATCGACGCGGTGACCTCGAGTTCGCCTCCCGCGGGCGCCCCGACGTTGGCGGTGTTGGTCTGGATGCGGCCCGACGTCCAGGAGCTGCCGGACCCGATCGCCTTGATCACGAGGTGACCGTTGCCGTCGAGATAGACGTTGCTCGTCGAGTTGGTCATCGTCTCGATCTCGCCGGTACCGAAACTGGAGCCGGGGCCGGTGTCGTACTTCCAGTTGGCCGAATTGACCGGTGACCCGGCCGCTCCCGCGAAGTTGTCGCTGAACACAGTCGTCCAGCCGGCCGGCGGGCTCGGGACCGTCGTGGCCGCCGCCGGCTGCGCCATCACGAACGCCCCCGTCAATAAGCCGGCCAGCACGATCAAAGCGGAGATCAATGCAGTCATGCGCTTCGAGCGCGTTGCGAGGGTCGGCGATGTCGGCCGCGTGTCGGGCATCAGCGGGCCTCCTGTCGGAGGGACGGACTCGGGCAACGGCCCCCCATGAGCCACGCCGAAGTTTGCCCCGGCGTGGTTCACCATTGATTCAATGCTTAGATTAAGCCGTAGTCAAGACGTCTGGCGCTCGACGGCACGGCCTGGATCGAGGACTGGCTCACGCGACTGTCGGCGGCCGTGCCGACCTGTGGATTACCGTCATCCGGACTGCCACTCGTCATGCAGCAGGGCATACACCAGGTCATCGGTCCACTCACCCTTGGCCCAGGTGCTTTCGCGCAGGTGACCTTCTCGCCGCATGCCCAAGCGCTCCAGCAGCGCGGCCGATGCCGCGTTCCGCGCATCGCAGTAGGCGGTGATCCGGTGCTTGCCCCGTGCGGTGAACAGGTAGGCCAGCAGCAGGCGCACGGCCTCGGTGGCATAGCCGTGGCCCTGATGCTCGGGGGAGATCGTGAATCCTATGTCGCACTGGCGGGGGTCATCGGCATGCGGCATGGCCGCGCAGTCGCCGATCAGTTGCCTGGTCGAACGCAGAGCCACCGCGAACTGAAACCATTCCCCGGCCGTATCGGGGTGCTGCTTCGCGATCTCCTGGATGAAACGCTCACCCGCTTGGCGCGGATACGGCGCGTCCCAGCTCTGAAAGCGGGCCACCTGCTCAGACGAGCGGTACGCCACGAAAGTGGCCAGATCATCCGGGCCGAACCGGCGCAAGACCACGCGCGGCCCGGCGAGCTCGCTGAAGCCTTCATCGGGCACGACATACCCTCCATGCACGGCACGGCGCGGCCGGCCCCAGACGGCAAGCGCCGGACGGACCGGAGATGACAAGTCCCGTCCAACCTAATGTGCGGTCGTGCACGACCATACGATGGGTGACCTTGCGCTGCGTGTGCCGCGCCGGCACCCGGTGGCGGCGGCTGGATCCCGGCGTAACGTCTTGCTCAAAGTGCGCGGACATATGTGCATGCCCGCAGGAGGATCGCTGCCCGATGCCGCTGATTGATGTGGAGCGATCGATGCTGTTGGTGATCGACGCTCAGCAAGATTTCTACCCGGCGAGCCGCGCCGATGTTGACCGAGCCGTGCTGGGCGAGATGTTGCGGCGTGCAGCCTGGGTGACGGCCGTGGCGGCGCGGCTGGGGGTACCGGTTGTCGTGACCGAAGAGGACGCCGCCGTCAACGGGACGACCGCCGAGGTGATCCGCGAGGTGTTGCCGAAGAGCGCGCCGGTCCTGCCGAAGTGGATTTTCGGCGCGCCCGCCAACCCCGACATCCTGGCGGCGATCGAGGCGACCGGTGCGGGCATTGCGGTGCTGATCGGGCTGGAGACCGACGTCTGCGTCGCGCATTCCGCGCTCGGGCTTAAGGAGTGCGGCAAGCGGGTCGTCGCGGTGCACGACGCGTTGTTCTCTCCGGCAGCGGCACACGCCAATGGCCTCGGCCGGATGGAGCGCGCGGAGGTGGAGCTGGTCTCGGCCAAGGAGCTAGCCTACGACTGGTTGCGCACGGTCAGCGGAGCGCGTGAGTTTTTCCGGGCCAACCGCGACCTCGCGGACCCGCCCGGATTCTCGCTTT
>Ga0335072_10013334_pt1 | contig 11711 bp, 11 predicted proteins | sample Lox_Sample_21_FD_206725 | JGI IMG/M metagenome (GOLD analysis project Ga0335072, IMG submission 206725) | Soil microbial communities from Loxahatchee National Wildlife Refuge, Florida, United States - Lox_Sample_2.1 | ecosystem: Environmental > Terrestrial > Soil > Wetlands | place: USA...
CCGTCAGTGATCTGTACTCGCCGGTGAGCGGCAAAGTGACCGCGGTGAATGAGGAGCTGAAGAATTCGCCCGACAAGATCAACGAAGCGCCGCACGAAGCCTGGATCATCAAGGTCGAGCTTTCCGATGCCTCGGAAGTGGGGAAGCTGCTGGACGCGGCTGCATACGAGAAGTTTGTGAGTGAAGAAACGGGAAGCTAGAACGAGAGATCAGTGCTCAGTGGTCAGATGCTAGCTCGCCGAGATCACAGGCATGGTGGTTGGCTGATGGTACGAATTGCCGATCCAACATCCGACACTCGTCCCTGATTCCTGACAACGGATCACTGGCCCGGAGGGCCATTCATGCGCTATTTACCTAAATCGCCGGCGGAACGCGAGCAGATGCTCGCCGAGATCGGCGCGAAATCGATCGACGACCTGTTTTCGATTATTCCCGCGGAATACCGGCTGGACCGCGATCTGGATGTTCCACGGCAGATGGCCGAGAGCGAGATTGTGGACTACTTCAAGGCTGCTGCCGCGAAAAATGCCACCGACTACGCGAGCTTTCTCGGTGCGGGTGCGTATCGGCACTACCGTCCGGTGATTATTGATTCGCTTGTGCAGCGCGGCGAGTTCCTCACCAGTTATACGCCTTACCAGGCTGAGATTACGCAGGGCACGCTGCAGGCCATCTTCGAGTTCCAGACGATGATCGCCGAACTGACCGGCATGGACGTGGCTAACGCCAGCATGTACGACGGCTCCACCGGCGCAGCCGAGGCCGTCTTGATGGCGATGCGCGTGACCGCGAGGCACAGGGCGGTGGTGGCGCGCACCGTGCATCCCGAGTATCGCGAAGTACTCGCAACGTATCTGCAGCATCGTGACCTGGCGACGGCTGAGGTGGGCTACGACACGAAGACGGGACGCGTGGACCTGGAAGAGCTGGAAGCCGCGGTAACGGAGGAGACGGCTTGCGTGCTCGTGCAGAGCCCGAATTTCTTCGGCATCATCGAAGACATTCCCGCGATTGCGGAAATCGCGCACAAGAAAGGCGCGCTGCTGATCGTGTCGATTGCCGAAGCGGTTTCGCTCGGCGTGGTCAGGCCGCCGGTTGAAGCCGACATCGTGAGCATGGAGGCGCAGTCGTTCGGCGTGGCACTGAGCTACGGCGGTCCGTTCTGCGGCGTGATCGCGGCCAAGGAGCAATACTTGCGGCAGATGCCGGGGCGGCTGGCCGGGCAGACAGTGGACGGGAACGGAAATCGCGGGTTCGTGCTGACGCTGTCGACGCGCGAGCAGCATATCCGGCGCGAAAAAGCGACGTCGAATATCTGCACCAACCAGGCTTTAGTTGCCCTGATGGCGACGATCTTTCTGACCGTGTATGGCAAGGAGGGCATGCGCGAACTGGCCGAACACAATTTGGCGAAGGCGGAGTATGCGGCGAAGGTGCTGAGTGCGCAGTCCGGAGCCAAGCTGCGCTTCAAGGGCGCGCCGCGCTTCCATGAATTTGTGCTGGAGACGGCGGAGTCTCCGGCGGCATGGCAGAAGCGGCTGATGGACGAGAAGATTGTCGGTGGAATCGAGTTGACCCGGTGGTATCCCGAGCTGGAGAACGCGACGCTGTGGTGCGCAACCGAGATCATGCCGCGCGCGACCATCGACGTCGCGGCGAAGGCGCTGGCGGCAAGCCCGGTGGAGGCGTGAGGGGGCGATGGGACAACCCATGTTGAGGCGCAAATGGAAGTGGATTGGGAAGATTCAGTCCGACGAAGGGTTCACCGTCTCGTATGCGCATAAGGGCGTTCGCTACTCAGACGATCGGGGAAGCGTCGAAGTCGGATATGAAGATAACTGTCTGTTCCCGGATTCAGGGATCTGGGCAGACACGGGGAAGAAGTTACCCAGTTCAGACCGCGACCAGATCCTCGACAGAATCCAGCGAGCGCTCATTTGGGATGGGCACAGCGTGAAGGTTTGGACGTCATCCACATAACGGTGATTTTTAAAACGTGTGTTTTGTAACGAGGGCACGGCTTTAGCCGGGCCGAAAAGGCGAGTGAAAGGAGGACGGGCTTTAGCCTCTGCCATGGCGCATCCTGCCAGAAATGCGGTCCCCGCCAGCGTCCTCAATCCCCCGCGGACGTTTTTCGCGACCACGAGTACCAGCATGGGCCGCAGGCTGCTGCAATCCGAACGCAATGCTCAACTCCTGATCGATGTGCTGCGTTCTCTCGTCGCAGAACGCAAGTTTGAATTGCGCGACTTTGTAATCATGCCGGATCACGTTCATCTGTTGTTGACCATTTACGACGAGATGACCATCGAAAAGGCGATGCAATTGATTAAGGGAAGATTTTCTCATCGGCTGTCGCATGAATGCGGCTACACAGGCGAGGTCTGGCAGCGAGGATTCACTGAAGAGCAGGTGATGAATCGAAAGAGCTTCGAGAACCATAGCGAGTACATCGCGGAGAATCCGGTGAAGGCAGGAATGGCAGAATCCGCAGGGGAGTTTCCTTTTTGTTTTCGGTACCTGGCGAAGAAGAAGGCGGAAGCGAAGGTTTGCAAGGGCTAAAGCCCTCGACCTTCCTCGCGAACATTTGTGGCCCGGCTAAAGCCGTGCCCTTGTTACAAAGCGGATTTCGGCACGACTCGCATCCTGCCACTTTACGAAGCGTGATTGCGCCGGTTAAGAGGCAGTCGAGGGTTTAGAAAAGGATTTGGGAATGGCGACTACGGAAGCAGCACAGGGAAAGACGACGGGCAAAGTTCGCCCACACCAGACGCAGAACGAAGGGCTGGTGTTTGAAAAGTCGGCGCCGGGCAAGAAGGCCTATAAGCTGCCGCCGCTCGACGTGCCGGCGGTCGACCCGGCCACGGTTCTCGGCGACGCCCGCCGCGCGCGCAGTGCGGAATTGCCCGAGCTGAGCGAAATCGAAATCATCCGCCACTTTACGCGCCTTTCGACGTGGAACTACGCCATCGACCTCGGCATGTATCCCCTGGGCTCGTGCACGATGAAATACAACCCCCGGGTGAACGAGTTTGTTTCGCGCATTGAGGGCCTGGCCGAGGCCCACCCCTATCGCCCGGAATCATTGGCGCAAGGCGCACTGGAAGTGCTCGACCTGTTGCAAAAGTGCCTGCTCGACATTACCGGCATGGACGCTATCACGCTGCAGCCGGCCGCGGGAGCGCACGGCGAGTTCACCGGCATCCTGCTGGTGCGTGCGTGGCATCAGTCGCAGGGGAATCCGCGCAGGAAGATCCTGATCCCCGACTCCGCGCACGGCACCAATCCGGCCACCGCGGCCATCTGCGGCTACCAGGTGGAGAACCTGAAGTCGAATCCCGATGGCGGCATCGACCTGGCGGCCCTCGCCGCTCAGGTGGACGAAGACACCGCGGCGCTGATGCTCACGAATCCTTCGACGCTGGGCGTGTTCGAAAACGAGATCCACAAGATTGCCGACATCCTGCATGCCCGGGGCGCGCTGCTCTACATGGATGGCGCCAACATGAACGCCTTGGTGGGCAAGGTGCGGCCGGGCGACTTCGGCGTGGATGTGATGCACCTGAACCTGCACAAGACCTTTTCCACTCCGCACGGAGGCGGCGGCCCTGGATCGGGTCCGGTGGCGTGCAAGCAGTTCCTGGAGCCGTTTCTGCCCGTGCCGGTGCTGGTGAGGCGCACTGGCACAGATTCCCAGGTCTCAAAATCGAGAACCGGGGCACCCAGCAATGGACACAGATCACTGCACTGGAATTACGACCGGCCGCAGTCGGTGGGCCGGGTGCGTGCGTTCTACGGCAATACCGGCATGTTCATCCGCGCGCTGGCCTACATCCTGGCCAACGGGCCTGACGGCCTGCGCCAGACGACCGAGGATGCGGTGTTGAACGCGAACTACATCCGCAAGAAGCTAGAAGACCTCTACGATCTGCCCTACAAGACGCCTTCGATGCACGAGGTCGTCTTCAGCGACAAGCGGCAGGCAGCCAGGGGCGTGAAGACCGGCGACATTGCCAAGCGGCTGATCGATTACGGTTTCCACCCCTATACGGTCAGTTTCCCGCTCATCGTCCACGGGGCGCTGATGATCGAGCCGACCGAGAGCGAGTCGAAAGAAGAGCTTGACCTGTTTATCGATGCCATGCGGTCGATCGCGCGCGAAGTCGAGGAGACGCCGGAAATAGTGAAGATGGCGCCGCACTCGACGCGGGTTGGCCGGCTGGACGAGGTGGGCGCGGCTCGCAAGCCGGTGCTCAGGTGGCGCGCTAAGACATAAGGGTTTACGTCCGCGAGTCTTTGATGGCCCGGGAATGCGAATGAGTGCGTCCCGTTACCAAGGTACGGATAAGCCTGGGTAAACCCATTGCAACCGCTCATCGCCCAACGCGATAATTTGGGCTTCAGGGATTATTTCTTAGATAGTTGGATGCCTCGAGACCTGCTCTTCCGCGCGCAGCTCTTTCACGCTGTGGCCGGTGCAAGCAGAGCCGGGTTCGAAATGCAGGATTTCTCAGCCGTATACATCCGTCGAGATGTAAGGGAGTCGAGTGCGAAGCTCCTTCTCCCAAAAAATGGGAGCGAGCGCAAGGCAAACGGGAGGCGTATGGGAATCCGAAACAACGAAGACGGCCAGGTTCTGGTCATCACAGCGCTTTCCATGATCTTGCTCATGGCGTTCCTGGCATTTGCGATCGACATCGGAATGCTGTTTCGCGCCAAGCGGAATGCGCAGATTGCAGCGGATGCCGCGGCGATTGCCGGAGGGCTTGATTACAAGTACAACAGCTCGGCTACGTCGGCAGAGGCAGCAGCTGTGGCGGCTGCAACGGCGAATGGCATCACGAGCACCGGCACCTGTCCCATCTCGGATACGACCGACACATATGTCTGCATCAATATTCCTCCGGTTTATGGGCCGAATGCCGGCAGCCCGGGCTATGTGGAAGCTCTCATCAGCCAACCGAATCAAACCATCTTCATGGGACTCGTCAGCCACAACAACCTCATGGCTGTCGGCGCGAGAGCGGTAGTCGGATCGGGGGCGGGAGCTGGATGCATCTGGACGCTGGCCAAGTCGGGAAAAGACGTTTCGCTCACCGGATCTGGATCTATTACCGCTCAGAATTGCAATATTTACGACGACTCCAGCGCAAGCAACGCCTTGACGCTGACCGGAAGCGGTTCGGTCAGTGCCCAGTCGATCGGTATTGTTGGCAGCTACAGCAAGACTGGGTCCGGAAGCCTGACCCCAAATCCCCCCACGACTGGAATTGCGCCTGCGGCCGACCCACTTTCCAGTCTGACCGCGCCGACAATCACTTCAGGCACTTGCACGGGAACGTCCGCCGCCTGCAATCCGAGCAACACCGGCAGCGGGAACCTGGTCGTTTCGCCGGGAAACTATACTTCGATCTCCAATACTGGAAGCGGGACGGTAACTCTCAGCGCCGGAAACTATGTGATCTCCGGCGATTTGAAAAACACCGGCAGCGGCAACCTGATTCTTGGCGCGGGCAATTATACGATCGGCGGAAACTTCAGCAGCACCGGCAGTTCTTCTCTCACTCTCGGCGCGGGGCTTTACACAATTGGGGGCAACCTCACCCTTACAGGCTCGGGTTCTCTCTCGGGTGTAGGAGTCAGCTTCTACACGCAGGGCAGCACCACGGTGACCGGGAGCGGCAACATGGACCTGACTGCTCCAACGACTGGAGCGGACAACGGAATTCTCTTCTTCCAGTCACGGACTGATTCTTCATCGATGTCGATCACCGGCTCAGGAGGGGATGTGATTCAAGGCATCGTTTACGCCCCCGATGCCGCTTTGACCTTGACTGGGTCCGGCAGCATGTCGGTTTCCCTGGATATCGTCGTGGATTCCCTTGCCGTGACCGGAAGCGGATCCATTAAGGACACCAATTACGCTGTGGTCACGAACCCCGATTCCCCGTTGGGAAAACTTGTGATGGTGGAGTAGCTATGCAACCTGTGCAGACCCGCAGTGGCAATTGGCAGCACACGATCGGCCGTTTCTTTGTTAGGGCACGAAATGAGAGGGGGCAGGCGCTCATCGAACTTGCCCTTAGTTTGCCCATCCTGTTTGTGATTCTGGTGGGAGGCGCGGAATTTGCAAGGGCGACCTATGCGTCCATTGAAGTGTCGGACGCAGCCTTGGCCGCAGTACAGTACGGCGCGCAGAACTCCATTACGGCCGGCGACACAACCGGAATTCAGACGGCAGCTTCGAACGACGCGCAGGACATCACGCTCGGCACGACAAATGTATCGAAGGCCTGCATTTGTTCCAACGGAGGCGCTTCAACCTGCATGCCGACGGACTGCTCCAGCTCCAACATTGAGACGATCCTCACGGTTCAGACGCAAACGACTTTCGATCCCGGGATTCATCTACCGGGGTTCGCAACAACCTACACGCTCTACGGCCAGGCAGTCCAAAAGGTTTTACAGTAATGCGACGCAGGGATGCGCGCGAAAGGGAAATGCATGTTCAAGTGGCAAAAAGCTGCGAATCGCAATAGCCTTTCGCAGCGGCCCCGCGAAGAGTCAGGTGCGGCTCAGAGCAACCGGGGAATCCTTGGCGAAGAGGGCGCGACGCTGGTCGAGATGGCGGTCTCTTCGGCAACCCTGTTTTGCGTCTTGTTCGGCATTATCTGGATGTGCATGGCCCTCTATTCCACGAATTTCGTCTCCGAGGCTGCCCGGGATGCGGCACGCTGGGCGATCGTCCGCGGTTCGACCTCCTGTGGGAACACTCCGAATCTGACAGACTGCAATGCGTCAGCGGCGGAAATACAGACTTATGTCCAGAACATGGGCTATCCGGGAATCACTTCGGCCAACCTGAATGTGACCACGACCTGGCTTTCCGCAAGCGCGACTCAACCCACCACCTGGACGGCCTGCGCTAGCGTGTGCAACGCCCCCGGCAACGAGGTTGAGGTTGCAGTCAGCTATTCCGTTCCATTCTTCATTCCATTCGTGAACATTTCGGCAATCAGCGTCAGCAGCACGTCTGAAATGGTCATCTCGCAGTAAATAAGCAAAAGCGGGCAGTGACGCGCAGGATTCCCACCTAATCCGCGAAGAATTCACAGGTCTTCAGGCGGCGGCCAGCAACCCATTGAGCAGGTTACCCGGCCCGCGCCTCGCGGGCCTCAATTCGCCCCACGATCAGCAATGACAAGCTGTTCGCCGCGCTCCGGAGGTGACTAAAGTGTTACTTCCGGATGCATCTTTTGCGCCACATTTTGATTGAAAATCGTCGTTGCGAACCCTGATAATAAGGCTCCCCCAGGATGCAAAACGGACAGGAAGGTCCCGGCTGCCTGCGGGAGTGCCGCAGCCGCGGCGTGGTGGGATTGCAAACGCCGGGATCTGGGCTCATTGGCGCGTAAGGAGTCGACGATGCGAACGAACATCCCGAAGGACGAGCGCGGCCAGGTTCTAGTGCTGACGGTCCTATGCATGACGATCCTCCTGGGCTTCCTGGCGTTTGCCGTGGACGTCGGCCTGCTGTTCAACGCGAAGCGAAAAATGCAGGTCGCCGCTGACGCCGCCGCAACCGCCGCCGCTCTGGATTACAGCTTTAACGCTTCAAAGACGTCCGCGCAGAACGCGGCCTACGCCGCAGCGAAGCTGAATGGGGTGGACCGAACCGTGGCTGGAAATTCGGTTACATTCAACAATCCTCCCTCGAGCGGCTACCACATTTCGAGCTCCGATTTTGAAGTGATCGTCACTCAGGCGAATCCCACGGTTTTTATGGGCCTTTTCGGGGTGAGCTCCATGACGGTAGGCGCCAGGGCGGTGGCCGGCGCTCCGGGACCCGGGATTGCCTGCGTAATCGTGCTGGACCCCCACGCAAGCGAAGCGATGAAACTACAGGGCTCTTTTGATGTTTCGGCGGATAAGTGCGGTGTCGTTGTTGATTCGGATGCGTCGGATGCGCTGCAATTCACTGGCGGGGGCGGCTCTCTCTCCGCCGGTTACGTCGCTGTGGTGGGCGGGGACGGCGGGCAGACGGGAGACAGCAATCCTTCGCCGGTCACCGGGTCCGCGCCTGTCAACAATCCATTTCCGGGCCTCGTTGGGCCTAATCCGGCAACCGACTGCACCGCCGCCAATACAAATACGCCATCAGGTGGCAAGGTGACCTCAACTACAGTCCTTAAGACCTCGGGCAATATCACCTGCTTTACCAACGCGATCACGACCAGCGGGACGGTTACTCTGCCATCGGGGGTTCTTGTATTTGAAAATGGCGTTACCCTCGGTGGTACTGTCAGTTCGGGTGCAAGCGGCACCACTCTCGATGTATACGGAGGTGCTTTTGGCGTGGGCACGGGTTCGACGCTCAATCTTGTTGCCCCGGCGACCGCTCCGACCGCGACGGTGCCCTCCGGAATTGCCCTCATGCAACCCGCGACCAATACGACGGAGATGCAGATTCAATTTGGCTCTTCCAGCGGAAGCCTCAAGGGGATGATCTATGCCCCCGGCGCCGAGTTGTATCTGCAGGACAGCGGCGGCGACAAGAATGGTGGCGTACAGCTCACCACCGATTTAATTGTCGGCACGCTGTTCGACAAGACGGCGACCCTGTCGATCACCAGCTACGCCACATCTTATCCCGGCAGTTCGGCGCTTACGGCGGTCGAACTCGTGGAGTAAGGGAGACCAAAGATGACGAGTAGAAGTCGCGAGCGTCGCGCATGGATCAAGAGGCTTGCAGGCTGCGAAGAAGGACAGGCTATGGTTGAGCTAGCGCTCACGATGTCGCTTTTGACGCTGATCCTGCTTGGAGCAGTCGAGTTTGCCGGTGCGACCTACACAGCGATCGCTGTATCGAACGCAGCCAGAGCGGCCGCGGAATATGGGGCACAGACACACGCCACGGCTCTCGACACGGGTGGAATGTTGACTGCGGCCCAAAACGATTTCACGATAAATCCCAGCGGCCTTACGTTGCCTACAGCGTCAGAGTCGTGCGCTTGCTCCGATACAGGGGCGAGCGTAAGCTGCTCGAGCAGCACGGCTTGCCCCGGTGCTCATGTCGTGGTCACCCTCACGGTGGAGACGCAAGCAACCTACAATCCGCTGGTCGAGGTTCCGGGGTTTTCGGGCGGGATTACGTTGCACGGCTGGGCAAATCAAACTGTGTTGCAGTGATGAGCATGCGGGGCCAAGAGGATGTGGATCGGATGCACGACCGCCGCGACTGTCGTGGCAAGATGAGACGAGGAATGAACGCGGACGCGAAGCCGGGAAGCGTGACCAGCGAGCAAGGCGCGACTCTCGTCGAATTTGCTCTGTGCGCGATGGTGCTGTTTGCTATGCTATTCGGCAGCCTGCAGATTTCCCTCGCACTCTTTTCCTATAATTTTGTTTCCGAAGCCGCACGTGAAGCCACCCGGTACGCCATCGTTCGCGGTTCGCAGTGTACCGGCATGCCTGACTGCAATGCGACCTCAGCCCAGATCCAGGCTTATGTGCAGACCCTCAATTACCCAGGGATCAACGTAAGCAACTTGACTGCCACCGCGACCTGGTTATCCGCCACCGGCGGCCCGCCCAACACGACGTGGGTTGCATGCACCGCCGGCCCGGGAATCACTTGCAATGCGCCGGGCAATGCGGTGAATGTGGTTGTCACCTACACGTTTCCCGTGAACATACCGCTGGTCCCCCCCATGAACTTCTCATTGAGCAATACGTCTCAAATGGTGATCTCGCAGTAGACGCCTGAGTTCAGCCCGGGGGGAAAGATTAGGCCGGGAATTGCACAGAGGGTTGCGGAATTCAACAGGCGAAACGAGGTCCTCGATCGGCCTAAACTCTCTCTATGGCCTCCATCCCCGACCTGACCCTCGATGCGGGGTTGCCCGCGAACATCGACGCGGAGAAAACCATTCTCGGCGCCATCCTGCTCGACAACGCGGCCCATTCCGAGGCGGCGGAAAAGCTGGAGCCCGACGACTTTTCGCTGGACTCGCACCGGCGGATCTTCCTGCGCATGAGCGAGCTGGTGAACTCGCAGCGGCCCGTCGACATTGTGACGCTGGCCAACGAGCTCTCCCGCTACAAGGAAGTGGAGACGGTGGGCGGGGTAGCCTACTTGGCGTCGCTCACCGAGGGTTTGCCGCTGCGGCCGGTGATCGACGAATACATCCGCATCGTGAAAGACAAGAGCCTGCTGCGGAAGCTGATGAGCATCTGCTCGGCGGCCATTGCGCGGGCTGCGGACCAGAGCGAGACGGCGCTGGAGGTGCTGGGCGCGGCCGAGACGCAGCTGCTCGAAGTGAGCGAGAAGGGCATTACGCACGGGCTGCAGGCGCTCGACCTGATCGTTCAGAACTCCTTTGGCAGCATCGACAATCTCTACAAAGAGAGCCGCGAGGTTACCGGGCTGGCCACGGAGTTCACTGACTTCGACCGCATGACCAGCGGGCTGCAAAAAGGAGAGCTGATCATCATTGCGGCGCGGCCGTCGATGGGAAAAACGGCGCTGGCCATCAACATTGCGCAGAACGCCGCCATCTTCAGCAAGGCGGTCGTCGCGGTGTTCAGCCTGGAAATGAGCAAGGAGTCGCTGCTGCGGCGCATGCTGGCCTCGCAGGCGGGCGTTGACCAGCGCCGGCTGCAGACGGGCTTTCTGGGCAAAGAAGACCACGGCAAATTGCAGCACGCGCTGGAGCAGCTGGTCGAGTCGCATATCTTCATCGATGACGGAGCGGGTCTTTCGCTGGCCGAGATGCGGGCCAAGGCACGGCGGCTGAAGCAGAACGCTGGCAGGCTCGACCTGGTGCTGGTGGATTATCTGCAACTGATGTCGATCACGCTGCCCTCGGCCGGAGGCAAGCGGTACGAGAACCGCACCCAGGAGGTGTCGGCGATCTCGCGCGGGCTGAAGGCGCTGGCCAAGGAACTGGAGGTTCCGGTGGTGGCTCTGTCGCAACTGTCGCGCGCCAGCGAGCGCCGCGGCGACGACAAGCGCCCGATGCTGAGCGACCTGCGCGAGTCGGGCTCGATTGAGCAGGACGCCGACGTGGTGGCCTTCATTCACCGCGAGGCGTATTACAACCGCACCGAGGAGTTGTCAGAGGCGGAGAAGGCCAAGTCGGAGATCATTCTCGCCAAGCAGCGCAACGGGCCGACGGGCACCGTGTATCTGCATTTCAACTCGCGCTTCACGCGCTTTGAGAGCGTGTATACGGGCGACGAGCAGTAGGCGCGATCAGGGCAGGTTCGCGCCGAAGGCCAGCAGCCGTCCGTCGCAATCCTTCACGACAAACTCGCGCGACGCCATGGCATGTTGGCGAGTCCGCGCGTAAACTCCACCCCTTTGGCGGCGTATTCGGCATACAGCGCGTCGGCATCTTCGACGTGGAGGTAGGCGTCGAGGAGTTGGTCGGCCTCCACACTGCCTATTGCAAAATCTCTCCCTGGATGAACTCGTCCCCCGAGGGACACCAACTCGGAGAGGTTTGAATCTTCCATTTCATTATGCAGGCGAGATCAGGAATTGCACTGAATCGAGCGCTTGGATACTGCTCCCTCAATTGCGACGACACAGAGGCCTGGTACAGGATTTCAAATATGTCATAAAATCGCTCCATCAGATTCCATGCGACGATCAGAGAATTCTTCGCACTTGTGGAAGCGTTGGTTTCAATACAAGAAATGGCGAC
>Ga0335072_10013337_pt1 | contig 11709 bp, 11 predicted proteins | sample Lox_Sample_21_FD_206725 | JGI IMG/M metagenome (GOLD analysis project Ga0335072, IMG submission 206725) | Soil microbial communities from Loxahatchee National Wildlife Refuge, Florida, United States - Lox_Sample_2.1 | ecosystem: Environmental > Terrestrial > Soil > Wetlands | place: USA...
ACAGTGCTTCCACCAGGTTGTTCGCTCGAGGTCGATTGCAGGGGGAATCTCCTGATCAGCATCAATGATGTCGTCCAATGAGATCGAACTTATGAGTGACTCTGTAGATCCTGTTGAGTTAGCGGTCTTCCAGAATGCGATGACCTCGATCGCCGAAGAGATGGGTGCGGCGCTTCGTCGTTCGTCGATTTCACCCAACATCAAAGAGCGTCGCGATTATTCCTGTGCGATCTTCGACGGTGACGGACGAGTGATCGCGATGGGTGACCACATGCCCGTTCATCTTGGATCCATGCCGATGTCCGTGACGTCCGCGATTCGCTCCTTGACATTGAGTCCCGGCGACATCGCGATCCTCAATGACCCCTACGCTGGAGGAACTCATCTGCCAGACATCACCATGGTGATGCCGGTCTTCCCATCGACGGATGAAAGACCAACTTTTTATGTAGCCGCGCGCGCTCACCACTCAGATGTGGGAGGTATGTTCGCGGGCTCCATGGGACCAGCGCGAGAGATTTTTCAGGAGGGGATCCGCATTCCACCGACGCATATCGTTCGACGTGGAACCATTCAAACAGACGTCCTCCGAATCATCCTTCTCAACGTGAGGACACCTGTCGAACGTGAAGGTGATCTGTCCGCGCAGATGGGAGCATGCCGCATTGGTGAGCAGCGGCTGCTCCAGCTATGCAAGCGCCTAACTCCAGCACATCTTCGATACATGTGCGATCAACTGCTCAACTACTCAGAGCGCCTTGTTCGCGCTGAACTTCGATCGATTCCGGAAGGAGAATTCTTTGCGGAGGACTTTCTGGACAATGATGGTGTCTCTTCGGATCGGATAAGGATCGCTGCAAATCTACGGGTAGATCCGATTGCGGAGACCCTGGAGATCGACTTCGCGGGAACATCAAATCAAGTCGCGGGCAGTGTCAATGCAGTACGGGCGATCACGCTTTCAGCATGTTTATATGTGCTCCGCTGTCTTCTTCCGCACGGATCGCCAACTACCGAGGGTACCCTGCGTCCTCTAACGCTCATAACGCCGCGAGGGTCTGTGGTCGATGCTGAACCGCCTGCGGCTGTAGCCGGCGGCAACGTAGAGACGTCACAACGCATCGTGGACACTCTCTTGCGCGCACTGGCGCAAGCCGCACCGAATCGCATCCCCGCAGCGAGTGCGGGTACGATGTCCAATCTGACGATTGGAGGTGTTGATCATCGCACGCGATTGCCTTTTACGTATTACGAAACCATTGCCGGTGGTGTGGGTGCGGGGCCATTCCGTGGCGGCGCCTCCGGGGTACACACACATATGACGAACTCGCTGAATACCCCCGTGGAAGCTCTCGAGTTTGCATTCCCCCTGCGAGTGAACAATTACAGCTATCGACGCGGCTCGGGCGGGGGCGGCAGGTTTAGAGGAGGAGACGGACTCATTCGCGAGTTCGAACTTCTCAGCGACGCACAGGTTACGTTGCTCTGCGACCGACAGGAATCTGCGCCCTACGGTCTTGAAGGCGGGAGTGCTGGAGCACCCGGTCGGACAACGGCGCGGCTTCAAGGTGAATCTGCTGCGCGCCCTTTGCCGGCAAAGTCAAGTGAATATCTTGCGCTGGGTACGATCCTACGGGTCGAGACGCCCGGTGGGGGAGGATGGGGTTCGATGCTCGATCCTAGGCTGAGAACTCGAAGTGCGAGGTAGAATCCCGGTGCTCTCTGAATGAAAGGTGGGGTTCTGCAACTGTGACAGACTGAGCTAGTCCCTCAGTTTGTTTCCTTTGCCATGCTGCCCTTATTTCGCACACCTCAAGCGCAAGGTTCACAAACATATCCAGTTCGCGACAGAGTTGCAGGCGAAGAACTTCAGCGCGCAGGTATTGATAGAAACTGGATAGACTTGTAGCCAGTTCGGGATCATCGAGCAGCGGTATCCAACTTTCCATGTGGCCAATTAAGAGCAACGCACGTTCCGAGTAGCGGCACCGAGAAGCGACATCGCCTTTTGACACCGCAATTCCCGCCATCCGAATGGCTTCGACCAATGCGTCATAGCACGCCAACAGGATGTCTATATGGCTGGCACCCTCTGTTGCCGAGCTTCGGTAGGCGCGCACACTGCTGGACATTGACGATTTCCCCCTTCGGTTCGCGATTTCGGCGGCATTTACTAGCGACCGCGCTCTGCTCATCCGTTCCCGCTATTGTTGTTTCCCAACTCAGACTGGATTTGCTGCATCTCCGCGGGCAGCTGCTGTAGCGCTATCTCAGCCTTGCTGTACATCGCAGTCAGCACAGTCTGCTGCGAAGCGATGTAACCCGACTCATAGTCATTCACCTGAGATTGCAGGTCAGAATACTGCTGGTTGAGATTTTGTACTTCTCTCGTAATTGCGCCAGTTGCCGGATCATTGAACTGGCTGACTACTGAACTGAACTGTTGGGCAAAGCCATTCAGCGCACTTCCCTGGAAGAAGTTCTGGACGGCAGCCGGGTTGGCTAGAGCATTTGTCAGCTTGGAAGTATCCAACGATAGCGAGCCGTCGTCGTTCATTGTGATTCCAAGATCACTCAATGACTGAATCGCCCCGGTACTTCCAGAGGTGGAGGGCGAATTGTAAGCAACAACTCCTTCCAACGCGCTCTGCAATGAACGGATCGTGCTGTCGGCACTCAACACGCCCTGCGATCCACTGGACGTACTGTAGGTGAACTGCGAATTTACCTGGGACAACGCAGAGTTGTAATCCGAAACGAAGGACGACAACGCCTGACTGATCTGCGTCGTGTCCGCTCCCACCGTGAGAGTCACTGGATTATTTGCCTGAGTCACACCTGTAAGGTTCAGCGTGAGTCCCGTGACTGCGCCCGTGACAGTGTTGGTCGCACTGCTAATCGGTATGCCGTCAACGGTCAGTGACGCATTCGCTGCGGTACTAGCGCGAGTCATGGTGAAGGTCGGATCCGAGCTGCTTACCGTAAAGTCCGCTGCCGACCCGGTGGTTGAGCTGACTAATGCCAGACGCGATCCACTAGCATCGTTCACAATACTCGCGTTCACACCGATCCCGGCTGCGTTAATCGCGCTTGCAAGATCTGATAGAGTGTTCACTCCAGATCCAGTATTGAACGATGTTTGCGTTCCGTCGGCCGCGGTAATGGTAAGAGTAGAACTTCCTAGACTCGAACTGCTGCTCGGCAACGATGGAGAGTACCATGACGCGCTGCTGGCGAGACTCTGTACGGAGACAATATGCGAGCCAATCGCCGCACCGGCTGTGGCTGTGCCGCTTACCCCAGACGCGCTTGATGAAACCGTACAGGCGGCCAAAGGACCACTCAGATCGTTCAGGCTGTCTAGATCATTCGACACAGATGAAAGAGCGGTCTGGATGGTAGTCAGCGCTGTTATCTGTGACGAGATCGTCGACTGCTCAGCCTGCCATTGCCGCTCAGGAGCACGATCGGCGTAAAGCGCGGCGTCCACCGCCGACGTTACATCGATACCTGCACTGGTTGCGCCGGTCGCCGCCTGCAACAATGAACTCAGATCAATTCCCGAATCGGATGTCGACGCTGAACCGGTCAACGCGCTGGATAACAGCGAATTCAGCGATGATACTGAGCTCATTTAATGGATTCCCCGGTGACTGGTCAGAATTTTCTATGAAAGCGCACGGCGGAACGCAGGTTTGACCGTTCCGCCGTACCCAGTTACTGCAGGAGCTTCAGCACTGCCTGCTGGGCCTGGTTCGCCTGCTGCAGCGCAGCCATCCCCGTGGATTGCAGAATGTTGTACTGTGTCATGTTGGTGACCGTCTTGCCCACGTCCGCATTCATGATCCCGTTGGAAGCGCTCGTGAGATTCTGGACCTGAGCTGTCATGACGTTGGAGGCTGCCTGGAGTCGGTTGACCGAAGCGCCGATCTGTCCACGCTGAGCAGAAACGGTGTTGATAGCAGCATTGATAGCGGTCAGCGCGGAAGCGGCATCGGTATCGTTCTGGAGGTCCTGACCAGCCAGTCCCAAAGTGCTCGCCGAGAGCTGATTGATGACCGTCTGGATCTGAGTGTTGGCAGCACCAGTTTGAGTGCCATCGCTGATAAAGGTAATGGAATTGTTCGCACCAGCCGTTGAATTCTGCATCGGCCCAAGCACCGCATCATTGGTCGTGACGTTCAAAGAGGCGCCCGTGGTGGTTGTCGCGATATTCAGCTGGCCGCCCGTAAGCGTCGCGGTCGTTCCGCTGCTCAGCGTGCCCGCATTAACTGCAGCAGTGATAGCTGTCTGCAGTGTCGCGATTGTGTCGCCCGCCTGCGCCGTGAAAATGAATGTACCTCCGGTCGAGGAATCGTTGATGACAGTCTTCGAACCCGCCGTCAAGGCTGTAGTTGTCGCCAACGAAGCCTGTGTCGACGTGAACGAGTTCGGCGTCGTTGAAGTGAAGACGTTCTGCCCGTTGAAGTCCGTCGTCTGACCGATCTGATTGATTTCCGAAAGAATCGACTGAAACTCTGTGTCGAGCGCTGCCGACTGGCTGTTCGTTCCTGTGCTCAGACCGCCATTGGCAGCTTCGGTAGCCAATGTGACCGCGCGGTTCAGCAACGTCGTCACCTGCGACAACGCACCGTCCGCTGTCTGCAGCATGCCGATGCCGTTGGTCGCGTTCTGGGCAGACTGCGTCAGTGCCGCAATGTTCGCCTGCATCCCATTAGCGATGGAGAGACCTGCCGCGTCATCTGAACCGGAGTTGATGCGAAGGCCCGTGGAAAGTTGAGTGAGGGTGTTCTGCAGATTCGCTTGCGTCGCAGACAACGAATTCTCTGCGCTCATTGCCGAGAGGTTGTTGAGGATCGTGAGTGCCACTGTTTGCTCCTTTTATCTTAAGGCTGAGCGCTGGTGCCTTGCGCCTTGTTCACCTATCGACGAGTAACTAATCTGCGGTACGTATGGTGCGAAACAGTGCATCTATTAGTCTGATATGCCTAGTTCAGGTAGTCGAGCAGCGATGTAGGTAATACCTTTGCAGCTGCCGCAAGAATCGTGCTGTGGGCAATCTGCGCTTGCGTCAGATTCGAAACAGCCACACTCATATCCACTCCCGTGAGCGACTGCTGTTGTCCTGACAGAGATATGGTCTCCTGAGAGAGATAACTCTCCTGCGCGTTGACTTGATTCACAACCCCTGCGTATACAACTCGCTGCTGGCTGACATTGGTAAGTGCGCTTCTTACAGCGTTGACAGCATCACCAATGTCAGTCGTCGTACCAGACCCCAGGGCGGAGATGAGCTGGGATAGTGACCCTAGCACATCTCCATTCGGATTTGAAAATATCTGGTCGCCAGGAACATTTACGTTTACCTGCAGATTGTCTCCGATCGCAGCACTGTTCACGCCGCTGTTCCCTTGATAGGAGTACCCGGTCGGCGAGGTGCTGTCGGTAGCGAACGCTGGGACCGTTCCCGCAGTGCCGGCGAATAGACTGGCACCGTTGAACGTCGTATTTGCCTGTGAAATAACTTCCGAGAGGACGCTCTGCACCTGGGTTGCAATGGCCGCGCGATTCTCGTTTGTCATCGATCCATCTGCGCCCTGAGTCCCCAACGTGATGGCCTGGTTCAATTCGCTGACTACGTTGCTTAGGGCTGAATCCGCCATCTGGGCTTGCGACAAGACGGCATCGCCATTTTGGGTATACCTGTCGACATTCGCTGACCCTGCGAGGCTTTGCAAGTTCGCTGCAGCGGCCGCGGGGTCATCCGATGGAACATTCACCCGCTCGCCGGATGCAACCTGTTGTACGGCAGTGTTGAGCGCTTGCTCCGTACCCTGAATTCCGATGTTCAAAAGCGAAGAAATATTCGGGTCAACCCGCATCAGCTCTCTCCCAAACTCATATTCATCAACATTCCGTACATATCGTTGATGGTCGAAATCACTCTGGCCGCGGCAGAGTATGCCTGTTGGTAGCGAATGAGATTCGCTGTTTCCTCATCGATAGAAACACCTGATTCGCTATCTTGCTGTGAGGTGAGTTGTTGCAGCGATGAAGTTGTGGCGGTCAGATTCGAGTTCACCTGCGATCCGGCGAAGCCTATATTGCCGACCAGATTGGCATAGGTGTCCGTCGGACTCGCACCACTTGGAAGGTCCGAGGATTGCACGGCGAGAAGAGCGTTGACATTCCCGCTACTTCCAGATGATCCATCTGAGCTCGCTGCGATTTGAGATCCGCTCGTTAATGCTACGGAGATGCCTGCGGCGGCGCTGCCTGTCGTGGGAACTGCGAACATCGCGGTTCCAGGATTGCCGTTGAGGTCGTAACCCTCCGCCTGAGCACTATTCATGGCGGAGCCGAATTGCGAAGCGAGTGCATCGAGTTGTTGCGAGAGTGCTGGAATCGCGTTGTCTCGGGCCGTGATCGCTCCACCGATGGTTCCGCCGCTGAGTGCGTCGGTGATGTCATTTCCCTGTGCATCCAGGACATGCGCGGCTCCATCCGGCGCGGTCGTAACCTGCAATGCATAGGAAGTATCACCAATCACCAAGGGAGATCCGTTGGTGGTTGTCAGTGTAGGCGTTCCACCTGTCTGCGTTGTGGAGACTCCGATCAGTTGCGCCAGCTGGGTAGTCAGTTCATCCCGCTGATCGGTCAGAGCTCCCGCATCTCCGCCATTTGTCTCCGCGATCTGACCGTTCAGAGCCGCAATCTGTTGTGACAGTTGGTTAACCTGTGCCACGGCCGCAGAGACCTGTTGGTTGGCCGCACTGGAAGCATTCGACAGCGCCGCGGCGCCCTGATGAAACGCGTCTGCCAGCGCATTCGCATCGCTGAGGACTGTTTGTCTCGCAGAGGGATCCGTTGGAGTTGTCGAGAGCGCAGAGATATCCGAGAAGAGTGTCGATAGCGACGCACCAATGCCGGTTGCCGTCCCGGAGAAGGCCGAATTGATCTGTGTCAAAAGCGTACTCTGCGCCGTGAGGCTTCCTTGGTCAGAGGTCGCTGCGTTGATTGCCATATCGAGGACGGAATCCCGAACACTCGTAAAGCCCTGGTACGAAACCCCTTCGTCAACAGTCATGCCCTGTTGAACCAACGCCGCCGAACTGAGCGAGACGACTTGGCGCGAATAGCCTGGGGTATTGGCGTTGGCGATATTGTTGTTCGCGACCTCCAATGCGGCGGTCTGAGCTCCCAATGCTTCTGTCGCAATTGAGAGACTACCGTTCAGTCCAACCATGTTCAGGCCTCGCGCGAAAGGGGTTTATAGATCACTCTGCCGGGATTTTGTCTTGCATTGCGATATAACGAACACAGGTGTTGAAGGATGGCTGCTGTCCGGCTTGATTGCACGACTACCTTTTCATACATCTGCAGCTGCGTTCTGAGGCTCGAGGCCGCTTCGTGAAGGGAGCAAGCTGACGTTGTACGCAACGACTCATGGTGCGGCGATGAGAGTGACCGTTTCAACTTGGCGCACAAGGTTTCCTGTCGCCACAGGCTTTCCTCAAGGTCCGCGAGCCCATTGTGCGCGATCGCAGTTCTAGCCGCCCTGATCTCCTCTTCCAACTCCCTGAGAACCACGGTGCAACCTCCTGCCACATCCGCGTTCACCTGCCCATTGCATTGATGATCCATAGAAGAGTTTCGGGACTGTCTCCCATCTCCTTCACTTTGCGTAAGCTGCGACACTTGCCTGCTTTACGAGAGCCCTTTCGACAATCGATGCGATGCCTATGCCTCCGCTGTTCGTGATCGCAGTTGCAACATGTTGCATCGCAAATTCCTTCATCTGCTCACCGCCCGCGTCATCTTCCTCACTTCCGGGGACACTGCCGAAGGTTGCGCGCGCATCCTTCAACCATTGACCCAGCAGCACCGACTCAAACTCCTTCGCGGCAGATGACAAAGATGCAGCATTATCGCCGGCACTTGTCTGGGGGCTCTCGACTACTGGAGAATTACCCAATGCCGTAACTTTCATCAGATGACCTCCAAATCTGCTTGCAGACCGCCTGCCGCCTTCACCGCCTCCAAGATCGAAACGATATCGTGTGCCGTCGCACCAATCGTGTGGAGCCCCTTCACCAACTCTTCCACGTTGGCGCCATTCTCCAAGCGGATGGAACTCGCCTCTTTGTCCTGAACGTGGACCGATGTATTCGATATGACCGCCGGAGCAGCGTTTGAACCAGGGGCTGCCTCAGTGGCGCTGACCACTGTGTCCACCTGAATCTGTAGTCCACCGTGAAGCACGGACACGGGGGACAACAGGACGTCGCCTCCGAGGACGATTGTTCCAGTGCGCTCATTGACGATGACTTTGGCGGGAGCCTGCACCGTGACTGCCAGATTCTCGATTCTGGAGATCAGGCGGGGTACCGAGTCCATGCCTGCAGCTCGTGTATCAACGGCGATTTCTCTACTGTCAATCACAGTGGCCACTGGCGCATTGAAGTCTCTATTGATGACGTCGGCGACATCGCGCGCCGCAGTGAAGTCCGCCTGTCGCAATAGGAAAGTTAGAGTCTTCAATGCGTGAAGGTCGACCGCCGCGGAACGCTCAATGATCGCGCCGTTCGAGATAACTCCCACGGTTGGATAGTTGACCTCACGAAGGTTGCCTGCAGCCCCTTCGGAGTAACCTCCAGTTGTGAGCGGGCCTTGGGCCTCTGCATACACCTGGCCATCCGCACCGCGTAGCGCGGTCAGCAGTAGCACTCCTCCTTCGATACTCTTCGCATCACCCACTGACGAAACTGTGATGTCCATTTTCATTCCTGGCTCCGCAAAAGGCGGCAGTTGGGCAGTTACCATGACCGCGGCTACGTTCTTCACAATCGCGATTCCTGTCGGGATCTGCACACCCATTCGTGCGAGCATGTTCGCGAGAGTCTGGATAGTGAAGTATGTCTGTTGGCGGTCTCCCGTTCCCTGAAGACCAACTACCAAGCCATAGCCGATCAACTGGTTTTCGCGAACGCCCTGGATCTCAGCAACGTCCCGGATTCGAACTTCGCGGACCTTCGCTTTAGCGTTCCGGTCGCAACCCAACAGGAGCGCAACGCAAACGAGCACCGAGATATATAGCCTTCTCGTCAAGGCGGTATAGGCCACAGCTAGAACCCAAAGAGCCATAAGATGGCCCGCGTCAGAGGGTTTGGAGAACGCACACTGTCCGAGATAATGCCCTTCCCCTTGAGTTCAATCTCCAATGCGCTCAGCGAACTGGATGCTACGGAGTTCAAAGGTGTGACATCTCCAGGACGGGCGATGCCCCGCACGATTACCTCTTCGTGCTGGTTATTCATATCAATTTGGCGATGAGCCTCGATCACAAGATTGCCGTTCGGTAATACCGCAATGATCTGCCCCGTCAGACTGGTACTGAACGCCGTGCTTGAGTTTGTGGCACCCGACCCCTTGAGTGCGGACGAGGACGAAGCCGCGAACAATGGATTCGTTCCTTTGGTGGAGAGGTCCCCAGCTAATCCCGTGATTGCCGAGTTGGCATTAAAGCTGCGCTCGCTATCAACGGTTCCACTTTGCGCAGCGGTCGTCTGGACCGACACAACTACAGTCACGATGTCATTCAGCGAGTGCGCCTTATAGTCCGCGGCTGGTTCGACCATAAGTGCGTCCGGATACCAGAGACTCCCGGAGGTACGTCGAGGAGAAGTACCGACGACCGATTGGGATACGTTGGCTAGATATTCTGCACGAAGTTCGGCCGTTGTCTTTTTCGGGGCCCTGTGAAACAACCCGAGTGTCGCGTTCGCAGCTCCCGCGTGAAGTGCGAGGAGTGCGACGCCAAACGCTGATATACGTGAGATAGCTGTCATTCCATCGCTCCAGTCACGGTTTCGTCACCCGTTACAGTTGCGTGGAATACCTTCTTCCGATCTAGCGTGCAGACACGCACCTGCTGACCGATTGCCCCGCTGTCGATCGCCAGTACTCGCAAGTGAATGTCCAGGTGACCATCTCGAATTGTCAACACGGCGTGAGATCCTACCGTTAGCTTTGGCGGAGCCGCTAGACTTTCGCCGATCGTTGACTTCGTGTCATGTTTGGCGGTTGCCAAACTGGTCTTCGATTGAATCTCTTCAGAAACCAGGGACGCATCCTTGACATCGATGGTCGCGGAGAAAGGGAGGCATTTCCCGACCATGGCGCATCGAATTTCAAGGCGGACATGGTTGCTTCCCAGCGGCTCTGCTGTAGTGATCTCAAGTGCCGGCGACGCCGTTGTCGCGGTCATATACGCTGCCAAATGTACTTGCGCTGCATCCACCCGCGTGCCAACGACGCTTAACTCCCGCACGATATCTGCTTCGACAATCGGGTATCGCGTTCCGGCATGATATTGCGCGAGAATTGGACTTGCGATCAATGCCAATGCAGCCGCTAACCATGTTTGAAACAGTCGCGATTTGTCTCTCATTCCGGGCATGGGTGGACCCTCAATTTCTTACTGCGTCAACTGGTTAAGCTGCTGCATCATCTCGTCCGCAGCCTTCACTACGCGGGAATTTGCTTCGTACGAACGTTGCGCAACAATCATGTCCACAAACTGTTCGACAACGCTTACGTTCGATTGCTCCAGAGAGTTCTGCTGGAGCGTTCCGAGCCCATCTGCACCTCCCGGGTTACCCACGATCGCATCCCCCGATGCCGTGGTCGCGAGATAGATATTGTTGCCGATACTGTTCAGTCCGCCCGGATTGGGAAAGGTTGCAAGTTGGAGGACGCCGAGACTGGAGGCCTGTGTCTGCCCCGGCATCATGGCAGTTACGGTACCGTCGCTCCCGATCGACACATTCGTCGCGTTCGGTGGAACCGTGATTGATGGCTGAAGCGGATTGCCGTCGGGCGTGACGATGTTGCTCTGCGCGTCAAGATGGAACGAACCAGCGCGTGTATATCCTAGCTGTCCGGTCGGCAGCTCGATCTGAAAAAAGCCGGCACCCTGGATAGCAATGTCGAGAGGGTTTCCAGTTGACTGAATCTCCCCCTGCGTCTGGATGATCTCTGCCGAACCGGGACGGACACCGAGGCCCACCTGGAGGCCCGCAGCCACAGTCGTCTGTTGGGTAGATGCCGCGCCAGGCATCACCTCGTTCTGGTACAGCAGATCTGTAAACTGCATACGGCGTTCCTGAAAACCCGCTGTGCTCGAGTTCGCGAGATTGTTCGCGATGTTATCCAGGTTCATTTGCTGGGCATTCATTCCGGTTGCTGCTGTGTAAAGCGCGCGAATCATACTTTCGACCTCGAATCAGTTAGGAATGAATCCCGTTACTGGCTTACCCGCGCCAGGTCCTGCACCGTTGCTCTGTCCATCTCTCCGTCAATTAGCGTCAATGCGTGTCGCATCGACTCCGCCGCTCGTTGCGCCGAAATAAGCTGCACGACACCTTCCATAGGACTCACGTTCGACCCCTCCAACGCACCCTGTTGCAGAGATGCTCGCGTGGACAGCATTTCGCTTCCCGCAGGAGCCTCGTACTCAGACGCGCCATGATTGATCAGCTTCGTGCCCGGCGCAAATGTTACGAGGGACAGCTTCCCGGAGACCACCCCCTCGCAGGAGATCGTTCCATCTGCGCTGACTGATACCTTCCCCTTCGCTAACCTGATCTCTCCTGCCTCGCCAAGCACCGGCTCTCCCGCATCGGTGACAAGCTTTCCGTTTGCGTCGGC
>Ga0335072_10013340_pt1 | contig 11708 bp, 13 predicted proteins | sample Lox_Sample_21_FD_206725 | JGI IMG/M metagenome (GOLD analysis project Ga0335072, IMG submission 206725) | Soil microbial communities from Loxahatchee National Wildlife Refuge, Florida, United States - Lox_Sample_2.1 | ecosystem: Environmental > Terrestrial > Soil > Wetlands | place: USA...
CCTGCGGCACAATCCGGCTGAAGCTGCTGAAATTGGGCGCTCTGGTCCGGGTCAGCGTGCGGCGAATCAAGATAGCGATGGCGTCAGCCTGCCCGTGGCAGTACGAATTCGCGCTGGCGCATGCGCTATTGCGCAACGCTGTCGCCTGACACGAATCAGACAGGGCACAGGCGACATATCCCCCACCAACGCTGCTGACAGAGCGGCGAGGGCGGAGCTTGGCCGGCATCCGGACGGCCGGCACGACGAAACGACGCCGCCAGTATGGACCGGTACCGGAATGGATGCCCTGGGGCTACTCATCAGTATGAAACATCCGGGCTAGCCCCCGTTCTTTGCGTCAGCCTTGCGACCACTTGCTATACATATCTTGACTTGCCTCTAATCTCCCGAAAAGCGCTCATACCAAGCGATGTTTTTGCTATAAATACATTTCTTCCGTCCAGTGGATCAGGCTTCCTTTTTAGCAGCCCGCACTGCTCAAGCCTGTCAATCGCGCGCGTAACACTTGGCCGAGAGATTCGTAGCTCCTCCGCGAATCTCCGAATAGTCCATTTCGTGTAGCCGTCAAGGTAACATACTATGAAGATAGCCGCTTGCCTAAGCGTAAGGCTTGAGTCTACCAAATGTGACATTGCTACGAATGCTTGACAAAGTCTGCTGGCGCGACTCGAGTCGCCAGGTTTCGATAACTGATGTACGGCGAACAAGGGCGCCATGAGTGCTCGCCCTCTGTCCGTTCGCATCACTGGCTTTATGCGATCATAATCAAAATTCTGGCGACGATAGACAAGGCCCAGTTTTTCAAGGCGCGCCAACGCTCGGCTAGTGACCGCAGGATCGACGAGCAGCTTGGTCGCTAGAAGGCTGCCTCCATATTTGCCGTCACTCGAGTAGACTATCAGAAATATTGCGATCTGCCTTACTGTGAAATCATTCTTAGATATCTGCTTGATAAAGGTAACAACGTCCTCGAGGGGAGAAAACTTCCCATCTTTCATCTAGCTGTTCCGCTCCCCCATCCGCTGTAGGCGCGTCACGCCGTCCCAGCAGCACGGCCCAGACGCCGATGCCCCCCCGCGCGCGCTGACCGCCCTTATGCTGCTCGGTCCGCCACCAACCGGCCTCTCCCCACCATCCACCCCAGCTTCCACGCTACCGCTTCTACTCCGTAACCTTTCAGGTCACTTCTAGTCAGTCAATAATAAATTGGGGTCTTGATCCGCCATGAATGCCTCGCACGCAACGAGGGTCGCCGCCGCAGCCGACAGTCAAACGTGTCCAGCACGGAAGCGCCTAACCGGTTGCTCGGGTCACAGCGTGTGCGCCAGCGGCGACGGATACTTATCGTTTGGCCCAGCCCCCGTCGTCCGCACCATGAAGCGTGGGCACACCGGTCCAGATACGCACGCAACCCGGCCTGAATGACACCTGGTTCCAGCGTGCCAAGGCAGAGTTCGCGGTCCATCTCCACTATGCGGTTCATCCACGACAGATCGAGGAGAACGCAGCCGCCTGTCACGGGGCTCGCCCAGCCATTAGCCCCCACTTCTCGCTGATGCTGATTGGATACGGCGGTACCCGGTAACGGCGGGGCGACCTCGAAGCAGGCCGAACTCGGCACTGTCTTTGATCAGCAGCGTCGCAGATGGATGGGGCGTCGCCGATCCCACTCGTATCAGCGCGCCATTGCGCCGCGTGGCGCCAGCGGCGTCCAATAAGCGTTCTGCGCCCAGGAGCCTGCCACGAGCCCAGTGCCGCGGCGAGATTCAGAAGGTCCATGCTGTCGCCCGAGACTGTCGGAAAACCTTACACGTCTGTGGCCGCCATTGGCCATCGTTCCTATACGTCCTGGGCGGGGCCCATTCAAGAGCGCCGGGGGACGCCAGCGGCGCGCGTCCCCAACCTAGCCGTAGTCTGTGGAGAAACAGAGGCTTGGGCTCGCCCCTTTTGGGTGCGTTCGAGCACTCGACGGTGGAGAAGTCGAACCAGGCGGGACCCACAGGTCGCCACTGCCCTCACGCCGGAGTTGTCGGGAAATTTTACGCCTCGCATGTAGATGGGGGCCTCGAGCGGCGACCGGTGAGGAGTGCGTAGCAGCAACTGGTTGAAAATAGGCACTATATCCTCGGCGGCGGGGCCTTGGCACGGAGCGTGCATCGCGGGAATAGGGGAGCAACCGCTGCCTGACTGTCCAACAAAGGGGACCGACATGAATATGCGGAAGCTGGCCGCGGGCACAGCGATCGCCACGACCTTGCTGATGGGTGCGGGTCTATCCGCCCACGCCGACATCCTTTCCAGTCTCGTCGACGCCGATGGCGGCGGTGTGTACAACATAAAGCTGCAAGACTACGAGAACTTCTCGACGACAACCCTCCAGCCTGGCACGACCCAGAACTACGGCGTGTTCGAGATTACCTCAATTGATTCTCCAACAGGCCTTCAGGTCTGGAATAGTGGGAGTGGGGGTTACCTGGTGGGCGTGTTCAGCGGGATCACCGTCCAGCAGACATCTTTCGACTCGGCTACGGGGCAATATGTGACCCAGAACAGCGGGGGAACCTTCGAGCTCTATGAAGTCTCGAGCCTGCCGAACTTTGCTCAGGGGACAGCCGGATATAGTGCTGCCGGCGGTGGCTGCACCATCGGCGGCCTGTGCTACAATGGCATAACAAACGCCGGCGGAACGATGGTCCTGAGCTACGACCTCGTGCCGGGCGCGGACCTGGTGGACACAAGCTCCACTCTTGAAGGGACAATCTCAAGCGAGACGGTGCCAGCCACTGGAGGCGCGAGTGGGTACGCCGACGTCTCGGGGGGCAGTGACGAATCCCTTCTTGGAACGGGAATCTTCGCAACGTCTGCGGGAACTCTCGCGGATATCTCGATTCAGGATGATTTTTGTGGCCCCAACAGCTCTAGCTGTGAAACTGAGAACTGGGACGAATCGAGCCAGGATCCCGTGAGAGCTGACTTTGTCCCGGAGCCGACATCAGTCGCACTTCTGGGAAGTGCGTTGGTGTCGCTAGGCGCTGCCTCATATCGGCGCCGTAAAACTCGTGCATAGGAGGTGTCTCCCGCAGCTCTCGCCGAGAAGAGGGGGCAATTGCCCCCTCTATAGTGGCGTCGGCCCAGCGCCCGACTCAGACGCAACTCGGTTGTAAGATCTCCCGACAGTCCCGGCCGAAAGCATGGATCCTTCGGATTTCGCCGCCGCCCGGGGCTTGTGGCAGGCGCTTCTCGGCAGAAGCCGCGTCCTGGACGCGGCGGTTGCGACACGGCGCTATGGCGTTGATACTAGCGGGACCGGCCACGCTCCTTCGGCCGTGCTCCTGATCAATGACCGTTCCGAGTTGGGTCCTATACTTGAGGTGGCCCGCCGGCACCGGATTCCGCTATACCCAATCAGCACCGGCAGAAATTGGGGCTATGGCGGGGCGAGCCCGGTGGTCGATAACTGCGTTGTTGTCGATCTGTCCGGGATGGACCGCATCGTGGAGTTGGACCCCGAACTTGGGCTGGTCACGTTGGAGCCGGGGGTCACGCAGGGCCAGTTGCGCGAGTATCTAGACCGGCATGCGCCGCAGTTCATGGTCCCGACCACTGGGGCTGGCCCAAACTGCAGCCTGGTCGGAAATGCCCTTGAGCGCGGGTATGGCATCACACCCCACACCGATCATTTCGGCGCGGTCACCGCGTTGGAAGCGATACTGGCGGATGGCAGCGTCTACCGCTCCCCGTTGGCCGAACTCGGCGCCGAAATCGCGAATCGGGCGTTCAAATGGAATATCGGGCCTTACGTTGATGGCCTGTTCGCCCAGGGTAATATCGGTATTGTTACACAAATGACACTTGCGCTGGCGCCACGGCCGGAGCGGGTGGAGGCGTTCTTCTTCAGCATCCCCGATACAGATAAGCTCCAGACCGCCGTACTAGCGGTACGCGGCATCCTCCGGACGTTGGGCAGCACGGTGGGCGCTGTCAACCTGATGAACGCCCGCCGGATATTGGCGATGACCGCTCCCTATCCGGAGCAGTTCCGAGGCGGGAACACCATTCTGCCCGAGGAGGTGCTGCTGGCTCTGTCTCGCCACCATCAAGTGCGGGCGTGGATGGGTGTTGGCGCGCTATACGGAAGCGACCGCGTTGTCAGGGCGGCGCGACGGGTGGTCCGGCAATTAGTGCGGCCGGCGTCCGACAGGATCGTGTTTATGACGCCCGAGCACAGTGCGTTTCTCGGCCGCCTCCTTCGTGTTTTGCCGGGGCTGCGCGACAGCCGGCCGGCAAAACTGCTGGCCGCAGCGCGGCAGTCGCTGGATATCATGGCCGGTCAGCCCAATGAAGTGGCGCTTGCTCTCGCCTACTGGCGAACAGGGCTGCGGCCCGCAAACGTTTCCCTGGACCCAGCCCGCGACGGTTGCGGGCTTATATGGTACAGCCCATTGGTGCCGATGACTGCCTCCGCGGTGGGAAATTACGTGGCGATGGTGGACGGTGTCTGCCGGGCGCATCGAATCGAGCCGCTGATCACTCTGACCAGCCTGACGGATCGCTGCTTCGACAGCACGGTGCCCTTGCTATTCGACCGGGCGGACGCGCAAGAGATGGCGCGAGCCAACGCATGCTTTGATGCATTGTACGAGGCCGGTCAGGGCCAAGGTTTCGTGCCGTATCGGCTCGGCATCAATGCGATGACCCGAGTGACTAGTGTGCCTTCAACTTTTTGGAACCTGGTCGCCACGATAAAATCCACAGTCGACCCCGACGGCATCATCGCGCCTGGACGCTATGTGCCGCTGCCGGTGTCGGCTACCAGACCACCCCGGGCAACACCGATGGAATGATGCCGATGGCCGCATTAAGAAGTCATCGGCCACTCGCTTTCGATGGTCTGCAACTCCGTCGTGCATCGGGGCCTTGGTGTTGGCGCCGGCGGGCGTTGTTGCTCCAGCTCATGGGGACGGTTATCTCAGTCGGTTGGATCCCAGGCGATTGGGCGAAGCTCGCCGCCATGTCTGTATTCTGGGTGATCGGGTTCGGCTGGCTTTCGCCAGCCGAGATAACGATCGCGATTTTGGTCAGCTTGCTCTTCGTTGCAATGGATGAGGCAGCGCTGCATCAGGGAATATTTACCTTTCGTCATCCTGAGATGAGCGGACTGCCAGTCTATGAATATTGCATGTGGGGCTTCTATATACTGCATGTGGCACGCTTCGTTGGAGGCCGTCTCGGTCATCCGAGCCGCATGCCTCTAGCGCTCGGGCTGGCCCTCACCTTCACCACTTGCTTTGCGACAATTACAAATCCCCCAATTCTGGCGTTGGTAGCCGGAGCCCTTCTCTTGATGAGCTTGGCCTGCTTTCATGAACCTCAGGATCTTGCATCTACCGTCTATATGATCGCCGTAGGAATAGTGGTAGAGTACGTTGGCGTGGCGACCGGCCAATGGTCTTATCCGCATGCACCGCCTGGCGGGGTTCCTTTCTGGTCGGTCGTGATGTGGGGAGGCGTCGGGCTTTTCAGCCGCCGGCTGTTGGTGCCCTTCTTGCGATAATACGGCCGCCCCGGTTGAATGAAACGCCGAGCTCCTGAGATTGCGAACCTTCGTCTGGCAGTTGACCTGGTGGCTGCAGAAACGGGCCGACAACTTTTACCCGTGCCGTCTTCACCGCCACTCAAGCAGCAACGGGCTCTGGCGCCGAGCCGCTCAGCAGCGCCCCGCCGCGCGTGCAGTAGTTCCAGATATCCCAGTGCTCGGTCCGAGCGCGATATGCAATGGCAGCCAAGTCGATATGCGTAGGCTGCCGTAGGCCGTGGTACTCGACAGGCGGTCCCAGGGGCGCGCAACGGATCGAATGTATTTGGAGGAGCCGGATCAGCGCCGGCTCCATAATCGCACAACCATGGGTCAGACCCAGATCGCGGCTTAAGCGGGCAACGCCCTGGAACAGCCCCAGGCGTAGCAAAGCGCCAACGCGGCAACTCACGCGCCGCACTTTCGATACGGCAAATCGCGATACTTCACCGGTTGCCAAGGGGGGCAAATGCTGTAATAGGCCCGGAGCGCACACCGTTGCCATCGGCAGGCCTTGCACGCCACCTGTGGCCCACGACGGAATAATCCTGACAGTTCCTATAGTCTCGCTGGTATCCTGATGGATTAGCAGAACGTGCCCTGCATGAATATCGAATTCGTCCGTTTCCAGGCCATCGTATCCGCGTTCAAACCCCCGTTCCAGACAATATACCTGATACCGCAGGCGGAACGCCTCGCCGCGCAGCTTCGGAGTGTCAGCAAGCACAACCGAAAATTCGCGTTCGGCCTGCAGAACCTGCTCGTGCAGCGATTGTACTTCCACGGTAGCCCTCCTTCCAACTGCCCTAGGATGCGCTCGTAAATGATCATGCCGCTGTTCGGGGTCGCACCATGATCGGCATCGTGGCACAAAATTCCTACTAGGAGGTTTCCGTATAGCTTAGAGCCTGATTCGAGCTTCGGCCTCCTCTCAGACCGGTCCCGGCCAACGCGTCAGCAGACGGATGTGGGCGCCTGACGATCTCGACGGTGCAGTTGCCGTGTTCGCCGAGTGCCCGGCACAGTTTGCCAGCGGCATCAGCGCCCTCGGCGAACACGTGCCGTAGCCTGAGATACTGCTTGCGGATCAAGGCCAACACCTCCACCGCGCCATGGCGGGTCCTGGATGGGCTAGGTTTAACAGACGTGTAAAAAGTGATAACAAGGCGTGCTGAATGGCCTGCTCGGACGCGCCTGCTGATCTCTCCAGCTACGGCGCAACTGGTTTGCGGGCAGTTTTCGCCTGCATCTGCCGAGTACAGAGGTCGGTCGAGGCGGCGAGGCTCTCGATTTCGCTGACCGTGCGTGCGGTGACGGGCAGACGCCCGAGATGCTTGCCCCGAGCCTCAGTCGCCTTCATGCTAACGGCGATGTCGCGCAAGGTCGGCCCCTCCGTTTAATGCTGGGTACTCGTCTCATGCCGCTAGGCATCGAAGGCCTCGCAGCTGATCGAGCGATCTACGGTCGCCGCCATCAGATGCCGCCATGGACGACAGACGCCTGACCATATGATTTGGACCGTGCTGCATTTGCGGTTCTCATCCTGAGGAAGTGGGTGCCGCTGCGCTACACCGTGGCTTTTCAGTTTGTCGGCGACGATCACTCGCGACACGTACTGCAACCTCTTCGACAGCTTTTTGAGGGAGCGCTGTACAGCCAGACGGCGTGTCTGATGATCTCGGCAGGGAACCGATAGTTCGGGTCGGGCGGCAGCTTCATGCCGCAAGGCTCCTCCGCCTCCGGGCCGCCGGCCAGGCCTGCCCGTCCGCGGCGCACCGCAGCTGGACAGGTATTCAGCAGCCAAGAATTATCATTTTGTCCGCCTTACGACGATGGCGGCTGCGCGCGACTGCGCGGTGGCTAGTGGATAAGCATGTCGGTCAGACATCCTGTAACCACCATGCAAGATTAGTGTGTGACTCTGGCGACGGGACCATGCAACCGTGGAGTGGTGGCGATGAGCTTCCATGCAATGGAGTTGGCAAGCTTCATCGGTGATTCGATGACAGCGGCGCGCCAAATCACCACAGACCAGTTGCGCGACCTTGGAGCGAATCAGGTGGTCTACGTGCGAGCTGGTGTGCATTGCGGCGAGCGGATCTTCGTACTTTTTAATGCCGACGGTACGCTGATCGGGAAAGCCACTGCCCCGGATCTGATTTTCAACTTCGCGGATGAGCACGGTCTCGCCGTAGTTGCGATCCACTAGACCGGCGTCGGAAATCAGCGGCGCATAGAACCGGCGATCCAGGCGGCGGTAGCTATCTGCACGGTTGCTGAGCCGGCGCATGATGTGCTCCCGCCTAAGCTAGTGTCGTTTTCACCACCGAGAATGTGGCACTCGAGGCCATGGCCAGGGGCGGTCCCACCGTCATCGCAATTCGATGAGAGGGGACTGCCCAGCCGTCGGTTTGGGTGCACCGAGATGCATGGCGCGCAGGAGATGTGTAGCGGCACGTGGACACCGCAGCTGGGCCCGGGTTTGCTGAGCCCAAGGCGACGGCCCCCACCAAGCTTCGCCTCGGCTGTAGCACCAATCCGGGCGCCTGGGCGCATTGTTCGCGATCAAGATGCGCAGCATCGCCGGTTGCGGCGAGGCCGCTTTTGAGCCTGCGGCCTCGGCGGCTAGTCCGTGTCAGATGACTCGATAACCACCAGCGGCCTTATAGCGCCGATTGGACAAATCCTGTCGTCCTCAAAGCGGATCTCCCCGAAGCCGAACAGCACTTCAGCCTTCGGATTTGCGCGTTTGCGGCGGATCGCAGCCGAAATCAGGGGCCGAGCTTCCGGTCCAGAATCCATTATTTCCGCGTCGACCAAAACAAGAAATGCCATGCCAGCCGACTCCTATGGTGAATCGTTCCATATCATTGTTCTTCCGTACGCACAACCATCTACTTTGAGCCGACTGTTGACCGAAAGAATGCATCATGTTGCGGAGTCGCGAGGTCGCCAGGCGTGGCCGTACACGTCTCTCCATCAGCCTTGAGCTGGCGGGCTGGTCGGTGTGGGGTGGAGGCGGAGGGCAATTTCCGCGGCGCTGCTACACCGGTGGCCCGACGGGACGTCGCGGACTTGGCCGGTGAGAAAGACGGTGAACTCCGTCTGGAACAACGGGTCGCAGCTGATCGAGCGATTGCCGCGTGGTACGTCAGGGCCGCCGGGGTTCCTTTGGCACCACGCTAGCCCGGCGCCCGCCTAAGATAGCCAACAGGTTAGGGCAATGAGACCGACCCAAATTGGCGCGGACAGGGCGACGCCGACTGCGATGCCGATGGCAGGAGCAAGATCGTTCGTGTCGTCTTGGTCGGCATCCGCCACCGGTCGTTCTGATTCCGCCGGCGGGTGATCGGGGGCTGCCAGCGGTTGATCGAACGGTGCAACTGGTTGATCGCGGACATCCGCCGGCTGACGGCGCAGAAGCGGAACGAGGTGGGGCGATACATGTGATAATCGCCCGGGCCGCCGACGCTCCAGCCCAGTCGCGCCGGCATCAGGTGTGGGTGCCGGAGCTTGGCGGGTATCTATTTGATTTTCGATGTCTAGGATCACGGAACCATGTAACGACGCATTTGCTTGCAACTGAGTTCCAAATCCCGCTGCGCCAGCCGACGGCGCCTGATGCTCTCCCCCGGACATTTAGGCTGGGGCCGATTTCGTGCGACCGGTTGGTTGGCCAACCTGCGGGACCGTGTCCACAATCATCCCCCCGGAGAACCGGCACGCATTCCGCCCCGACCGCCTCCACGGCGCCGAAGGCACCGGGGCTTGAAGCCCCTCGGTGCTGCCGTGCGCACGGCCCAGGGCGTGCAGACTGCGCTGGCTCCCGAGCCGAGCTATGAGACTGGCGCATAACGTCTCCCTGCCAGGACATCAGACCGGAGACCCCGGAAGCAATCGCCGCGTGACACCCAGAGGCGGCGTCAGATCAGCCCGTAACCCGCCCCGGGATCCGGGACATCAACAATCGTTCTGATCATTTACCCCGGAAGTATGCTTCCCATGCGGCGTTCAAGAACCGTTGGGCCGCCGTATGCCGCCCGTCGTCCCGCGCTTTGTCATGCTGATCTAGGAGATAATTTGTCCACACATGCGTTTCGGTCGTCGGGGGTGGTCCCAGGCCGGGAACGCCCGCCACTTCTTTCAGCACGTCAAAAACGGGCGGCCGGTGTATATACACGACGTTGTCCCCGTACTCACGCATGCCTGTGCCCCCTCCGCCCCGCTCCCATTGCACAGTTCCCGAGCCGTAAGGCAGCGCCCCGCAGCACACGCGCAACTCCCAAAAGCAAAATAGCCGCAGCCAGGAGCGTTAGGCTGTCAGGTTCTGGAACCGTAGTCGGCGACGAACCGGATGGATCTGTGACTTGGGTAGGTGGCGGACCGGATGGATCTGTGACTGTGGTAAGCGGCGAGCCGGATGGATCCGTGACCTCGGCAGGTGGAAAACCGACCGGGTCAGCGATGACTGGGGTGTTCCGCGACGCCAAGACATTTGGCGTCAGCAAGCTGCCGCCTGGGTCCGGTACTACTAGGTAGGGCGTTGCCGCGTCGCTAGCCGCCGAGGTGGGCGCCAGGGTTGGAGTTGGGGTTGGCAGTGCATAGCCGCCGCTGAAGTCACTCGGGGCCGCAGTCAAAAACTGGCTCGATGGCAAAAACGCTGTGTTCGGTAGCCCATCGTCGGCCGACGCCGACGAGGTGACGCTGGAGCGTGGTACCGGGTTGACATGCGGGTGGCTGGAAAGTGCCAGTGGCACCGTGGCGGAGAGCGCACAGACGCCGGCGGCCGCCACAGCATGCGGCAGCTTCAGCCACGCGACGCGAGTGCCGTGCCAGGGTCGCCAGCGGCAAGTCCGGTGGTCGAATACCATCATACGCATCGCGCTGACCCTTGGTGGCCAGTATTGGGACTTTGCCGGCGCTCGGGAGGGCGGGGCAACCGGGACGGTATAACACTTTTGGGACGCATTGCAATATCCTGGACGATGCGGGCGTCTAAATATTACGCTTGGGAGTTACAAACTCGTTGCGTAGTGAATTCTTCGCCGCTCTCCGAACTCCGAGCCCGTCGGGCAGGACTGAGCCGGCTCAGTCCATCCCAGCGATGTTTTCAGAACGGTCGGAAGGGATGAGAGACGATCAAAGAGCGGGAAAATCTGTTGCCGCTATGACGTCCAGTTCGTCCAGGCCGGCGCCCATGCCGAACCATGAGGCGTTGCCCGCCTCCTCTCCGGCAATTGTCACGCGGTGGCATAGGCCCCAGCAGGGCGCAACGGCGGTGACAGTGCTGCCTGCCGCGTAGGCAATCCCGTTGGCGAGGCAATACAGCTCAACGGGGCTAATGTTATCGGCACTCAAGAGAACACCGATCCGCCCGCGGACCCCAGCGCGGCGCACCAGGAAATCGGCTGCCGCACTGTCTAGCTGAACAGTGGAGCAACGAGGGTTCGAGCCTGTCTCCAGGAACACCACGGCATCGGTATGGGAAAGGTTGTCGCGTAATGCTGTGATGACCCGTTGGGCCTCGGGCACGCCATCAATGCCTAACATCGCTCGCCCTAAGTCGGCTTTGCGCAACAGAGCCATGCCATTATGCCAAGTGCCGGGGAGTTCGCCGGGCCAGTGTGTAGCATCGGCCTGGAAGCATGCAGGCACTGTGCTCAGGACTTGAGCTGTTGGCAACGCAAGGCATCGAGCACATCGTCCGATGATCTCGGAACGCAAATCTTCACACGCTGTACCGGCGAGACAATCGTCGACAAGTTCCGCGACGCCAGCAGCAATCATGTCGCTGCGCGCCTGGATATCCGCTGCTGCCCATATGTCGGCCGGCAACGCTGCCCCGTCATTCTCGACAGGGGTGGCAGCAACATGCGCCGCCAGAGACAATAGCGGCGGCGCGGCGGTCAACGACCACGCCACACCACCGCGGAGGCCCCACTGCACGATAGCGGGCAAACAACAGCTGTTTCCCAACTTCGGCAGTCGGCTCGGGTGCGCGACGATTGTCACGCTCTGCGGTGGAAGATCGGCCGGGATGCCGGGGCGGGAGACCACGCCCTCCGGCGCGTGAATCAGGGTAACCGCAGCCTGGCCGTGGCGCAGCCTAGCCTTAACCCGCCTTGTTTCT
>Ga0335072_10013341_pt1 | contig 11706 bp, 9 predicted proteins | sample Lox_Sample_21_FD_206725 | JGI IMG/M metagenome (GOLD analysis project Ga0335072, IMG submission 206725) | Soil microbial communities from Loxahatchee National Wildlife Refuge, Florida, United States - Lox_Sample_2.1 | ecosystem: Environmental > Terrestrial > Soil > Wetlands | place: USA: Florida...
TACCTGTTTTACCTGCAACGAAGTCACATGAAGATTATATAGGGTTGGTTTTGTCCCATTACAAAAGGCAAGTTTCAGATTGCCGACACAAGGAGCAAAGACTCAGAACGACTGGGTTTCCTGGTGGAGCTGGCGATCGGAAATTCGCAAATGAGCGTTCGCGACAGTGGCCAATTCAGCTGAAGGCGCCGTGTCGATGCCTGTGCAAAGGGCTGCGGAATTAGAGTGGCGGCGAACGATGAGCCATCCAACAAGCACCGCGATTGAGAGCGCGGCGACACGAACGTAGATTCCGGAGTGGAAGGTCCGGTCGCCACCGGTCGTGCGCACGAGGCCTGCGGTCGCACTGACGGTGCAGAGGCCAAAGTAGAGCCTTTCAATCCGGGCGCGAGAGATCGCGAACAGCAAGATGAGGATCGCCGAGACGACCAAAAAGATTGAGCAGAGAATCCAGGTACTAGTCGAGACAGCAGAGATGCGCCAGATTCCGGCGGCTGGGGTGACGACTATCATCTGGCGAACGGCGATCACCAGAAACACGAGCGAGTGTACAAGAGCGACAACCGCTCGCTTTCGATTGGTGAGGATTGCGAAGCGCCCCATATCCTAGACAAGGCTAGCCGATTGGCGACCAGAGGGATGTGATCTGCATCACGTTGGGGGGCGTCAGGTAGCCAATGGAAGTTCCGGTTTACCCGCGCAATCGAAGGATTGGCAAAGGATGTAGGCGAAAATAAGGCACGGCTGATAAAATCTTTTAGATCCACCCAATGTACGGGGCTATAGCTCAGCTGGGAGAGCGCATCGTTCGCAACGATGAGGTCGTCGGTTCGATCCCGACTAGCTCCACCATATTTTCAAGCACTTGTCGAGTTTTCCCGCCACGCGTCATAGGTCGAAAATCAGTTGATTCGGAACGTTTTGGAACGTGAATTGGAACGTACGTCCAGTTTGCACGCTTTTTTCCTCGTCGCCCGCCGAGAAATCGAGGGCCATGGCAGCGGTCTCGAGTTCCGCTGGCACCGTCCCTCCACTGGCAAAGGCTGAGAGCTGCTGCAGCGCCCGCCGCTGTGCCGTCGGCACAATCTGCGCGTAAATGTCCATGGTGGTCGAGATGCGGGAGTGCCGCATCTGGCCCTGCACCGATTTCGGGTCGGCTCCCGCCTGCACCAGCCAGGTCGCGTGCGAAGTTCGGAGACACCGCCAGTTGACGAACGGTAGGCCGAGTTTTCGGGCCGCCGGCTGCAGGTGTCGCTTGAGAATGTTTTGGTCATTCATCGGGCGCCCGGTTTGCACGCTCTGGAAAACCAGATCGTCGGGCCCTCCCGATTTGACCAGCTTATGTTTTCGGACCGCACGCCCCGCGCGGACCGCCACGGTGAGATGCGTGAGGCGTAGCAGGCGCGCAATGACTTCCGGCTCGACGCCGATCGTCGCAGCGCTGGACTCGGTTTTTGGATCCGACCAGTCACCTCGGCAAAACCTTTCTTCGACGGTGATGGAGTCAGCGTGAATGCATCGCCACTTTAGGCCGATCAACTCGCTGACTCTCAAGCCAGTCCAGACGGCAACGAAGATCATCGTTGCGTAGGGCTCGCTTACGATTTCCACCAACCTGAAAAACTGCTTGGGCGTGATGGTTGGCTTCGGCCGCCGCGGGCGTTTGTCCTTGGGCAGCAGTAATCCTTCCATCGGGTTTTTGTTGAGGTACTCGACGTGGACTGCTGCGCGGAGAATGGAAGAGAGAGCATCTCTGATCTTCGAAATTGTGGGATACGAAACTTGCGCCACCATGCCTGAGAAATAGCTTTCCAGCGCTGCACGCGTGAAGTCCTTCAAACACTCGCGGCCGAATCTCGGTTCCAGGTACTTCGAGATCATGCCGCTGTAGGAACTCTGCGTCGTGCTCGAAAGCCGTGACAGGTAAGTCGGGATGTAGGTTTCGTTCATAAAATCACTGAAGGACATCGCCGGCCCGATGAGCCCCAGGCCCTGATTCATTGGGCGTAGTCTCTCGTCGGCGATTTTCTGCACTTCGCGGACCGCCATGTCCGCCTTTGCGAGTTTGATCCGTTGACGTTTGCGGCTGCCCGTTGGGTTCGCATCTCGTATAAGCAGCCACCAGAAATTTCCTTCCTTGAACGGTGTCGGACTTTGGTATCGCCGTCTCGCCATCGCTTCAAACCCCCGATGGCCTGTCGGGCGAGTTGCCTCGGATGCCCTGCGGCAGCCCGCTCTTCTGCTTCGGCGGCGCCGCCCTGGGTTACGGTTTCCCTCCAAATCTTGTTCGCAAACAGCGCGGAACAAATTTCTCCGGAGCCTCTGGAAATGCAGAGCTTCGGTACTTGGGAGCATGGCCCACTCGCTTAATGATGCCCCGATCTTGAAGCTGGATCGCGCTGAAAAAGCCAATCCGGAAGACCAGCCGGAAGATCAGCAACACGAGATTTCGCCTCTGGAGGAAGGGGCAGCGTAAGCCGTCGTTATTCCCCGGAAGCCTGGCTAACCGCTGGGCTTCCATCGCCCCGAGGTTCCTACCATGAGCTTTGCATTGATCGTGCTATTCCTTCGGCCGATGGAGTCGCTGCTGCTGGAGGAGAACATCAGCGGGATCATGGGCAATCCCGATGCCTCATGGTGGTATGAACGCGACCGGATCATGCGCCAAGAAAGAACGATTTCCTTCAACGCAGGCCAGCTCCGCACCGGCCTCGAAGTGATCGCCAATCAACTCGGCAAGAAGCCGGACGCGGACCGTCCCTTGGGGCATGCGCAGCTCCCAGACGGAAGTCGCCTGGCGGCGGTTTCCGTCGGTTGTGCCCCCGGCAGCCGGTCAAATCTGCAGCGGGAAAATCCTGCTCATCAGTTGTGGAATGGGGACAGGCAAGACTGGTTGATTTCACTACGTGTATCAAGGAGAACGAATATGCCGCTACTTGAAATGAACCAAACCCGCTACATCAGCGCTCCGGTCGGCTCAATGAGTCCACCGCAGAGCAGGTCGATCAAAACGCCGCTTTTGTCCGCGCATCCGCCGACAATGTCGTGGACGAAGCGCTCAACTATGTCTTCTCGAAAGACCGTGACTTCTAGGACTTTGTGAAGACGCCACAGGCCAAACAGGTTGCCTTCACATTGCGCGTTCGTAAAGGTCCGAGTAATGGTGCAGCGGAGGAGCCTGCAAAGACGGTTGTAGCTGGGGTGGAGTCCACGCTGCTATGCGGGCAGTGAAAGCGTGTTCGAGCATTCAATTTCGTGGCGGAGCAAGAACGGTGCTTCGCACCGGAAGAATTTTGACACTCCACCCCTTCGAGGGTGCTGCAGAGCGTTCCGGGGCGCTCGAGAGCGACCCATTCCTAATCAACAACTTGCGGTTTTGAAAGCGCTGCAGAGCGCTCTCAAGTTTACTTGCGAAAAGAGGTAACTATGGCCGAGGAAATCACGTCTACGAAGAAGAAAGGGTCGCAAACTTTCCGAATTCACACCGCCAGCACGAAGGTGACTCAATCGGAGTTGAACGAGCTGGAACGCGCGGCGGCAGAGCGCGGCATCCGACTTGGCGAATGGATCCGCGAGGTGCTCTTTCGTGAGCTTTGCGGCAGCGACCAGATGAATTCCGACAGCCAGATCAACTACGGATACCGACTCCTAGCAGAGGTGGTTGGTATGCGGGTTTTCCTGCACCACGTACTTTCTGGTATGTCACGCGGGGAGTGGCTGGACGCTGAACAATACCAGGAAATCCTGCGGCAGGTGAAGGCAAAGAAACATGGCTGGGCGAAGGAGCTCTTGTCGGAGCGACTACCAGATACGCACGGATAGAACTAATCGCGAGCATCCCCTGGATGGCGCAAGCCTAGCCGAGGCGCGGTCAGTGTCAAGGCTCTACAACCGCTACGCGGCGGATATTGTCCGGCCTTGACACCGACCGCTGGGACCTCGGCTTTCTGTCTCCGGCTATCCGGGAATGGCAGCACGATACGAAGGCCACGAGCGCTCCAGGCGGTACTTCAGTGTCTGCGACTGTGGGGCCAGCGAGGTATTTCTCCTTGGTCATGAAACGAGAGAAACGGGCTTGCCGGTCGTGCGAGGAGCTCGGAATAGTGTCAGGAACGGCCCAGCCCGGCGAGCTAGTAGATTGGAGCGGGCACGTCGGAATTGTACGTCTTCTTCAGCTTCCTGCGTGGAGGGGCAGGGATTGATGAGCACGAGACCCCTTATTGGACCGGCCGAGGACGTGCTCGGTTTTATCGCTACGTCAAGAATAGCCCTCATGCAAGATCTGTCCATCAGCACCACTCTGATCGATTTTGAAGACTTGTCCGCTTTACCCCTACAATGCCCAGCTAGCGACATCGTCTGCGGGTGTTGAAAAGTCACCGAGATTAACAATGACCTAATGCACCCTAAGTCGTAGAACCATCTCTGACCCTAGACTGAGAGCCGTATCTCCACTCCTTCGGAACCTCTTTTTCCCCTCATGACGAATTGTTATCGGCTCATCGAATCAATAGGATCACGATCGAAGTGGACATCTACGGAAAAGCAGCTCGTGGAAGGAAAAATGGTATGCAGAACAGGATCGACATCTGGTTGGTAGTAATGGCGAGTTCTCTGGCGCTGTGCCTGGGGACGATTTCTTGTGGCAATTCGAAGGGCACTAACGAAACCACCACGGCCGATGCCTCAACGAAAGTCCCAACGCAAACAGCGCAGACGCAGCCTGATCTCGAGAAACAACGCCAGGAAGCCGAGCAGCAAGCCCGGCCCGGCGTCGAGAAGGAGCGAAAACAGGCGGAAGAAGAAGCTACGAAGAATCTTGATCAGGATGCCATCGCGGCGATCACCGACACTCAAGCTGCGATCGACGCCATTGCGTCGAACAAGAGTGATGCGGCTCTCAAAGCAATCGAACAGGCGACGGGAAAAATCAATGTTCTGCTCGCTCGTAACCCGAGGGTTGCATTCATCCCGGTGGGCGTGCAAGTGGTGGTCATCGACAGTGGACCCCACGACCTTAAGGCCATCAAGGCACTTACCGACGAAGTCTCGGTGGCGGTAGCTGCGAAAGACTACCCGGCGGCGCGCGTTGTGCTCGACGGCCTAGCCAGCGAGATCCGGGTGCGTACCTATAGCTTGCCTCTGGGAACATATCCCGATGCTCTGAAAGAGGCGGCGCGTCTCCTGGATCAGAAGAAGAATGACGAAGCTAGCAGCGTGTTGCTGGCGGCCCTCAATACGCTGGTAGCGGTCGATCGGGTGACGCCTTTGCCATTGGTACTTGCGCGCGAGGCGCTCGACGCCGCTCGGGAGAAAAGCCAGAGCGACAAAACTATGGCGGAAACGCTTGTGCGAACTGCCAAGAATGAAATTGAACGGGCGAAGGCTCTTGGGTATGCGGCGAAAGATCCTGACTACGCGAACCTAAATACCGACATTGCCAGCCTTGAGAAGCAACTCAAAAGCAATGGCGACACCGGCTCCGTATTCGCCAAACTCGAGGACAAATTATCCGGGTTCCTGAAACGGCAGTCCCAACAAGAGCGGCGCTAAGAACTGGCCCGCCAATCACAATGCCGAGGCATCCGGGGCCGGTAACACCCACTTGGTGGCACGGCGCACCAGAACCATGAACAACGAAGGCAAGAAGGAGAACAGTAATGGCTACGGCAACGTTAAATCGAAGCGACATTGCAATGCAGAGGGATGTGTTGGCGGAACTGAGGTGGGATGCGCGCCTCCAGCCTAACGAGATCGGGGTAAGCGTTAAGGACGGCGTGGTGACCCTCACTGGCTGGGTCGATTCGTATTTCAAAAAATGGTACGCGGAGGATGCTGCTCATCGTGTCGACGGAGTCCGGGCAGTAGCCAACGATATCCAGATCAAGTTAGCCGGCGAGCGCACGGACGCCGATATTGCCAAGGCGGCACTGAACGCGCTGCAATGGAACGCCGCCATGCCCGCCGACAAGATTTCTCTCACCGTGTCCAGGGGGTTCGTCACGCTCAAGGGAGAAGTGCCCTGGCAATATCAGAAAGAAGAGGCCGAACGCGTGGTTCGTCATCTCCTGGGCGTCAATGGAGTCATCAACGAGATTGTAGTTAAGCCGCAGGTAACGCCGTCGGACGTGAAGAAGAAAATCCAGGAGGCGTTAGTTCGAAGCGCCACTATTGACGCTGGCAAGATAACCGTCGAGGTGCAGGGGAACAAGGCCATCCTGAAAGGAAGCGTCCGCGCCTGGGCCGAACGTGAAGAAGCGGAGCGAGCGGCGTGGTCGGCGCCAGGGATCAGTTCCGTGGAGAACCGCATCACGCTCGATGTCTAAACCTCGACGTCTAAACCTTGTCGATCGAGGGGTGAGCGAAGCGATGGAGGACGAGACAAAATGAAAGCAGCAGACACATTTCGAATTGCCGCGTGGGTATCGCTGGTTCTCTTGTGTTGTTTCGTCCAGCCGTCTCTCGCTCAGCCAAGCTCGCTCGCGCCGGACAGTTCCTCTACCCAAGACAATCCGCCTAGTCGTGTCGCGCGAACAAGTTTCTTGCGAGGCCGTGTTTCTTTTTTGCGCGCGGGCCTGGATCAATGGAGCGAGGCAACCCTTAACTTTCCGGTAACAACCGGAGATCGCCTCTATACGGATCCGGACGCGAGGGCAGAACTGGAAGTGGGTCCTTACACCATCCGCATGGCGGGCTCAACCGATGTAACGGTCACGAATCTGAACGATCAGACCATGCAGCTCGGTTTGGAACAAGGTACGGTACGGGTCAGCGTTTATCAGTTGCCCTCAGGAAATACGGTTGAAGTTGACACGCCCGATGGAGCGCTCACGCTGCTCGAACCCGGCACGTACCGCGTCGATGTGGCTCCCGACGGTAACAGCACCACCGTAAGTGTGAACGGCGGCCGACTGGAAATAACTGGTGCTGGAGTATCCCAGACTTTGCGCGCCGGTGAGGCTGCCCGGCTGAGCGGGCGCGACCCGGTCGAGATTGAGTCGATTCCTATTCCTCCGCCGGACGGCTTCGACGAATGGGCTGAAGCGCGCGACCTCCATCTCTCGTCTTCATCTTCGAAAAAATTTGTTAGTGCAGGTGTGCCCGGCTACGACGACCTTGATGACTACGGTCATTGGGAAGAGGTCGCCGACTACGGTCCTATCTGGTATCCGGCGGGCGTTACGGTGGATTGGGTCCCCTATCGCTTCGGTCATTGGGTCTGGGTAGGTCCGTGGGGCTGGACTTGGGTCGAAGATGAGCCCTGGGGATTTTGTTCGTTCCACTTTGGCCGTTGGGTACATCTTGGATTGCATTGGGGATGGCTGCCCGGTCCCATCGTGCCCTTTCCGGTCTATGCGCCGGCTTTCGTTGCATTTCTGGGAGGTCCGGGCTTCTCCATCGGCGTCGGCGTTGGGGGACTGGTGGGCTGGTTTCCTTTGGGACCCGGTGAGCCATTCTTTCCCTGGTATCACTTCGGAGGAGACTACCTTCGCGTTGTGAACATCACGAATATTCGCAATGTGACCAACATAAGGAACATCACAAATATCACGAACATCAACAACGTGCATTACGCCTACCGGACGATCGCAACTACCGCGGTGCACGGCGATGTGTTCAGCAACGGCCGGTCGGTCGCGCATTCAATGGTCAAACTGAGTCCACAGCAGCTCGCGAAGGCGTCGGTTATTCCCCATCCCGGCGTGAACCCTACTACTCGGGCGGCCATGTCGGGAAAGCCCGTACCTCGGCCGCCCGTGCGCTCGCAGCCGATCGATGCAGCGAACAACAGGGGACGGGGGCCCGCTTCAATCGCGCCCAGGAATGCCTCGAGGGCTGGAAATCCGCGGGTTTCTCCATCGCCGGCAAGTCTTAGAGAGGCGCCGGCGGCAAGGGATGACGCCGAGCGCGTAGCGCCGTCAAGACTAGTCACGCGCAGCGAACCACCGCCGCCCAGAATACCGTTCGCGCAAGAGCAGCGGGCTCTGGCGGCCCATCCAGGGCGGGCGCTGGAACCGCGGCAGATTGAAAACCTGCGCATTGGGAGAAGGGCGGGCCCGATGATCGACCGAGAATTCCCGCCGCACGTGCCGGCCTTCCATGGAGCAATACCACGACCCGCGCGTCCCAGGTCATGACTCGCTAAACGGGATAACCGGCCCTTTGCTGCCTTCCGCGGAGGCGAACTGCCCACAGCAAGAGAAAGACTAAGGAGCATTCCTGTAACCGACTCCAAAATATTTTCGGCAGAAATAATGGGGCGCGTGAGGCGATTTCATCGGAAGCACCGAGGACTGTGGGGTCGAGTGGCGGGACCGGGCCTCGCGGCTAAAAAGGTTTGAGGCTGGTGCGTCGGCGGCGGTTTCAGCGTGCTGGCTACCGCAGGAATTTGCGCTCCAACAACTAGTCAACCGCCGGAAATTTCTAGCCAATACTAACTAGCCAATTCTAACTGGAATGGCAAGTCGCGCTTTCGTCGACTTGTCTACTCCAAAAGTCTTACAAACCCCTCTAACGCGGGACCAGTCCGTTTCTACGCGTCCCATAGGAATCCACGGTCATTCTTATGACGAATTGTCAGGGACATGCATGAAGGTTACGATCCATCCGAATGAGCAATAAACGCGACCCCAGCGGTACGAAAGGAAACCACATGAAGCTTCGACTCCGCTTCTCACTTCTCTGTATGGCAGTCTTGTTTGTGGCAACCGCCGCCTTCCCCCGCGAAATCTCGACCGATTTCGATCACCACGCCGATTTCAGCCGGTTCAAGACCTATTCCTGGTCCAAGGTTGAGACGCCTAATAACCTGTGGGATGAGCGCGTAAAAGAGGCAATCGACCGAGAACTGTCGGCCAAGGGTTGGACCCAGGTTCCAACTGGAGGAGATGCTTCCATCGTTGCGGTCGGCACCACCCGCGAACGAGAGACTCTGGAGACCTTCTACACGGGAATGGGCTGGCACTGGAGAGGATTCGGTGACGCCATCACTGAGGTACAGCCCTACAAAGTAGGAACGTTGGTCGTCGACATGTTCGACACCTCTACCCAGAAGTTGATCTGGCGGGGAACGGCGAGTGACGTTCTCGCCAGTAAGCCGGACAAAAACGTCAAGGAACTTGAAAAAGATGTTCACAAGATGTTTGAACACTTTCCGCCCTCGGTCTAGCGCAACATTTGACATGGGAGGGCTGCTCAAGTTCCCGGTGTTTGCTTTGACGTTCTCACAGGTTTTCAGAGGGTGACAGCATGAGCATGACGATAGGCATCGATCTTGGCACGACAAATTCGGTGGTGGCAGTCATGGAAGGGGGCGAGGCCAAGGTCATCCCCAACGAAGAAGGTAACCGTACCACGCCATCTGTTGTCGCGTTCACGAAGACCGGGGAACGACAGGTGGGACAGGTCGCCAAGCGCCAGGCCATTACCAATCCCGAGAATACGATCTTCTCGATCAAGCGCTTCATGGGTCGCCGCTATGACGAGGTTAAGGATGAACTGAAGATGGTGCCCTTCAAGGTAGAGGCCGAGGGCGACCATGTCGTCATTGTCGCTCAGGGCAAGCGCTATTCGCCGCCAGAAATCTCAGCGCTGATTCTGCAAAAGCTCAGAAAGGCCGCGGAGGATTATCTCGGCGAAAAGGTCACTGATGCGGTCATTACCGTCCCCGCCTATTTCAATGATGCGCAACGCCAGGCGACGAAAGATGCCGGCAAGATCGCCGGGCTGGATGTGAAGCGCATCATCAACGAGCCCACCGCGGCTGCCCTGGCCTATGGTCTCGACAAAAAGAAAGAGGAGACCATCTCCGTCTACGACTTCGGGGGAGGGACGTTCGACATTTCAATCCTCGAAGTCGGAGACGGAGTCATTGAAGTAAAGGCCACCAATGGCGACACGCACCTGGGCGGCGACAACATCGACCAGCGGTTGGTCGATTGGCTGATTGACGAGTTCAGGAAGGAAGAGGGCCTGGACTTGCGCGGCAAGGGCAACGAGATGGCCCTTCAACGCCTGCGCGATGCTGCCGAACGCGCCAAGATCGAGCTCTCTACCACCATGGAAACGGAAATCAATCTTCCTTTCGTCACGGCCGATGCGAATGGCCCCAAGCACCTGGTCAAGAAACTCACCCGGGCGAAGCTCGAATCGCTGGTCGAGGATCTAATTCAGCGTTCCGTACCTCCGTGCAGACAATGCATGAAGGACGCCGATCTGAATGCCAAAGAGATTGACGAAGTGGTGCTGGTTGGCGGCCAAACCCGCATGCCGCGCATTCAGCAACTGGTAAAGGAACTGTTTGGAAAAGAAGGCAACAAGGGAGTAAACCCGGATGAAGTGGTCGCGGTCGGTGCGGCCATCCAGGGCGGAGTGCTGCAGGGCGACGTTAAAGATCTGCTGTTGCTCGACGTCACTCCACTGACGCTTTCAATTGAAACTCAGGGCGGCGTAGCCACGCCGATGATCGCGCGCAATACCACGATCCCGATCCGCAAGTCGGAAACTTTCTCCACTGCGGCTGACAACCAGCCATCGGTCGAGGTCCATGTGCTGCAAGGTGAACGCCCGCTAGCCGCGCAGAATCGCACGCTGGGAAAATTTCAGCTCGCCGGCATTCCGCCGGCGCCGCGCGGCGTTCCACAAATTGACGTCACCTTCGACATCGACGCCAACGGCATACTCAATGTCACCGCGAAAGATCTGGCCACCGGCAAGGACCAGAAGATTACCATCACCTCTTCTTCGGGCCTGAGCAAGGAAGATCTTGAGCGCATGACCAAAGAGGCGACCTCCCACTCCGCGGAAGACAAGGCAAAACGCGAAGAGATCGAAGCCAAGAACCAGCTCGATTCGCTGGTGTACAACGTCGACAAGATGCTCCGTGAAAGCGGAGACAAGATTTCTGGCACGGAACGCGGCGAGGTGGAGAATGCCATTGCCGATGCCCGGAAGGCGTTGGACTCGAACGACAAGCGCACCATGGATCAGGCGCGGGAAAAGCTCACGCAGGTCTCTCACAAGTTGGCGGAGCAAATGTACGAAAGCGCGCGGCCGCAATCGGCGGGCGGACGCCCAAGTGCAAGCGCGGGGCCAGCCCCAGGAGCGAATGGTCAGGCGAAGAGCAATGAGGGGGTAATTGACGCGGAATATGAGGACGTTGCGGATCAGAGGAAAGCGGGATAGCCGAGGTACACGAGCTTGACGGTATTGCGCCTCCTGCGAACACCAGCTTTGGATCCGAGCCCAATGGATTGATGGAGAATGACGGAGGTAGTTAATGGCTCATCTCGGCAGTCTTGGCACCCAGTCTGTTTCTGGCGATGTTCATGATATTCGCGGCACCATCGTGCGTGGATCAGATGGCATTGAACTTGGCAAAGTAGATGAGATGATCTTTGACCACGACACAATGGAGATTCGCTACCTCGTGGTTGATGGCGGTGGGTGGCTGGAAGCTGAAACCTTCCTGCTTCCCGCGGATCTCGTTTTCACCGACGAAAATCACGAAGACGGTCTCGCTACCAGGGCTACAAAAGAGCAGATCGAGAACTCTCCGCAATATAAGCGGCGGGCATCGCGCTCTCGAGACAACTGGGACAAATATCTCCGGCAGTTCAAGAAATATTGGGAAGAGGACCCAATCATACACATGAAGGATTCTTACCGAATCGTCACTCCGCCCCCGTCTGACGCGCCAGAGTCTAC
>Ga0335072_10013342_pt1 | contig 11705 bp, 15 predicted proteins | sample Lox_Sample_21_FD_206725 | JGI IMG/M metagenome (GOLD analysis project Ga0335072, IMG submission 206725) | Soil microbial communities from Loxahatchee National Wildlife Refuge, Florida, United States - Lox_Sample_2.1 | ecosystem: Environmental > Terrestrial > Soil > Wetlands | place: USA...
CGTCCGGCGCCTGCCATTGCACTTCGACGCTCTCGGGGTAAGCGTAAGAGGCGAAAGCGCTGTTGAGGTCGGTCAGGCGCACCGGAGCGCTGTCCGGCGTGCGCAGCAGGTAGAGCTCGGGCGCCCGTGTCGCACTGTCGGCAACGACAGCGAGGTCGCCTGCGGTCGATGACGTCATTTCCATGGCATTGAGGGCACCAAGATTCAACGCGTGACCGTGGCCGTGTAGCGGTTGCAGGTACAACCTGGTGCCAATGTGGTCATCAGCCATCGCGACGATGCCGCTGCCGTCCGGCAGCCACGCGAAGTCGGTGAGCAGGTTTCTGTCCAGGTCGGCGCTGACATCGCGGGCCGCATTGCCTTCCGGCGAGCCGACGAACAGATCGTTGTCGCTGATCGCACCCGGGCCGTGCGGATAGAGGTAGGCGATCTCGTTGCGCTTCGGGGCGAACTGCGGCGCGTACTCGTAGCTGCGCTGCGAACCGATGGGATGCTCCTCGCCGCTCGCTACATTTACAGCGACTATCGTGGTCCGATCCGAGTCGCTGTCGTTTGCGTCCGCCTGCTGGTCGTAGACGATCCACTGACCGTCGGCCGACCAGGATGGCGGGGAAGTGCCGCCGCTGATGGGCGCCGCGATTTCGAGCACGCTGGTGGAACCGCGGGTGAGTTGACGTGCCTTGCCGGTCTTCACGGAGAGCAGCCAGATGTGCGACGGGACAGGCGGCTTGTCCACGAGATAGTCGTCGTCGTGGATCGTGAAGAGGTCGTGATGCGTGCGCAGGTCCTGCGCGCTGAGAGGGGAGTCGTCGGGAGTTACGTAGGCGATAGTGCTCCCGTCCGGACTCCACGCATACTGCTCAACGCCATTAGGCGCATCACCCAGCTGCGTGGGCGTACCACCCGCTGCCGGCACCGTGTAGATCTGAGACTGCCCATCGCCCAGTCCGATGAAGGTGATGGTGCGGCCATCCGGCGACCACCGCGGACTATCGAGGTCGGGAATGTCCTCGACCAGGGCGCGCGACTCGCCTCCCTTCGTGGAGATGACGCGCAGCGTCGCGTCGTAGCGGTCGTGAACGAAATCCGACCGCTGGGAGACGAACGCGATCTGCGTGCCATCAGGCGAGAAGCGCGGCGATGAGATGCGTACGAGCGACCGGAAGTCCGTCAGAGCGATCGGCGTGGCGGCAAAGGCCGCGCCAACGGATGCCAGCGCGAGCACGGCGGCTGGCAGGCCCGGAAAAGCCAAATGACCCTTCATCTTACGTCCCCTTACAATTGATTCGCCGGGCGAGCCGCGTTCTTATGGCCGGCATCACGGCCCGTATTATGGCCGGTAGTGCGGCTGGGGGAACTCCGCTATAGTCGCCATCGTCGCGACTGAGCGTCGGACGGCCGCAGCATGGACCCTCCGCAGAGATTCAAGCCGAAATCCACCTCGCCTGACCAGGCGGCGGCGGGGTCCGCCAAATCGGGCCCCAAGGACGATTCCACCCCCTCGGGCCGCGTCCGCCACGATGAGCGCGGAAATGCCGTCTGGGACTGGCTCAAAGACACGGGACGGAACGCCCTCGAGGCTACCTCACGGCTGCTGAAGAAACTGGAAGCGCCGGACCTGGAGATGGAGGACAAGAAGGACGAGGAGCTTCGCATCCAGTCCGACCACGACCGCGACCAGGGCGGCGGGTACGATCCCTACAACCAGTCGAGCAAGGCGCGCGAGACACCGCCCCGCAAAGGCCGCTAGCCCGCGGGTGACGGCGCTTCAGGCGCCCGGCCGCGAGTAGGAGTTCGGCGGCGACGCCATGTACTTGAGCAGATCGCCTTGTGCCCGCGCCCTGGCGATCACGTCATCGGAGCTGATGCAGGCAACTTTCGGGACCAGCGAGCCGGTCAGCTCTTCACGCTGGCAATAGTAGGTCTTGCCGTCGATGACCTTCGGGGTGTTGTAACCCATGTCGCTTGCCACCTGCATGACATTAAGCTCGGCTGACGCCGGCGCCGGGGTCTGGGCCTTCTGCGGCTGCTGGGCGCAACCCGCCGCCGCGAACCCGAGCGCCGCGATGAGCGCCATCGGTGCGAGAGATGATTTCGTCATCTGGAATCCTCCCGAGAAACGTCCGAGGGTGGCAACACTACATGAGTCGACAGGTTGCGACAATGGAGCCAGGACAGGCTGTAATGTGTAGCTGTCAGGGAGCCAGACGGCGACGCGACCGGTCTAACCCGGATCATTCATGAACGTAGAGCCAGTACAGCGGGGACTTGGTTGCAAGGCCCCGCGGCACCGCATATCAAAAGTTCGTGAATAATGCGCGCTAGATCCTGATTCGCTGCCAGGCGCGCGAGCGCCAGCGGAGATAGAGCGTCATCCCCAGAAGGACTATGTAGATCAGCACCGCGATCCAGCCGCCCCGGGCACCGTAACCCAGCTGCGGCAGGAAATGAAACCAACCCTGACCGGGTGCAAAGGTGAGGCTGTGCGCCAGGGGCAGAAAGACCAGCCAACAGACCGGGAAGACGAGCGCGACCGGCACTCTGACATCTCCGGCGCCGCGCAGGCACATGCTGCTGCCGAGATTCAAGCCGTCGAAAAACTGATAGGCCGCGGCCAGCCAGAGCAGTTGCATGCCGAGGGTCGCCGCGGCGGCGGCGTTGCGGTCATGCGAGCCGGCAAAGAGCGGTAGCAGCCACGGCCCCGCGATCGCCAACGCGAGGCCGATGCCTCCCATGACCACGGCAGCCAGCAGGATGACCCGGGTGCCGAGCCGCATCGCCCAATCGCGGTCGCCGGCGCCGATCGACTGCCCGACGAGGGTGGTTGCGGCGCTCGCAATGCCGATGCCGGGCATGTAGGCGATCGAAGTCAGCACGGACACCATCTGCGTGGCCGCACCGGCGACAGTGCCATAACGCACTTGCATCATCTGGAACACGGAGAAGCCGAGGATGTCCGCCGCAGGCATCATCCCCATCGGCAACCCCAGCGCCAGCTGCTCGCGGATGCGGCGCGCGCGCGGGCGCCAGGCCAGGTGTGACTTGTGGGACTCGCGGAAGGGCACCCGCAGAAAGAGGTTGAATGCCATCGCGAATCCCACGGCCTGCGCGACATTGCTCGCCCACGCAGAACCGGCAACGCCCCACCCCAACCGGAAGATGAAGATGTAATTGAAGATGGCGTTGGCGATTGCCGTCGAAACGGCGACCAGAAAACTCACGCGCGGCCGGCCGATACCGTTGAAAAAGCCGATCATCGCGAACGCCGCGACGCCGAAGGCGGCGCCGCCGACACGCGGAAACCAGAACTCCTGCGCCAGGTCGGCGATGTGCGGAGCAAAGCCGAACGGCGCCAGGATGTGCCTCCCCACGGCACCGAGCGCGATGAATACAGGCGCCGCGCAAAGTGTCAGCCACAGCGCCGTCCAGGCGGCCTGTGCCGCCCGCCGATAGCGCCGCGCGCCGTGCGCATGGGCGGCAAGCGTCTGCACGGCCATCGCGGGGCCGCCGATTACCAGCACTACCGCGACGACCATCCACTGCACCACACCGACTGCGGCCAAGGCGTCAGTCGAGATGTGTCCCACGAACCACATGTCGGTGAGGTTCAGGATGACCTGCACCGCGCTGTTGGCCATCAGCGGCAGGGCGAGCGCCATCACCGCGCGAAAGTCGACGTGCGCGTGTCCGTGAGAGTCGACGCGCACCGCCGGGAGTACCCGGGCTGACGCGCGCGATGATGAAGAAACTACGTCCATACACGGGAGTTGCGAAGTGGCAGCTTATTGTGCACCGTAGCGCCCATGGCAGCTCGCAAGAAGACCTCCGGCACGCGCAGCCGGACGACATCCGGGAGCAAGCGCGCAAGAGGGAAGCTGGCACCTGGGGCGCAGGCGCGCGGCCTCGACGCTTCGCAGGTCGCCTTACGCGTAGACAGTCCCGAAGTAGCGGAGCTGGTGACGCTGGTGCGGGAAGCTGGAGGGGCGCCAATCGGAGCGTATCACGAGCCGATGGGCGGCCGGCCGCTGTTGCTTGCCTGCATACCGCTCGCGGCGGTGCAGCCGACACCGTTCCAGCGGGACCTCTCCCCCACGCACGCCAAGCGGCTCGCGGAAAAGATAGGCGAGACGGCCGCGTTTCTCGATCCGCTGATCGTGGTGCGCGGTGAGGAGGGGAAGCTGTGGACGCCGAACGGCCGGCACCGCCTGGCGGCGGCAAAGGTGCTGGGCCTGCGGCAGATCACGGCGCTCATCTCCCCGGATGAGGCGCTGGCGTACCGCATCCTGGCTTTGAATACCGAGAAGGCGCACAACCTGCGCGACCGCAGTCTCGAAGTGATCCGCATGGCGCGCAGCCTGGCGCAGCGGCGCAAGGACGGCACCGAGTCGTCGCTGGCGGCGGAATTCGAGGCGCCGGAGCTGCTGACCCTGGGAGTGGTCTACGAGCGCTCGTCGCGTTTTGCCGGCGGCGCCTACAGCGCATTGCTGAAGAAAGTCGACCGCTTCGCCTCGAAGCCACTCGCCGCCAGCCTGCGGGAGCGGGAGGACTACGCGTCGCGGCTGCTGGAGATCGACGCGCAGGTAAAGAAGATCATCGCCTCATTGCAGCAGCGCGGCTTCAAGTCGCCCTACCTGCGCAACTATGTGGTGGCGCGGATCAACCCGGTGCGCTTCCACAAGGTCAAGAAAGGCGACACCAAGCCGCCCATGCCTCTCGCCCAGGCGCTGACGCGGATGGCCGCCGCCGCGCGCACATTCAAACTCGAGTCCGTGTCCAACGCCGATCTGGCTTGGGTCGCGGTCGGGGCTGGAGCCCAGGAATGACCCGGCGATAGTAAGGGTGGGTCCCGAAACCGGATCGGAATAATGGGTGCGCCTGTGGCGACTGCCAGCATCTGGGTCGACGGCGATGCCTGTCCGAAGGTCATCAAGGAAATCCTGTTCCGGGCCGCCGAGCGCACTGGCATCACCGTGACGCTGGTCGCCAACCAGCCCCTCGCCATTCCGCGGCTCCCCAGCCTGCGCCTGCTGCAGGTAGGTGCCGGCTTCGACGTGGCGGACAACGAGATCGTCAGGCGTGTGCTGCCCGGTGACCTCGTCATCACGGCGGATGTTCCGCTTGCCGCGGAGGTCATCGCGAAAGGCGGAGAAGCGCTCAATCCGCGAGGCGAGCGTTACTCGCCGGACACCATTCGAGGCGTACTGACGATGCGCGATTTCATGGACACCATGCGCGCGAGCGGCAACGTGGGCGGCGGTCCGCCGGCGCTCACGCAGGCGGATCGCAATGCCTTCGCGAGCCATCTGGACAAGTGGCTCGCCCGGTCCATGAAAAAATGACGTGGGTCGAGCCGGGCCGGCAGAGAGGGAAGGAGCCATCCGCCGCCGAGCGGACACGCCGCGCACTCGCATTCTCACGGGCTATGTTCCAGAATGACACATGAAGAAGCTCAAGCACGAAGCGGAACTCTTCAAAGCGGCTTTGCTTGCCGGCGTTCGCTACGCCGAAGGTCGCAAAGCGGTCGAATTCGAGGCGACCGACTCGGCAAGCGACAAGGCGCTCTTTGTCTATCGCTTGCTCGTGCACGACAAGGTCATTGCACCAATGCCGGAAGACCAGGTCGGCGAGAAAACGGTTCGGCATCGCCTCGCGAGCTGGTATGCGCATCAGTTGCCTGATGGACACCCGCTGTTGAGATGAGCCTGTACCTCCCCGCCGCCGGGGCCGCCATTACCTGACTGCGGCTATGGATTTCGCATCAGCCCGGCGATGACCGCCGCCATCTTGTCGAGAATCTCACGCATGCCTTCGGCGGCGCCTTCCTGCTCTTCCCGGGTGGCGGTTGGGTCGTTGCGCTTGAAGGTGAGCCGAGTCCGGTCGCTGCCGATTTCCTCGAAGAGAATCTCATCGATGTTGCCTTCGCGGTCCTCGGGCGGGAAGCCGTAGTGCGACGGGTTGACGCGGTTGCCGTCGGCGTCGGCGAAGTACCAGAGCCAGACGATCTTCTCGAGGGGAACGATTTCGAGGAATTCGCCGCCGTTGTAGAAGTCATGGCCGTCGGGCGTGCGCATGCAGTAGGTGAAGCGTCCGCCGACTCGCAGGTCGATCCGACACAGGGGCGAAGTGAAGCCCTTGGGGCCCCACCACCTCGTCACGTATGCGGGGTCAGTCCAGGCCTTCCAGACGAGCGCGCGCGGCGCATCGAAAATGCGGGTGATGATCTGAGCCTCATTGGCGGCGTTGCCGGGCGTGGCGCGGGCCGGCGCAGCGGGGCTTGGGGTCGCTTGTTGGGGCACGGTTTGTCTCCTCGTTTTTCATCTCGTGTAAGACGGCGTCGAGCTTGTCCAGGCTCTCCTCCCAGAAGCGGCGGAAGTCGATCGCCCAGTCGGCGACGGACTTGATGGCGGCGGGGCTGAGAGAGCAAATGCTCTCGCGGCCGCGCTTCTGCTTGACCACGATGTGTGCGCGGACGAGGCAGGCCACGTGCTTGGAGATCATCTGCTGGGAGAGATCGAAGGGCTGGGTGAGGGCGTGGATGGTGGCTGGGCCCAGCGTGAGCTTGTGGACCATGGCACGACGCGTGGGGTCGGACAGAGCGGCGAAAGTCAGGCTGAGTTTATCCACAACCATACGGTAGTGGATTTGACGACGCTCGTCAAGGTCTCGATTCCCTGAGTGCACCTCTGGATAACGAAGCACACGACGGCCGTCTGGAAACGCCACCGTGTCGCATCCGATTGCGTTGTCTCAGTGGGCCAGTCGCGGCGCTCTCGGCCAAGTGCGGTCAATCCCAGCGCGGGCTATGATCCCCCGAACCCGCCACCCATGAGCGGGTCGGCAAGCCAGCAGCCATGATGCAATCCACACGCGCAAGCGAAGTCCGAGGCGCAATGACGGCGACCATCACATTCGAGCGAGTGATCCCGATCCTGCGAATCTTCGATCTCGCGAAGGCAGACGAATTTTACGTGGGCTATCTGGGCTTTCAGGTCGACTGGAATCATCGCTTCGATGACAACGCTCCCCTCTATCGCCAGGTCTCGCGCGGGGATCTCGTCCTGCATCTCAGTGAGCACCACGGCGACGGCAGCCCGGGCGCGCGCCTGCGCGTGATGATGCGCGGAGTCGAGGCGTTCCATCGGGAGCTTGTTTCGAAGAAGTATCGTTACATGCGACCCGGGTTGGAAACGACTCCTTGGAGGACGCTCGAGACAGGCGTCATAGACCCTTTCGGGAATTCGATTCGCTTCTGCGAGCGCATATCTCCAGCGGCTCCGCCGTGACCGTGCACCTGGGCGAAGCGGTTCGCTTCGCTATTGCAGGTGGGGAGCGAGCACATTCTCGATCCATTGCATGAATGCGCGGACTCTACGAGACAGGTTGCGCCGATGCGCCACCACCAGGGAAACCTCGAGCGGCTTGTGCTGAAAATCCGGTAGAAGCTCTACCAACGCCCCACTCTCCAAGTACCGGCCGATCCCGAGGAGTGGCGCCTGAATCAAGCCGAGACCGGCGAGGGCGGCGGCTTCGTAGGTCTGCGCACTGTTGACGTGTAGCGCACCTGGCAACTGAAGCGTCGCATAGCTGTCGCCGTCCGGATACTCCCATCCATGAGGTCTTGCGCCCAGCATCGTCGAAAAATGAATCGCGCGATGCTTCTGATGCTGCAGATCTTCCAGCGATCGAGGGAAGCCATGGGCCGCCAGGTACGCAGGGCTGGCGGCGTTGACCATTCGTAACTTCCCCAGCGGGCGCGCGATCAGCGTCTGGTCCCCGATGAGACCCAGTCGCAAGACGCAGTCAAACCCCTCTTGAACCAGATCGACCTGGCGATCGGTGCTCGAGATCTCGAGCTCCAACTCCGGATGAGTCGTCATGAAATCCGGTAAGGCCGGCACGATCGTTGTCCGTGCCACTTCGGTCGGGAGATCGACGCGCAGCCGCCCCCGGAGTGCCACCCGTTCGCCAGCGAACATCGAGTGGAGCTCATCGACGTCCGCGAGCAGATCGCGGGCGCGTGCATGAAATACCCGCCCGTCTTCCGTCAACTGAACGTTACGCGTCGTCCGGTGCAGAAGCCTGACACCAACATCTTGTTCCAGCTTGCGGACCGCCGTGGATGCCCTTCCCTTCCGAATGCCGAGGCTATCGGCTGCGCGGGTGAAGCTCCCCATTTCCGCAACCCTTACGAAAATGAGGACGGATTCGAGATTCTGCATTTTCGCGCCTCCGTATTGTTCACCGCAGAGAGAACAGTGAGTTCTCTTCCTCGGTGATTATCACATCTGAGGGACACAGTAAGCTCCGAATACCGCATCCCCCCACCGGAGAGTCACAAATGACCGAAAGCATGAGCCCGCATCAGATACCTGAAACCACGACCTTGGACCGGGCCCTGTGGGCCGGCTGGGCGATGAGCGCGTTTGCGGTCATCGCTCTGGTGGCAGACGGCACCATTCAGGTTTTCGCGCCGGCTCGTATCGCGAGCGTTTTGCAGGAAACGGGGTTCGCGATGGACCTGACCCGCGTCGTGGGTCCGATCGTACTGGCCTGCGCCATCCTTTACGCCATCCCAGCCACCACCGTCCTCGGCGCGATCCTCGTGACGGGCTTTTTGGGCGGCGCGATCTGCGCCCATGTCCGCATTGGCGAGTTCGGGTCGCCGCCGGAAATCATCTCCCTCCTTCTGGGCGCGCTGACATGGGGTGGCCTCTACGCGCGGGATCCCCGCATCCGGGCCATTCTGCCGCTCATCGGTTGAACCAACGGGGCAGTACTCTGCCTCTCGAAATCTGGAGAAAACACATGTTTCTAGTAATGGGAATCACAGGAAGAGTAGGCGGCGCGGCGGCGGAGCATCTGTTGGCGCGCGGCAAGCAGGTACGCGCGCTGGTCCGCAATCGCGAGAAGGCGTCAAGCTGGGCGAAGCGGGGAGTGGAGCTGATTGACGGTGATTGGAATGATTCGGCAGCCATCGAGCGGGCGCTCAGAGGCGTCGATGGCGCATTCGTTATGTTACCGGCCGTTTGGGCCCCCTCGCCCGATTACAAAGAAGCCAAGGGCGTGATTGGAAGCTACGTCGGGGCGCTCACCAAGGCAGCGCCGCCGTGCGTCGTAGCGCTTTCGTCGATGGGTGCGAACAGAACCGGCGGGCTGGGGATGATCACGGCGTTGTCACTTCTGGAGCGAGGTTTGCGCGACCTGAGATCGCCCATCGCATTTGTGCGTGCCGGTGGATTTTTCGAAAACTTCCTCTACGGCTTGCAGGTCGCCGGGGGCGGAACGCTACCCGTTTACTACGATCCGACAAATCGGAAATCCACCATGGTCGCGACGAACGACATTGGCGTGGAGGTCGCAACTCTTTTGGCAGGGCCAGCCTGGTCAGGCCAGCGTGTCGTCGAGCTTGGTTCGATGGTCTCCGCGGATGAAGTCGCGGAGCAATTGGGTGCAGTCCTGAATCGCGACGTCAGAGCCTTGGCAGTACCGCGTGCCGGATGGGCGGCAGCGTTCGAGCAATTCGGCATCCCGAAGGGCCACACCGGGCCTGCCGAAGAGATGTTTGAGGCTGTGAACGCAGGATGGATGGACCTCGGGGTCGAGGGTACCGAGCACGTAGCGGGTACGACTTCCGCACACGACGTCTTCGCGGCGGCCCAGAAAGCCGTGACGGCGTAAACCGCGGCATTTCAATGGAGCCCGGCTGCGCGCCGGGCTCCTAACTATCGCGCTCTCAGAAAGCGGTCGCGCGCGCAAGTGGCCGGCGAAGTGTCAAGAGCGGTTGCCGGCCGAGGTTTCAAGCGCCTCTGCGCGGTCACCAGGATCCTCAATGAAACAGGGGTTCAGCACATGGCTCGCAAAGTTCCCGAGGCCGCATTCGAGGCGTGGCTGGACAAGCTGCAGAGCCGGATGAACGCCCACGAGCCCAGCACCAGGACCGACGTTGCGCTGCGCCGGCAACTCGAGGCCTGGGAAAGGATGGCGCGTGGCGGCTCTGAGCCGCTCGCACCGATGATCAGGACGGTCAAAGGCCTGGGGACCTTAGAGGGATTGAAATTCATTAAAACCGGGCCGCACGGCATGGATGTCTATGAAGCGACGTTCTCGAAGGGGGATCTGCGCTGCTCCATCATGGCGCTGTCTTCCGCCGGCGAAGTGAATGGTTCGAGTGTCATCAGGCCCTTCGCCCGAGGCCTTGATACGCTGTCTTCGGCATCAGGCTCCGAGGTCAATGCGGCCCCGGGCGTACACTGGCGGGAGTTGTCCGAAGGCTGAGCGCCGCACGGTTTCCCGCGTATATCGGAGCAGCGTTCCGGATGAAGCCGAGCCCATCAGCCGACGCTTCCCCCGGTATAGAGTTTTCCTGGACACGATTTTGGGCCAAAGTGAAGGCCCGAGGAGTGTCCGATGCGAAGAAAGAACGAAGCAACTGATGAAGAGCGAGGGCGATGGTCCTCGAAGAAAAAGATGGCTGCGGTGCTGCGTCTGCTGAAGGGTGAGGACCTTGACGGGCTCTCGCGGGAGCTGAAGGTCAACGCCGCGACGCTGTCGTCTTGGCGCGAGGTGTTCTTGGTCAGCGGCCTCTCAGGGCTGAAGAGCCGAGAGCTCGATGGGCGGGACGAGAAGATCACGCAGCTGCAGAAGGCGCTGGGCGAAACGGCTCTAAACCTGGAGATCTCGCGTGAGATCAACCGGGTGTATGAGAGGAAACACGGCCCTTTGGCCCCTGGGAAGTCGAACAAGTGAGGCGAGACGTGTCGACTTCCCAGAACCGGATTGTCCCGCTGAACCGCGTCTGCGCTCTGGCGGGGTTGGCCCGCTCGAGCCTGTACTTCGCTCGAAAGGCTGGTCCGTCCGCCCGTGGGGCCCCGAGGGGCCCCACGGGCGGACACAGCGATGGCGAGCTCGTCGAGCACATCCGCGCGGTACTCTCCGCCTCGGTGTTTCTCGGCGAGGGCTACCGGAAGGTGTGGGCGAAGCTTCGGCATCGGGGTATCCGCACCAGCCGTGGCCGCGTACTTCGGCTGATGCGCGAGCATGAGCTGCGAGCCCCGACGCGCAGCGGCGCCCCACGAGGGCCGCGCTCGCACGAAGGCACGATCATTCCGCCGGCGCCCAATATGCGCTGGGGGACGGATCTGACCGGCACTTGGACCACACGCGAGGGCTCGGCGAGCGTGCTGCTCACCGTCGATCATCACACCGCCGAGATCCTCGGCATCCACGCCGCCGCGCGCGCCACGCGCTGGGAGGCGCTCGAGCCGGTCCGCCAGGCCGTACGGCGCTGCTTCGGTTCCATCCACGAGAAGGTCGCCACCGGCATCGAGCTTCGCCACGATCACGGCTCGCAGTACATCAGCGATGACTTCCAGAACGAGATCGAGTTCCTGGGCCTGCGCTCCAGTCCTTCTTTCGTACGAGCTCCCGAAGGCAACGGCTGCGTCGAGCGCGCGATCCGCACCCTCAAAGAGCAGCTGCTGTGGGTGCGGACCTTCGAGACGGTCGAAGAGCTGCGCCTGGCGCTCATCGAGTGGGCCGAGCTGTACAACGAGCAGTGGCTGATCGAGCGCCACGGTTTCAGATCGCCCGCTCAGCGGCGCCGTGACCATTACGCCGAGACCCAACAGTTGGCTGCCTGACAGAGTTCATTACCCACAAACCCGTGTCCAGAAAACCCTTGACCGCTACAGGTACGTGCTCTCGGG
>Ga0335072_10013343_pt1 | contig 11705 bp, 10 predicted proteins | sample Lox_Sample_21_FD_206725 | JGI IMG/M metagenome (GOLD analysis project Ga0335072, IMG submission 206725) | Soil microbial communities from Loxahatchee National Wildlife Refuge, Florida, United States - Lox_Sample_2.1 | ecosystem: Environmental > Terrestrial > Soil > Wetlands | place: USA...
CTCCGCCCACCGTGGCCGTGACCGGGAGAGGCACGAAGTCATTCGTGCTCCCGCTGATGAGCTCGTACCAGGCCTGGTGATTACTGAGCCCGGAGCCGTAGATCTGGCCTTCTCCGTACTGGGTCCCGGCCTGGACCAGGGTGCCGGTGTTGTAGCCGCCGAGGCCGGCCCAGGTGCTTTCCATCTGATAGTCGGCGGGGCATTCCGCCTCGGTGATGCTTGGCTCTAGCCAGGCGCCGTAGACGTTGGTGTACGTTTCGCTCGTCGCCATGTTCCCGGCCCAGATCGGGTTGTCGTAGACCGTGACCGAGGGAAGCTGCCCGGTCTTCGGCCGGGCTGGATGAGTGAAGATAAGGCGGTCAGGCACCTTGGCTGGGTGAGCCTTGCTGACCGCGGCGAGCCAGGTGCGCAGCGCCCGGCCGCTGGCCGGCCGTGGCGGGAAGCCGTATTCCTTCAGCTTGGCCGCTGAGGCCCTGGCCGGCTTGAAGCCCGCAGGGGGGACGACGCTGTGAACCTTCATCCCGCCCACGTTGTAGACGTATTCGGTGCCGCCGCCCCGCAAGGAGTGCTTGGCGGTCATGGGCGCGATGTGCGTGGCGCACGTAGCCCGTGTCCCCAGGCAGTGTCCTGCGTGAGCGTGGGCGGCCCTGACGCTCCCTGACGCCGAACTGGCAGGTGCGACGAGGGCGAGACCTAAGAAGCCAGCGGACAGTACCGCTGAGATAACCATGAACCGGCTATTGCGTAGGTTGCGTAACATCGTTGGTCATCCAGCCTTTCCGAGTAGGAATGTTCCGGGTTTAGCCCTATATATCATCGCAGATTATTTCCCCGAGCGTGGCATGATGGCTGCGCAAGGCGATCTGCTAACGTTTCAGCCACTACCGGTCGTAGTAGATAGGGAGCTGATACTGAGTGAACTCGCGATCGGCCGCCATCTTGCTGACCGGGACCATGCTGCTGGCCGTCGCGATGCTGTCCGCCGGCTGCGGAGGTTCTCAGGTCTCGTCAGCCGCCGGCGGCGGGCACCATGGGCCCGCTGTGGTCGTGCGGGTGCGTGATGTCAGCCGGTACGGGAAGGTCCTGATGGACAGCAGCGGCTACGCGCTTTATATCTTCCAGCCCGATGATCAGAAACATGTCACGTGCACTGGGCTGTGCGCGGCGACCTGGCCGCCGCTCAAGGTCAAGCCGGGTGCCTCGATCGTGGCCGGGCCAGGGGTACGGCAATCGCTGCTCGGCTCGGACCCCGATCCGGCTGGCGGGCGGGTCGTCACCTACGGCGGCTGGCCCCTGTACGCCTACGACGGCGACGTGTCCATGGGCCAGGTCACCGGGCAGGGGGTCGACCTCAACGGCGGCGAGTGGTTCTTGATGCGGCCGTCGGGCAAGCCCTTGATCTTCAATCCGATCGCATGAAAGGCCACGGGCTGCCACGACGGTCACTGCTGGCCGCCGGGGGCGGCCTGGTCGCGGGCGGCGCCGCCGGGGCCGGTCTGACCGCCGCGTTCTCCGTGAAAGGCCAGGCGAGTGGCCAGCCTGCCTGGGTCGCCGATGAGGCGCAGCCCTCGCCAGGTGAGGACCTGATGAGCGAGCACGGGCTCCTGATCAGGATCCTGCTCATTTACCGCAAGCTGAGCGCGGACCACGCGGCGGGCCGTCCCGTCCCCGCGGAGCAGGCGCAAGACGCGGCCGTGATCATTCACGACTTCGTCGAGAACTTCCACGAGGAACTCGAGGAAGCGTACGTCTTTCCCCGCGTTCGCAAGGCAGGCCAGTTCGAAGCCACGATCAGCACCTTGCTGCTGCAGCACGCGCGCGGGCGGCAGCAGACCCAGCTCATTCTCGCCGAGACCGGGGGCAAGGGTGCGCTGGCGCCAGGGCCGGCTGCCAGGGTCGTCGGTGCCATGGACTATTTCGTCCGCATGTACGAACCGCACGAGGCACGCGAGGACACCGTTATCTATCCGGCGTTCCGCTCCCTGATGACGCCGCCAGAGGTGGCCGAACTCGGCGCGCATTTCGCTGAGCTCGAGCGCCAGCAGTTCGGCAAGTCAGGGTTCCCCGTGATGGTGGGCAGGGTCGCCGCGATCGAGCAGGCGCTCGGCATTTACGACCTGACGCAGTTCACGCCGCCCAACACCACCCCGCCGAACATCACGCCGCCCGCGGCCGGCTAACCGCTGGTCGGGCCGGGGGAACCCGCGGACTTGGCAGGTTTGGCAGGCTTGGAGCTCGCGGTGCGGAGCAGCGCGGGCAGCTTGCGCAGTTCGCTGGCGTAGGCGGTGCGGTACTGGCGGACCGCCTTGGTCAGCGCTTGCTGATTGGTGCTGACGAGCTGCCGTTCGTAGCTGGCCTGGACCGCGAAGTAAATGCCGGCCAGGTCGGTCGACTGGGTGCAGTCAGCATCAGAAGTGGCCGTGGCGAGCTGCGCGTGATCCACGGACGGGGTGATCGGTGCCGGCTGGCCGCTCGACTGCTGGGTCTGGCGCATCTGCTTCAGTTCAGAGAAGAACGCGTCGTAAGGCTGGCCGAAGCTGTAGCCGTTCTTGCCCATGCAGGCCGACCAGGAACGGGTGGCCTTCATCACGGCGGGGTGCTGCCGTACGTCACGGTAGATGTCGTTGCTCAGCGTGGTGATGACGGCCAGCGCTCCTGACTGCATGCTGTCGGTGAAGCCATGGATGATCGTGAAGCACCGGCTGACCGCCGCCTGCTCGGCCTGGGAAACGCTGCCGAGGTTCGCTGCGGGGACGCTGATGCCGAGTAGGGTTCTTGCGGAAGTGCCGGGCGGCACGTTGAAGCCGTCCTGCTGAGCTAGGGCGGTCCCGAGGTACCCCCACTGACCCCACGCCTGCCCGAACGCCAGGTTCGCCGGGCTCAGGCTGATCGAGATCGGAATGGCGTCATCGGAAGGGTCTGGGTAGCCGGAATCGGCCATGCAGGCTTCGGCGAGGGCGAAGTACGACTGGCCGGACGCGAGCCCGTCATCGTCGGACTGTCCGAGAGCCGCGTAGGGCGTGAAGGCCTGGCTTGACAAAGCCGCGTCGACGGACGAAGGCGGCTGCGGCCGGCCGACGGCCGGCGACGTGACGGCCACGTTCGGACCCGCTGGCGTCCCCGCCGTACACGCCGCCAGGCTGGCGCAGCAGACGATCACGAGGCCCGCCGCTGTCAGTGCGCGCATCATCAGCCGAGCCTCGCGCGCTGACCTCAGGCTGCCGCGTGATCTTCATGTGAGTTTCGTGTCAATGCCGGGATGCCGGGCGCGAGCGCCATGGCACGCAGGCGTATCGTCACGAGCCGGGCGATGACCTCGGCCAGCGCCATCAGGACCAGCGCCGCCACCCACGCCTGCGCGCTGGTGATGTCGTGGGCGATCGAGAACCTGCCGATCGCCGCCGCGCCGCCGTGCTCTGAGTACTGCGCGAAGGCGATGCGGGAGCCGATGCCGACCACCCACAAGATCGCCGCTGCGACCCCGGCCCTGACGAGTACGGCGCCTCCGGCGTCACGGCGGTAGTGCGTGGTGAGCCCGCAGGCGACTCCGAGCACTGCGCCGACCGCGCCGAGCGTCAGGTCGAGCGTGAGGTCGTTGCCCGCGGTCGGGATGCTGCGCAGGTAATAGGCGGCGGCCGCGCCGACGAGTACGACCGGCAGTACCAGGCTGACGATGCCCAGCTTGCTTTCCCTGAGCTGGCGCACGACGAGCAGGACGAGGATCGCGTTGATGATGTAGTCCGTGGCACTCAAGGGAGGCTCCTTTGATGATCTGCGGCCCCGGTCGGAACCACAGTCTCGAAGGTAGGCCGGTGCGCTCGCCTTGCCATCGGCGCGAGAGTTGAGTTTCCCCGCGGTCGGGGATCAACCCGGAGGTGGACTCCGCTGCTACCGCGGCTGGGCGATGCCGTGGCGGAAGGCGTAGGCGACGAGCTGTGCGCGGTCGCGCAGCGCCGTCTTGGCGAAGATGTGATTGACGTGGGTCTTCACCGTGGCCTCGGAGACGAACAAGGCCGTCGCTATCTCAGCATTGGACAGCCCGGCCGCGATGCGGCCGAGTACCTCGACCTCGCGGGGCGTGAGCTGGTCGGGAGGCACTGGCGATGCTTCCGCCTGCTCGGGCGCCCCGAGGCGCTGTCCGATGCCAAGCGCTTCGAGCAGCCGCCGCTGCACGGACGGGTCGAGCTGCGCCTGCCCGGCGGCGACGTCGATGATGGCGCGGCGGATCTCCTCGGCCCCTGAGTCCTTGGTCAGGAACCCGCGTGCCCCCGCCTGGAGCGCGGAGAACACCCAGGCGTCGTCCGAGTAGGTCGTGAGAACGACGACCCGCACCTCGGGCTGGCTCTCACGCAGCCGTTCCGTGGCCTCGACGCCGTTGCAGCGCGGCATGTTCAGGTCCATCAGCACGACGTCAGGCTTCAGCTCGGCCGAGAGGCGCACGGCGTCCTCGCCGTCAGTCGCCGCGCCGACAACCTCAAGGCCAGGCAGCAGCCCGACGAGCGCGGTCAGCCCCTCCCTGACCACCTTCTGGTCGTCGGCGACCAGCACCCGGACGGCTTTCATGACGCGAGTTCCCCCGCCAGGCCGGCCGCCCCAGCCTCTTCCGCCGGGGCAGGCAACCGCAACCGGACCGCGAATCCGTCGCCGGCCGGCCCGGCAGTCAGGCTGCCGCCAAGCAGCTCAGCCCGCTCGCGCATGCCGGTCAGCCCGTAGCCGCCGAAGGTCAGCCTGGCCGCGTCGTCCCGGCGGGCCTGCCCGGCATGCACGGCCGGACTGGCGTCCTCGATCACCAGCTCAACGCCTTCGCCGTCGTAGCCGAGCCGCAGTTCGGCGGTCGCGTCACGGCCCGCGTACTTCGCGGTATTGGTCAGCGCCTCCTGAGCCGTGCGGTACACCGCAAGCCCCACCTCGGCAGGCAGCGGGCGCGGCGTTCCCTTCACCAGCAGCTCGGCCCGCACGCCGGTGCTTGCGGCTGTCTCGCGGACCAGCCGCTCGAGCAGGTCTGGACCGGGAAGGTCGTCGCCGCGCAGCGCGGCAATCGCGCGCTTGGTTTCCGCCAGGCCGTCTCGCGCGATCCGCTGGCAGCGGCTCACCTGCTCGAGCATCCTTTCCATGGCGGCAGGCCCGGCGCCGGGTTGCCTGCCGAGCAGTTCCATGGTGTCCAGCGCCAGGATCAGGCCGGACAGCGAGTGCGCGAGGATGTCGTGAATTTCCCGCGCCAGCCTGGTTCGCTCGGTCAGCGCGGCCGCACGCGCCTCGGCCGCCTGGGATACCTTGAGCTGGGCAAGCAGGTCCTCCGCTCGCGCCTGAGCTTGCCTGGCACGTTCCTGAGAGATCCGCGCCGACTGGGTAAAGGCACCGACAGCGAAGACGAAGACGACGCCCAGATCCTGGCTGGCCAGGTCGGCGACGGAAAGCTTGCCGGCGAGCAAATAAGCAAGATTGAGGCCGCCAAAAATCACCAGGCCGAGCACGGACGCCACCCGTAGCTGCGCCCGCATGGCGAGCCCGGCCATCGCCAGGTACACAAGTATGATCCCCGGCGTGTTCGGCAGCAGGCCAGCCAGCACCACGCCCGCGAGGCCGGTCACGATGAGCGCCGTTACGTCTGCGGCCGGCGCGTCAGCGGGTCCTAGCACCACGACGGCGACGCCCGCCGCGCCCGCCAGCAGGGCAGTCGCCGCCGTCGCGATGACCACGGCCGCCGCGCCAGGCAAGGCCGCGGCCACCCCGACGACGGCGACGATCACGACCGCAACGCACACAGGCGTCGTGATCCACCTCAGCCCGGCAATAGCCAGGAATTCGCCATCCGGCATGCGCCCACAGTAAACGCACCGTGAGCGCCTGGCATCAGCGCACGGGTGGAGGCGGCCGCGTCCGCTCCACCCTGAGGTTGACTCCGGGGCATGGCGTAAATCCCGACCTGTCATTAGAAAAAGAAAGATTAAGACAGGAATTGGCAGGGCCGGCCGAGTTCTTTCATATTCTTTGGCCGTGCTTGAAGTGGGCGGTGCTAGCATCAGTTTGCTTGTCATGTTCCTTAGCAGGGCGAATCAAAGGGGAGGAGTAATAATGTCGTTCGGTAAATATCTCGGCAAATTCGCCGCTAGCGGATTTGCCGTGGCCGCCGTTACCGCGCTCGGGTTGATGAGCGCCAGTACGGCGAGCGCGTCGGTCTCCGTTCCCGGCGCGTTCATCTCGAAGGTCGTGTTCGCAGGGGTCAGCGCCGGGAACGGGTCGCCTCTTGTCAATGTGCAAGGCTCCAACTTCGGCCGGCGGCCGGCCGGAAATATGGTGACCGCGTGCCAAGGCAAGTACATGGGCTATTCGTTTGGCACCGCCTTCTACTTCTGGGACAACACCGTCGGCTGGCGGGCGGGCCAGCCTTCTGACTGCATTGGCATCTACATCAGGCAGTGGACCGAACACGACATCAAGTTCACCTTCGGCAGTGCCTACGGCACTCAACCTGGCTACACGCTGTATTCATTCGACAGTTACTCCCTGACGATCAAGGGCTACACGTTCAACGGGATCATCAGCGGCCGGTCATGAATGAGCTTTAGGTGCGTTTCGTGCCGGGCGGCGGCGGCGCGTGACGTCGCCCGCCGTCCGGCCGGCGAAGGCCGGGTTCAGGCCGGCAAGGCCAGCGCCCACTCCGTTACCGTGCGGGCGAACAGCGCGGGATCCGCGGCGTGCATCGCGTGCGGCATCTCAGGGAACGACCGGTACTCGAACGGCTGACCCGCGGCCTCGACCAGTTCCCTGGCGCGGCCCGCCTGCAGGTCAGAACTCGCGCCCATGAGCGTGCCCGTGGCCTCGTCGATCCGCCTGAAATGATGAGTGAACAAGACCGGCACCCTGACGCCGGCCAGCATGCGCTCGTGATCGCAGCTGGCGGCGACGGTACCCGTCCAGAACGCGCGGCCCCACTCGGGGTCGTACTCCTTCAGCGCCTGCGGCGGCTCGGTCAGGTCAGGCGGTCCGCCGCCTGCCGCGGCCATCGCCGCCAGCGCCATGAGGATCCGCTCGGGTACCTCACGTGGCGTGGCGGCCAGCATTCCGTTCCAGTTCCCTATCGACCACTGATCACCCAGCCATTTGCTCCACAGCGCGAACATGGGACCGATCGCCTGCCTGATCGATGGCCCGGTGGCCGGGTTCACCTCAGAGGAGAACAACGGCGGGTCCTCCCAGACCGCGCCTCGTACCTGGCCTGGCTTGGCATAGGCCGACAACCACGCGGACAGTACGCCTCCCGAGGACAGCCCGCTGATGACCGCTGGCCTGCCGATAACCAGGTCGATGAAGCGGACCAGGTCGTTGCCGATGTTGTCCAGCGTGTAGCGGCCGGGTGTCCAGGTGGACCTGCCCTGTCCTCGCAGGTCGACCGCGTGGACGTGGAAGTGCTCGGCGAGCAGCGGCATGGCCGCCTCGTAACCCCACCACGACTCGGTCTGCCCGGGGATCAGCAGCAGGGCCGGCCGGTCAGGTTCGCCGGCGGTGGCGTAGTTCATCCGTATCTCGCCGAGATCGGCCTGCGACTCAGGGAACGCGTGAGGTACGAAGATGTGCTCGCGGTCGGCGGCTTCCAGGCCGGTCATGGCGTTCGGCATCAGCCGAGCTTACCGTCTCGACACGCTAAACGTCGTGAAGCCTACTGGCAGTAACCAAGCATGACAATTTGGCCATTATCCTCGCGAAGGCGGCGTGCGAGTCGCTAAGGTTTTCACGCAATGGCTGATTTACTCAAACTGAACCGTGCTGCCGTCGGTACCGGCGGATTCGTTATTGTTCTGTGCCTGACTGGCGGCTGCGTGTCCGGCGGCGTTCGTGCCGTGCATTCTTGCCATTCAGTCCAGGTACCAGGCGGACTTGGAAGGGATGGCAGGTGAGCGATTACACAACGACCGCGGCTTCCGGTGTGACCGCGCCGACAGCGAGGCTCGAACCCGACGCGATCGGCGTCGCGCAGGACACGGTGATCGGCATGGCGTCGTCGGCGCCCGCCGCGTCAGTCGGCCTGACACTGGGCGCTCTAGCTGCGGCGACAGCTTACGGCAGCGGGCCGATCATCATCATCACGGCCATTCCGATGCTCATCATCGCTAACGCTTACCGGCGCCTTAACCTCTGGAACGCGAACTGCGGTGCTTCGTTCGAGTGGGTTGGCCGGGCCGTGAATCCGTACCTCGGCTTCCTGACCGGCTGGCTGATGATCGCGGCCTACGTCATCGCGACGGTCAGCGGCGTCGAAGTGCTCGGTCCGAACGTGCTCGCGGTGTTTGGCTCCAATGCGAACAGCACCGCGTCGGACATCCTTATCGGCACGGTCGTCGGCCTGGTGATGCTCGTCATTGCCGTCGTCGGCATCAAGATCACCGCCCGCACGCAGGTGGCCATGGCCGTTGTCGAGTACGCGATCTTGATCGGCCTGTCGATCGCGGGCCTGTTCTTCATCGGCAGTCACGCCCACACCGTGCACTTCACCACCGGCTGGCTCAGCCCGCTTGGCGTCGCAGGCAAGGGCAGCGCGGTCGCGGGCTTCCTCACCGCCGTGTTCGCGTTCACCGGCTGGGACGGCACGCTGTATGTCAACGAGGAGGTCAAGCACCGCCGGGTCAACCCTGGCCGCGCCGCCATCATCGCTGTCGGGCTGCTCGCGGTGATCTACACCTTGTCCATCGTCGGCCTGCAGGGCGTGCTTTCGCCGGCGAAGCTGGCGATCGCGAACAACAACGGCACGGTGCTCACGGCGGCCGCGCAGGCCATCGGCGGCGGCTTCTGGGCCAAGGCCATGGCGCTCAGCCTGTGCCTTTCCGTGATCGCCACGACCGGCACCGGCATCGTGCTCAGCGCCCGCATCGTGTACGGCATGGCGTCCTACCGCGTACTGCCCGAGTTCCTGAGCAACGTCTCCCGCAGGTTCGCCACCCCCGTCGCGGCGAGCGTGATCGTAGGCCTTCTGATCGTCATCCTCAGCGCGGTGTACTACCTGATCACCTCGGTGCAGGGCGCGTTCACCGACATCGTGTACATCGTCGGCCTGCTCTTCGTGATCTTCTATGTCCTGACCGCCTGCGCGACGCTCGCCTACTACCGGCGGCGCCTGATGAGCAGCTGGCAGAACGCCATCAGCCTCGGCTTCTTGCCCGCGGCGGCGGCAGTGTTCCTGACCTGGATCTTCGTGCGGTCCTTGCAGACCGCTCCCTGGACTCAGCGTTGGTCGCTGATCGGCATCCTGCTCGCCGGCATCGTGCTCATGTTCTACGCGCGCTTCGGCCTGAAGTCCTCGTTCTTCAAGATGCCGCTGGAAAGCGAGCCAGCCGAGTCTTAGGCAGGCAGGGCGCCGCCGTAGCCGGCTTTCCGCGCGATGCGGTGGCGCCCTGCTGTCGTTTTTGCCACTGCGGGGCGACCCCGCATTGATACCCTTAGCGGGCCTGATTTGGTACAGATACCTGGGTAAACCGCTAATTTGGGAGGCGGCGAATGCGCGGACGGCTGCCGGCGATCGCAGCGACTGCCGCTGCCCTGGTGATCGGCTCGGTGCTGGCGGCGGCCGGAGGGGGCGCCAGCCAGGCGATGGCGAGCAGCACGCAGACCGGCACCTGGGGCAAGCCGCAGCGGCTGCCAGGCACCGGACCGGGCACCGCGGTGCTTTCTGTGTCGTGCAGTGCGGCCGGGGACTGCGCAGCAGGCGGCACGGGATTCGTCGACTCAGAGACGAACGGCAAATGGGGCAAGGCTAAGCCCGTGCCGGGGACCAGCGGTCTTGGCGTGCAGTGGTCTGTCTCCTGCGCGGTGCCGGGCGACTGCGGCGCGGCCGGCGACGACGGTGGCGTCGTCTACGTTTCCGGCGACCGCGGCGGCCGGTGGTCGCTGGCGGAAAAGGTGCCGGGCCTGGGCGGGAACGCCACGGTCAGCGCGCTCTCCTGCGGCGCGGCCGGCTATTGCGTCGCCGGCGGTTCTTATGCCGGCGGCTCGCATCGCACGCAAGCATTCGTCGTCATGCGGAAGAACGGCACCTGGGGGAAGGCGCAGCAGGTACCTGGCCTCGCGGCGCTGAACAAGGGCGGCTACGCCTCGCTCAGCGCGCTGTCGTGTTCCTCTGCGGGTAACTGCACGGGCGGCGGTCTCTATACCGACGGCACCGGCGCGCAGCAGGGGTTCGTCGTCAGCCAGGCAGACTGGAAATGGCATGCCGCTGCCGGCCTGCCCGGCCTGACAGGGTTGAACAAGGGTAAGTACGCGCAGGTCAGCGCGATGTCGTGCGCCTCGGCCCGCAGCTGCGAAACGGGCGGCATCTATACGGACGGCGGCTACAACGACACGGCCTTCGTGGCGGGGAGCAAGAACGGCGCCTGGGGGCATCCATCGCGACTCGGCGGCATCAACGGGCTGAGCGCGGCGCCGTCGGTCGGCATCGACCAGATCTCCTGCTCATCGGCGGGCAACTGCGGCGCGGGCGGCTTCTTCACCGACTCAGGTGGCCGGCAGCAGGCGTTCGTGGCCAGCGAGGTCGACGGCAAGTGGAAGCCGGGCGAGGCAGTGCCAGGCACTGTGACGCCCAATACCGGGCTGTCTGCGCTTGTTGCCTCCGTGTCGTGCCGCTCGAAGGGCAACTGCGCCGCCGGCGGCCTGTACACGGTGGTTTCCGGCCACAGCGTCGTCTTCGTGGTCAGCGAGGTCAACGGGACGTGGGGCCAGGCAAAGGAGATCAGCGGAGTCGGGGACTACGAAACCCTGTATTCGGTTTCCTGCGCGGCGGAGGCCAGTTGCGTCGCTGGCCTGGGAGCCAGGCCAGAGTCTGCCGGAGGTTCCTACGTGCTGGCCGAGAGGCCGCGCCGGTAGCGCGAGACTTATCGGAGAACCCCCCGTTACAGGCGGGACATGTCCTCTACGATCACTGGCGTCAGCTTATCGGGCTAATACGGGAAAGTTGCCGCCGATGATACGTGTTTTCCGCCGGACCCGGCCATCCCCCGCGAGACGGCTCGTGTCGGTGCTGGCATCGGCAGCACTGGGCTTCGGGGCGCTGACCTTCCCTGGAGCGGATCAGGCAGTGGCCGGCGTGGCCGTGACCGCGTCCGTGCCCAGCAGGTACGCCTATGCTCACGGTGGGGCGAAGTCGCCTTCGAGTTGCCCGCGCACTAGCCAGGTCAAGCACCAGTGCACGCTTGCCGAGGCGCTTGCCCGTGTTGCCCCTGGCGGCAGCGTCCTGCTCGCCACCAGCGGCAAGGCGGCGAAGTACGAGGGAAACTTCGTGATCGGCACCGCGCACACGTCGCAGGCTGATCCGGTGACGATCGCGCCCGCGCCAGGCACTCGCTTTCCTGCCGTGAACGGCGAAGGATCGGGATCGGTGTTCACGCTCAAGCGGCACGTGTTCGCCGACATCGAGTCGGTCACGATGGTCAACGGCGACGGCACCAGCCTTCAGGGCGGCGGCGGTGTGGCTGACCAGGGCACGCTCACCTTGACCAAGGTCACGATCAGCGACTGCGATGGTCAGGTCGGCGGCGGCGTAGGAGTCGGACCTGGCGCGAACCTGACGGTGACCGGCTCGACCTTCACCAGTGACCACTCGAACTACTTCGGCGGCGCCATCAACAGCGGGTCGGTCATCGGGAAGACTCCAGGCAGCGGCACCGTGACGGTGACCGACTCGACGTTTTCCGGCGACAGTTCGCCGCGCGGCGGCG
>Ga0335072_10013344_pt1 | contig 11704 bp, 8 predicted proteins | sample Lox_Sample_21_FD_206725 | JGI IMG/M metagenome (GOLD analysis project Ga0335072, IMG submission 206725) | Soil microbial communities from Loxahatchee National Wildlife Refuge, Florida, United States - Lox_Sample_2.1 | ecosystem: Environmental > Terrestrial > Soil > Wetlands | place: USA: Florida...
AAAGACTACACAAGGAACGCAGTGCGTCTCGCATTTGGTTCCACATTAAAGCCCTCGGAGAACGTCCGCTTGCAAGCCTTCGAAGTGCCCGATGATGGGAAGCCCGAAATGCTCTTCCATCTGCTGAAAACGGAGACCGGGCGTTGTTTGGTGTTCTCGCGCACCAAACGGGGCACGGAACGCATCGCAAAAAGCCTGAATCGGCAGGGGATCCATGCCGCCATGATTCATGGCGATCGTTCCCAATCGCAACGTACTTCCGCGCTCAGCGGATTCCAACGCGGGCAATATCGCGTGTTGGTTGCCACGGATGTAGCCGCCCGCGGCATTCACGTGCAGGATATCGCGCACGTTATCAACTACGATCTTCCCGACGTGGCGGAAAACTTCATTCATCGCATTGGCCGCACCGGGCGCGCCGGCGAACGGGGAGTTGCTTCCACCTTCTTTCTGCGCGGCCAGCGAACAGAACTGTTTCAACTGGAGCGGGCGCTCGGCATCCGCATGGAACGCCTGGCCGGCTCCAAGCAACGTTCCGACAATAACGACAGGCCTCGCGAACAAAGGAACACGGTGCCGGCGACTTCTCGGAGTACCTTGATCCGCCTGCCCGGTGAATTTTTGCAAGCCCAGATGGAAAACTATTCGGGTTAGTACACGTATCATCGACATTTCAACAGCCGGTGCAGCGTGATTCCAAGCATCCGGTTTTCGCGACAACGTCGGGTGTACACTATAGAGGCACCGAATTCAGAAAACTCGTTCAGCGCGGGATTAACCACGGCGGGACATTCGCGGAGAGCCGGGCAGATCGGACGGGATCGCGGCACCACGCTGTCTTCCCTGCCCGGTCTCGAGTTTGTGTAACTGTTCACGGCGTCGACCGCAATTGAGAAAAGCCGGCTAGTTCTGGCATTGGCTTGAGGGGAGTCTTCTTTGTCGAATCAGGAAAATCAGACCAAGACGCGCGATTTCCTCCAACTGGCCAGAGAACGGGGTTATTTGCTCACAAGGGAACTGAACTCAGCACATCCGCCTTCCGACAGTTCGTCAGAAGAACTCGACGAATTGTTTTCCGCCTTGGAGCGGGATGGCTTGGAAATCTACGAGGACGCCGCGGAAGCAGCAGCACCTGTGGTTGCGGATCCCGCCTCCACCCCCGGGGATAATGCGGAACCGGACTACGTCGTGTCCGAGCATGCCCCGCAGCTTGCCGACCAGGTGAGCGATCCCGTCCGCACCTATCTTCGTGAAATGGGTACGGTCCCGTTGTTAACGCGCGAACTGGAAGTGGAGATCGCCAAGCGCATGGAGCGGGGTCAGTTGCTTGTAATGAAGACTCTTTCGCGTTCGCCGCTGGTGCTGAAGGAACTGGTCGCGGTCGGCGCAAACTTACGCCGCGGGGACGTGCCCATCCGATCGCTGATCCATTTTGACGAAGAGGATCTGACCGAAAGAAAAATCGAAGAGAAAACGCGCGAGACCCTCCGGGTCATCGACCGTATCGAGAAACTTCGCGGGGCGGTGCTCGACCGTGCGCCCCGAATGAACCACGCGAAGAAGCCCAATCGCCCCCGGCACTCGCGGCTCTCCACGAAATTGGCACGCACCAGAGTCGAGATGTCTCTATTGGTTCGCTCCATCCGTTTTCATGAACGCGAGAAAAAGCGTCTGATCGCGCAGCTCCGGGCTACCGCCGGACGGTTCCAGTCGTATGAAGAAGAGATTGCCAGGCTAAAGCGCAGGATGCATTCCGCGGGAAAAGAAACCGCCGCCGCTCTTCAACGAGAGATGCATGCCTGTTGTTCGCAGCGTAACCAGCTCCAGCATTCCGCGGAAGTCGACGAGCACGACCTGAGACGAAGTCTGGCGCTGATCTCCCGCGGAGAAGCACAGGCTGACCAGGCCAAGCGGGAATTAACGGAAGCCAACCTCCGTCTGGTGGTTTCCATCGCCAAAAAATACACCAACCGTGGCTTGCATTTTCTCGATCTGATCCAGGAAGGCAATATCGGTCTGATGCGCGGGACCGATAAGTTCGAATGGCGGAGAGGCTATAAATTTTCGACGTATGCGACCTGGTGGATTCGTCAGGCCATCACCCGGGCCATTGCCGACCAGGCCAGGACGATTCGCGTGCCCGTACACATGATCGAATGCATTAATAAGCAAATTCGTACCAGCCGCCAGTTGGTTCAGGAACTCGGCCGCGAGCCCACCGTCGAAGAAATTGCCAAACGCATGGATGTCCCCGTCGAGCAAGTGCGCAAAGCGAAAAAAGTGGCCCAACTGCCGGTCTCTTTTGAAACACCTGTGGGCGATGACGAAGAGGCTCGTTTGGCGGATTTCATTGAGGACAAGGGCGTGGTGTCGCCTTCCGACGCCGCGATTCAGATGAACATGAAGGAACAATTGGATAATGTGCTGAAAACCCTTACGCCACGCGAGGAAAAAATCATTCGAATGCGCTTCGGCATGGAAGACGGCAGCGAACATACTTTAGAGGAGGTTGGCCAGACCTTTTCGGTTACGCGTGAGCGCATCCGGCAAATCGAAGCTAAGGCCCTCCGGAAGCTTCGCCACTCTTCGCGGTCCAGCAAATTCCGCGTGTTTGTCCAGGGTTCCTACTGATTCGTTGATTTGATGCTGCATTGAGACTTTTTATACTTCATCTCAAGGAGGCGGGATGGCCATTACCTTTCAGAAGCGCCAAAAGGAAATGAAGCGGCTCGAGAAACAACGCATGAAAGAAGAGCGCCGTGCGCAAAAAAAGCTTGAGAAACGCGAGAGGGCGCAAAGAACCGACGAGGATGCTCCCGCGGTAGTCGACACGCCGGAACAGGGCGCTGATCACGAACGATGGTCCTAGGAGTTGGAGACGGGTCGCGTTTACGATTCAATTTGTATCAGCTTGGCTTTTTCCCTGGACTTTTGTCCCAGCCCTAGCCACCGCGGCAGTTGAATCGATCCTTCCCGGAAGTGATTCATCGCCAAACCGACTCCGATCGAACCTTGGATGAAATGATCCACTTTCAGTGGACCCGCCACGCGCAACGTCCGCATCCAATGTAAGCCAACGCTGATGGCGCAGCCACATTGCGAGCAATCGGGTGTGCCTCCAAATACGCACGGTTCCACGGGAGTTTTCAGGTCCGCAGAATAGTTCGTGGACATCTTTGCAAACAAGCACTCCCCTGGGTCTTTTGGAGGTTCGGCAAAACTCGCCGCGATTCCTTGGTTCATCAACAGTTTTGGATAGCGAAGCGCTAGACCGGCCAATTCCCCTCCCACGAATTTGCGCTCCTCTGGGCTCAGCTGTTCGGCGCTTTGTTCACCGATCTGCGGCGAGTAAAGGCTCACCCAGATGCGATTCACCTCCGCCCGCCCATTCCAAAACGCCACGTACTCTTCCAGGTAGCTCGCGCGCTTCAGCATCTGCCGGGTGATGACCCAGTGAACGTTGACGACACGCCCCTTCATATTGTTCAGAATGCGTTCGTACGTAGCCGGCTTCCGTCGCACGTCGTGATCTTCTGCCAGTCCATCCACGGAAACCGCAACGCGCACTCGGGGTATCTTCATCCACTCTGCCGGGATTGGTATCACCGCGCTGGTCACCACTAGCGTGAATACACCCATTTCCCCAAGCACCGGAAGAATGCGGCTCAGTTCGCGATGCCGAATCAGTGGTTCACCACCCACCAGGGAAACGTGCAGGGGGCGGTGCTTCCGCACTAATTCCAATACACCGTTCACCAGCGCATCACCTCGGTAGTCGCTAAGTGCGCGCAGAACAGTACCCCCGCCCAAATGATCGTCTCCATACGCATAGCATCCTGGACAATGCAGCGGGCATTCCTTGGTGATTTCAATCGAGAGCATCGGGGCTCTACCATCGAGTATCCTTCCCCAGGCCTTCAGCATTTCTCTCCAAGTGATACTGGCTGTCGGGGACAATGAGTTCATAGCTAGAAGCCTCGCAACGGTCCGATTAGGTGTCTGGATTAGATGCGTCGGACTCGCCCGGAGTCTCGACTAAATTCACCCCACGCCAGTCACTCCGAGGCAATGGCTTTCCGCTCCAAACGAGCGCCAGTTTTAGCTCTCGTTGGTAACCTTAGTTTTTCCGGGGATACGTGCCCGGTTTGTGAACCCTCGACGGTCCACGGGGCAAGCAAGCTTTGCTCGTATACGTCACTCTGGCAGAATTTAGTTCCAAACACGCCAACCGGAACAATATTCTTACTTAGGTTTCTTGTTCCTGGGGATCTTCCACATTTAGGACTCATCATGAACCGCAAACTGGGCCTGCTCTTCGCGATTGTCTCAACTGTTTTTCCTCTCGCGGCTCGCGAGAAGTCGGACGTCATCGTCATGAAGAACGGTGACAAGATTACTTGCGAAGTGAAGGGACTGCGCTCCGACACTCTCTATGTCAAAGTGGACTACATCCTTAATACCATTTCCGTGGACTGGAACAAGGTCGACCACATTGACAGCAAGCAATTGTTCCTCGTCCGTACCCAAGACGGAAGTGTCTACCGAGGCAGCCTCTCTACTCCAGCTACGCCCGCAGGACGGCCGCTGCAAATTGAAGTACTGGAGGCACCGGAAAAACCGGTCGTGCTCGATCGCGGGAAGGTCGTCAACGTCGATCAAACCTCGACCAACGCCTGGCAGCGCTTCAATGGCGAGGTCGACCTGGGGTTCAACTTCACAAAAGGAAACGAGACTTCCCAATACAGTCTGGCTACAGACCTGAACTACGTCGAAGAACATTGGTCCGCTGGAACAGCTTTCAGTTCAAACCTCTCTTCCAGCGCCGGCGCCAGCGTTTCTACCAGAAATGAACTAACTCTCTCGGCGCAAAAGGACCTGCGTTGGAATAATTGGTATTACACTGGCGTCGCCGACTTCCTGCAGAGCTCTGTCCTCGGCGTTCAGCTGCAGACTATGTTTGGGGGTGGCGTTGGACGTAATGTCGTAAATACCGGGGCTTCGTTTTTTAGTGTTTACGGTGGCTTTGCCTGGCAACGCATCAATTATCAACAAACCATCCAACCCGGCCCAACAGAGCAGGTCACCTCAGCTTTGCTTGGTACACAAGTAAATCTGTTCCGATTCGACAGGACAACGCTAGCCCTCAGGGCCAATGTACTCCCCGCATTGTCTGATCCAGGCCGCATTCTGTTCAACTTCAATGCCGCGTATTACGTCAAGCTTTGGGGCAAGCTCAAATGGAATTGTTCGTTCTATACCAACCTGGACAACCGCCCGCCCCCCGGCTTCGCCACCAGCGATTACGGCGCCACCACCGGCATCAGCGTAAGCTTTGGCAATCACTGAGCCTATTGTCGTCCCCGATGATCTATGGATGAGAATACAACGGACTGTCTGGCGCAGGAGGCTCGTAGTCCTGGCCATACTTGTTTTTGTGCGCCAGCAAACTGCTAGCTTGTTCGTGGATGCGAAGCGCTCCAAATGAAAAAGGCGCCGCGCCAATCGTGATTTTACGGGTAAACGAGCTCAACGCTTCCGGAGCAGCTCGTTCCTGCCAAACTCTCAATTCGTAGACGCCAGGAACCACGTTGGGAATTTCGATCTCTCCTTTACTATCGGAAACCGCAAAATATGGAGTATCTAGCACCAGAATCACCGCGCTCATCTCCGCGTGAATGTTACAAAAAATGTAGCAGATGCCCACCCGGTCAAAATTGAGCGTCCGCGTGGATCCCGCTTCGTACAGCCCCAAATCGAAGCGCTTGCCATCGAACAAAGAAAACACATTATGGAAGAAGGGGTCGTGGTTCGGAAATTGCACCGACGATCCAACCTGAACAATCAACAAGTGCGGCGAGAAACTCTTGTGGTGCTGCACCAGTTGTTGTGTATGCGAAGGAGCTTTTGGCACCTGGTCCCTGGTTTCTCCCAATGGCACCAACCAGACCACACCCCCACTCAGGTTCTGTTCACGATTCGAATCGCCAATCAACTCCAGACGCCCTGATACCTTCGAGTTCTGGCCAAAGCCAGCACGCGGCTGACTCAGCAGGGTCGCCGCGCAGCACAGCAGCAGAAACCAGCGCAATCTCATCGCCAACCTACCGTACCTTACCTTGTTCTTCAAAATAGGATTCCCATTCCCGCGTCAATATGGCTCGCAGTATCAGATGGTCCTTGAATTAGAAACGTGTGCAGGTGCCGGTATTCCACCGAAAACACCAAATCAGATCGCGGCCGGTAAATGAAATTGACGAACGATCCCAGGTTTCTCGCCACATTCGGATACAAATATCCATCTGGCACATAGGGGTATTCGCGCAGATCGCTGGCAAAGGAATTATCTTCGCCAAAGCCTGCATTCCATTCCAGCTTCTCTGTTTGGCGAAACTTCAGCTGTGCCCAGCCTCCGACAGCGTTCAGTCCTTGAATGTCCGTAGAAGGATCGGAGAGCGGACCATCCGTCACCACGCTTCGCCCCAGCGCTCCTCCCAGCCCGCCAATCGCGCGCCCCCGGTAAAATTCACCCGAAAGCTCCCAACGATTGGTTAACGGCAAAAGCCAATCCGACGTGCCTGCCCAGGCATCGGCATTTCTGCCAAAACCCCAATTCTGCCGGCTGTAATACCCTCCGGCGCCTAGCGTCAGTTCGCGGCCAAACACGTCATACGACCATGCGAACCGCGTTGCGACTGCCGGAATCCGGCTCACTTCTCCGGGACCCGGCACGCGCACTATTTGTGTTGGCGGTATTTCGCCGGCGAGTGGATCGAGGATTCCACCCTGCATCAGAAACTTCGATCGGTCCGAGATCGTAATCCAGTGCTCTACGCGAATCTGTGGCGTCCATGTCCACAGGTTTCCCGCATACGAAAATTCGGGATTCGCAGAATACGCGAACGACGTGGGCGATAGCGGTGAAAAGAACGGCGTATCCTGCCCGGCCACCACGTCTGTATTCGTTCCCGCAATGCGAATCACACCAGTACGCAACCGTGGCAAGCCCAGCACCGCCCCATTCGGCGTATCCGCATAACCTCCGGCAAAATCGAATTGAACATTGCCGCTGACGTGCGCGCCTCCGAGGGTCGGACCAAACACCTCCAGCCCGATCAGCGATTGGCTGAGATTCATTCCGAAGCTGCCACCCGCGCTGGTGCCGTAGCCGAGCCCCCCCGTGGCTAACTCCGGGAAATCCAGGCTGTCCACGGCCCCCACATTATTGACCACGTTGAAGATCACCGCCCCCGAAAGTCGCACATGGAATTTCGATGCGCTCTCCACTTTGGTTTGGTTTTGTTCCCCAATAGCCGCCTGTTCCAGTTGTACCTGTTCTTCCAGTCGTTCCAGGCGTTCTTCCTGCCCTGGCGCTGGCGTCTGCGCCGACGGCGATGCTTGTCCTTGTGCTTCGCTAGCGGACTCTCCTGTGGCTGCGGCATTCGGAACCTGCGACCCAACTTGCTTGCGCAGCGCTTCCAGTTCGTCGCGAAGCTGCGTCGTTTCCTGACGAGACTTGGTCATCTCTTCACTCATCTGCAGCAGGATCTGCTTCAATTCGCTCACTTGCGTTTGCAGCTCTCGAATATTCCCCGACGTGCTCTGAGCATCGGAATTATCGGGCGCCGCACCCTGTCCAAACAGCAAACCTGGCAATGCCAGACACGCAATCCCAGTCCACACGACCGGACGCCAGAATCTCGAATTCACTGGATCAACAGTCATACGACCTCCTGCATGAAGCATTCTGTGCTTGGCGTGAATGAAATTCCGGAATATTGTCGCCGAGCACAAACTTCATCTTGCGCCCGGTCCGCAGACCTCCCGCGGCTCGTTAACCCGAGAACACCCCATCCGTGGAAACCAGCAGCGGCAGGGTCAGACGAAACACCGTTCGACCCGCTTCGCTGCTCTCCAATCGCGCGTCCCCACCATGATCCTGAAAAATCTTCTGGCTGATCGCTAGCCCAAGACCTATGCCATTTTGCTTGCCATAGCTGATGAATGGCTGGAACAGCTTGTTGCGGATGGCCGCTGCCACACCCGGGCCATTGTCCACAATCCGAATTTCGATTTCGTTCTTCCCTTCCCGCAGGTCAACGCTCACCGCGCCGGTATCTTTGCTGACGGCCTCGCAGGCGTTCAACAGCATGTTCGCTAAAACCCGCTCGACCTTCTTCTCGTCGAACCACGTTTCGCACCGGCCGTCGCGCACAATGGCAATCTTGATATCGCGGAATTCGGCGCGTGCGCGAACCATTTGAATTGCGCGCGTGGCGGCATCCTCGACGCGGCCAAATACCCGATGGAGCGATTCGCGCGCTTGCGCGAACTCCAGCAACGAATCCACCAGATCCGTCATCTGGTTTACCCCATTTCGGATCTCCCCATAAAGTTCCTCGCGCTGTCGAGCATCCAGGCCGGTACTGCACAGAAACTCCGCGTTGGCCATCACCGCCGTTAGCGGGTGGCGCATGTCATGGGAAATCGAACTGGCCATACGCCCGATGGTCGCCAACCTTTCTGCTTCGATCAACTCCTTTTGCGTCTGTGCCAGACTCGAGCGCATTTTGTCGAACGCGTTCGTCACTTCGGCCACCTCGTCCTTGCCGTTGCTCGACAGTGGGTAGCCGAAATCGCCTCGTTCCAAAGCGCGCACTCCGCCCACCAGATTGGCCAGTGGCCGGGTGAACGACGTCGAAATCAAGAAAACCAGCATGCATCCCGCCAGCACCGCCACCGCACCAACGCCCAACAAAAGCCGGTTCAAATTCTCCAGATAGACTGCAGCCCGATCGTACGATTTCAGAACGCTCATGCGCGCATACGGAGGCACGTTTGGCGACAACGTCACGGTAGACGCCAGAAACTGCTCGTTCCCCAAATAAACTTCTTTCGGCTCGTCTCCCGACAGCTCAGCGGGGTCGGGATAACGATGCTTTAGCTCCATTTCTTCCGACGGCTGCAAGGTGCTGACGATCAGCTTTGGCCCGTAATAAAAAACCACCTGACTCGCTGCTACGCGCCCTCGCTCCACCGCAAATTGCGAGGAAATTTCGTGTCCGAGGCACAGCACGCCCAACACTACATCGTTTCTCGCTGGTCCCGAATAGATGGCCTTCAGGAATACTTGATACAGGTGGCCATCTCCGAACCACCAATAACTCTGCTGGTCTTTGTTCAGGGAATTCCCCAGCAATCCTTCCGCGAGGTGCCAGGTGATGCCCGGCGCTAGGGTGTGAACGGCCACAACCTTCCCCCCAGGTTTAGCCAGCACAAATACATCACTAGGAGCCAGGCGCCAGATCTCCATCGACGCATCTTGGATGGTCACCGCGTCCGGTGCGGTCATTAATGCCTTCAGCGTGGGTAGATTCGCCAGCAACTCGGCCGACTGCTCCAGGCTGATTTCCTTCTGCCGTTGGTAATCCCGGAAAACCGTGATGGAGTTCAATAGGTCTTCGTTAATTTCCTGATGCAGTTGTTGGCGGACCGAGTGGCGTACGATCAGCAGCGTCGCAGCGGTCAAACAGGTGGTGACCAGAAGCAAAGAGAGCAGAAATTTTGTCCGTAGTCGCAGCGCATCACCTTTTTCGAACTTCTACGGAACAAACTTGTACCCGGCGCCATGCACCGTCAGGAAATGCCCGGGGTTAGACGGTTCCCGCTCCAGTTTCAGGCGCAATTTCCACACATGATTGTCCACCGTGCGCGTCGAAGGATAATTCTCATATCCCCATACCGCGTCCAACAACTCCGAACGAGATAATACCCGCTCGGGATTGCGAGCAAAATACTTCAAGAGTTTGAATTCCTGCGCGGTGATCGTGATCGGCTGGTCCCCGCGCACCAGCTCCATCTTCGCGAAATCCACCGAAACGTCGTCGAAAGAGAACACCTCGGCGGGATCCGAGTGGCTCGCTCGTCGCGATGCCGCGCGCACCCGCGCCAGCAGCTCGCGAGGACTGAACGGCTTGGTCACATAGTCATCAGCGCCGATCTCCAGCAGAAGCACCTTATCGGATACGGTCGTTTTTGCGCTTAGCACGATCACCGGAACTGCGGGCGCAATCTTCTTAAACTCCCGGCAAATGTCATTCCCGGGCAGCCCAGGGAGCCTCAAATCCAGCACCACCGCGGTCGGAAGCGCCGCTCGAAATGCCTCTACCGCGGAATTTCCATCACCCTGCACTTCGACCGTATAATTTTCGGACTCAAACAGACGCCTCAGCGCCCGTTGCACTGCCGGGTCGTCTTCGACGATCAAAATCCTCTCCATAATTCACCTTTCCTTACAAACCAGGCCTCTGCGACTCCCCTCGGATGGCTCCTGCATTGCCCAGACTTAGACGTAAACGCTACCAAAACATCGCGCTCGAACCAACGGGTTGCCCCCGTTTTTACCGGCAAATCGCGTTAAATCTTACAGATAAACAAGAGACAATTCAGAGACAATTCTGCCTAATGTCCGCGCCGCGGCCGGCGTGAGAACCCATGTTTTTTGTCAGGGCGCCCGCCTTCTGAGGCCGGCCGTTGGTTTTCCCGTGCGCTTCGCCTTTTGTAGCAGCGGCTTTACTCCGCTGGCTTTGCCCCCGTAGGAGCGCGGGCGCTGCTGCACCCCGTGTCCGCGCGATCACCGATTCCCGGGTCGTAGCACGCCAAATTTACCAACTGGTGACAATTCGCCGACAACGCCCTGACACCCTCGCGCGCCTGTTCCACTACCGTCCCTTCGGACTTACTTGCGAACCAGCTTAGAGTGCGCGTCACGCAAACCGCGGCTGCCCTAGCAAGTTGGCCTCCGAGAAAAATCGACCGCCGGCAACGGCGAGAAAAGCAAGGAGACGGTTATGCAAAGATCTACTCACCTGGTCATGGCCCTTTTTGTCCTGCTTGCTGTTTTGCTGGCAGGCTCTGTGGCGTCTGCGGGAGGCAACGACAATATTCTGGCGAACCTCCACAAAGTCTCCACCATCGCGTCTACCGTCCCAGCGAATGGCGACGTCAATCCCTATGGAGTAGCCAAAGTTAAAAACACAGTCGGCAACCTCACCGAAGGCCACATTCTGGTCAGCAACTTTAACAACTCGGCGAACGCACAAGGCACCGGCACCACCATCGTCGACGTCGCTCCCGACGGCGCCCTCACGCTTTTTGCACAAATCAATGCCAGCACTCTGCCTGGCCCCTGCCCAGGCGGCGTCGGATTGACCACCGCTCTCGTCGTGTTGCGCTCTGGCTGGGTAATTGTCGGAAGCTTGCCCACTTCGGATGGCACATCAGCCACCGCGCAAGCGGGCTGCCTGCTCGTGCTTAACAGCACTGGCAATGTCGTGGAAACTTTCTACGGTTCCCTGATCAACGGGCCGTGGGACATGACCGCTCTCGACGGCGGCGATTGGGCGGCACTCTTCGTCACGAACGTCCTGAACGGCACCGTGGCAGCCAATGGTTCTGTCGTGAACCAGGGTTCCGTGGTTCGCATCGACCTTGGCGTCTCCGAAAAAGCCATGCCGTGGATCGAATCCATGACCGTAATCGGCTCGGGCTTCTCCGAACGCACCGATCCTGCGGCACTGGTCATCGGGCCGACGGGTGTTGGACTAAGCCGCGATTGCGACGCTGCGGATCCCGACGATTGCAGAGGAAATTGGAACAGCAGCCATCCCGAACCCGTTCTTTATGTCGCGGACACCTTGAATAACCG
>Ga0335072_10013346_pt1 | contig 11704 bp, 10 predicted proteins | sample Lox_Sample_21_FD_206725 | JGI IMG/M metagenome (GOLD analysis project Ga0335072, IMG submission 206725) | Soil microbial communities from Loxahatchee National Wildlife Refuge, Florida, United States - Lox_Sample_2.1 | ecosystem: Environmental > Terrestrial > Soil > Wetlands | place: USA...
CGCCAGGCTCGTTGCGCTCGCAAAGGCGAGTTCTGCTGCAGCGGCAGCGCTTGGCGGGCTGGCCGGCGGTTACCTGGTCTACGTGCTCGGCTCGCTGGACAAGACGATTCCGGCGCGGGACGCACGGGTCGCCGCGGCCACAGTTGGAGCGGCTGTCGCGCTGATCGCCGGAGCGCTGTACCTGGAGCACTGCTGCCGGGCCCCACGGCCGCCCGACCGCTCCGATGACGAGGCCGGTCGACCGCAGGACACCTGGCAATGGCATTCGTGACCCCGGCAGCCACGACCCGCCTGTGCTCAGTTAAGCCGCGTCAGGAAGGATGCTCCGACAAGGGAAGCAACGGAGGGCGGTCATGAGCGACCCGGCCGGTCATGGGCATCCGGCCCGGCTCGATGTCGGCGTGGTCGGAGCAGGCAGAGTCGGCACCGCGCTCGCCGTCGCGCTGCGACGCGCGGGCCACACGATTGCTGCCGCCTCGGCAGTCTCCGAAGCGTCCAGGAGCCGGGTCGAGCGCTTTCTGCCAGGTACGCCGGTGCGCCAGCCCGGCGAGGTCGTCGCCGCAGCGGACCTGGTACTGCTGACTGTCCCCGACGACGCCCTGGGAGGGCTGGTGCGTGGCCTGGCCGCAACAGGAGTTCCGCTGGCAGGCCGCATGCTGGCGCACGCGAGCGGTCGGCACGGACTGGCTGTCCTCCAGTCGGCCACGGATCTAGGGGCGCTTCCGCTGGCGCTGCATCCCGTCATGACATTCACCGGCCGACCCGACGACGCCGACCGGCTGGCCGGAATCTGCTTCGGCGTCACCGCGCCCGACGTGCTACGGCCTGCCGCCGAGGTGCTGGTGATGGAGATGGGCGGCGAGCCGGTCTTCATCGCCGAAGCCGACCGCAGCCTGTACCACGCTGCGCTCGCAGGTGCAGCGAACCATCTGGTGACGCAGGTCGTCCAGGCAACGGACCTGCTGAAACGGGCCGGGGTGGCACAGCCGGCCAGGATGCTCGGCCCGCTGCTGTCGGCCGCGCTTGACAATGCGCTGCGGCTCGGCGATGCGGCTCTGACCGGACCAGTAGCACGAGGTGACGCAGAGACTGTGGCGGGTCACCTCGAGGCGCTTCGTGCCGCTGCGCCCGAGGCGCTGCCCGCATATCTCGCGCTGGCTAGGCTAACCGCTACCAGGGCGATGGCAAGCGGGATGCTCAGCACACCGGATGCGCAGCGGTTGCTGGACGTACTCGCCGAGGTACGCCGGTGACCGCGCTCCGCCAGGCTGAGGTGCCTGGCTGGGCCGGGCCGCCAGTGCCGATGCTGATCCGCACACGCAAGGGCCTGAGCGCCGCCAGGCCGGCGCTGCCCGGACCAGTAGTTCTGGTGCCGACAATGGGTGCACTGCACGACGGGCACCGCTCACTGCTCCGGCTGGCACGCGACCTGGCCGGCCCTGACGGAAGCGTCCTGGTGTCGATCTTCGTGAACCCGCTGCAGTTCGGCCCCAGCGAGGACTTCGACCGCTACCCGCGGCCGCTCGAGCAGGATATGGCGGCGTGCGCCGAGGAAGCCGTCAGCGCTGTCTTCTGCCCCGACCGGCTGCAGATGTATCCCGTCGAGCCGCTGGTAACCGTCAACCCAGGGCCAGTCGGGCTGCGGCTGGAGGGCAAGTCAAGACCGGGCTTTTTCGACGGCGTCCTGACCGTAGTGCTTAAGCTGTTCCAGCTCACCAGCCCGGATGTGGCGGTATTCGGTGCCAAGGATGCGCAACAGCTGGCATTGGTCCGGCAGATGGTGCTCGACCTGGACCTTAGCGTGCGGATCGAGGCCGCGCCGCTGCACCGGGATCCCGACGGGCTGGCCACGTCAAGTCGCAATGTCTACCTGTCGGCGGCGGAACGAGCTTCTGCGCTGGCGTTGCCGCGCTCACTGCAGGCGGCCGCCGCGGCCGCAGCGCGTGGACCGGCTGCCGCGCTGGGGGCGGCGCGAGCAGTCCTTGAGCCAGCCGCCCAGGCGAGCCCGCCCGTACAGCTCGACTACCTCGCGCTTGTCGACCCGGCCTCATTCACCGAGGTCGGGGCCGATTACCACGGGCTTGCGACGTTGGTGGTAGCAGCCATAGTCGGCACGACCCGGCTGATCGATAACGCCAGCCTGCAGTTTGGCAGCGGATCGGCATGATCCACCGCCGACTGCTCGCGCCGCCGCCAGGCTGGCGCAAAGGCACTGATGTGATCGTCGTCGGCTCCGGCGTGGCGGGGGTGACGACCGTGCTCGCGATCCGCCGCGCGCTGCCGGGCGCACGCATTCTGCTGGTGACTAAGTCGCTGCTCGATGACGGCTCGACTCGCTGGGCGCAGGGCGGAGTGGCTGCGGCACTCGGCCCAGGCGACTCACCCGAGGCCCACCTCAGGGACACCCTGACAGCCGGGGCTGGACTCTGCGATCAGCGGGCAGTCCGCGCGCTCGTCACCGATGGTCCGGCAGCGGTCCGCCGGCTGATTGCTCTGGGCGCGGAGTTCGATCGCGAGCCATCCGGGCCGCTCGCGCTGACGAGAGAAGGCGGCCACCTGCGCCGCCGTATCGCGCATGCCGGCGGCGACGCGACCGGTGCGGAGATCTCCCGCGCGCTGCTGGCTGCCCTGGCGGCAGCAGGTGATGTCGCCGAGCTGGAGGTGATCGAGCACGCACTCGCGCTCGACCTGCTGCTGACGGCTGACGGCCGGGCGGCTGGCCTTACGCTGCACGTGCTTGGCGAGGGCCAGACCGACGGGGTCGGAGCGGTCTATGCCCGCGCCGTGGTGCTCGCGACTGGCGGCTTCGGCCAGATCTACTCGGCGACCACGAACCCGCCCGTCTCCACTGGCGACGGCGTTGCGCTTGCGTTGCGTGCTGGGGCCCTGGTCGCCGACCTGGAGTTCGTCCAATTCCATCCGACGGTGCTGTGGCTCGGCCAGCAGGCACGCGGCCGCCAGCCACTGATCTCCGAGGCCGTGCGTGGCGAGGGCGCGGTTCTGCTCAACTCCGCTGGCCGCCAGTTCATGGCCGGGCAGCATCCGCTGGCCGATCTGGCGCCCCGCGACGTGGTCGCTAAAGCGATCATGCGCGAGATGATCGCGGCCCGGGCCGACCATGTGTACCTGGACGGGCGGGAGCTGGGTTCTCAGACCTGGCAGCATCGGTTCCCGACCATCCTCGCCAGCTGCCTGGAGCACGGTATCGACCCGGTGACCGAGCTGATCCCGGTCGTGCCGGCTGCGCACTACGCCAGCGGTGGAGTGCGCACCGACCTGCATGGCCAGACGAGCGTTCCCGGCCTTTACGCGTGCGGCGAAGTGGCCTGCACTGGCGTGCACGGCGCTAACCGCCTGGCCTCGAACTCACTGCTGGAAGGACTGGTTTTCGCCGAGCGCATCGCCGCCATACTGGCCCGCGGTCTGCCGCCAGCTGCCGAGCCGGCGGCCGATGACCGCCCCGCAGGCTTGCTAGACGCCTCAATAGTGACCCCCCTGCAGATGCTGATGTCGGCTAATGCCGGTGTGCTGCGGTCCGGAACGGGGCTAACCGAGGCAGCGGCTGACTTGTCCGACCTCGGCCACTCGGCGTGTGACAAGCCTGCCGCCGACGCCTGGCAGGCAACGAACCTGCATTTGGTAGCTGCTGCTCTGGTCGGGGCCGCGCTCGCACGCGAGGAAACGCGCGGCAGCCACTGGCGCGAGGATTTCGGCGCGCCGCGGGAGGCGTGGCGAGGGCATCTGATCACCTCGCTCGGCGAGCCGGGGCTAAGGACGGTTTTCGAGCCGGTGCACGATGACTGACGGGCTGGCTAGCCGGATCGTCGGCGAGCTGGCCAGCGTCGGACTTGACCCGGCTATGGTGGCTACCTTCGCCGCCGCCGCGCTGGACGAGGACCTAGCGGGCGGCACCGACGTGACGACCGTCGCGACGGTTCCGGCTGCCGGTCGAGGCCGCGCCGACCTGGTCGCCAGGGCTCCTGGCGTCGTGGCCGGGCTGCCGGTGGCTGAGGCCGTGTTCGCATTTGCGTCCGCTGATCTGGACTGCACGGAGCTTGCTGCCGACGGCGACCAGGTCGGGGCAGGCCAGCCGGTGCTGAGCGTTTCCGGGCCGATTCGAGCAATCCTGACGGCAGAGCGGACCGCGCTGAACCTGCTGTGTCATCTGTCCGGGGTCGCCACGATGACTCGCCGGTGGGTGGATGCGGTCGCCGGGACATCGGCCGCGATTCGCGATACCCGCAAGACCACGCCCGGCATGCGAGCGCTCGAGAAATACGCCGTGCGGTGCGGCGGCGGAGTTAACCACCGGATGTCGCTGTCAGATGCCGCCTTGATTAAGGACAACCACGTCGCGGCCGCCGGATCAGTAGCGCGTGCGTTTGCCGCGGTGCGCGCCCATGCGCCGGAGCTGCCGCTGGAGGTGGAGTGCGACACGCTTGAGCAGGTAACTGAGGCTCTCGCAGCCGGAGCTGACCTGATCTTGCTGGACAACTTCACCGTGGCTGACATGGCCGCGGCAGTTCGCCTCGCCGGCGGCCAGGCGCTGCTTGAGGCCAGCGGCGGGCTCACGCTGGCCAGCGCCCGTGCGGTTGCGGAAACTGGCGTGGACTACCTTGCGGTAGGGGCGCTGACTCATTCGGCGCCTGCCCTCGATATCGGCCTCGACCTGGTTCCGGCCGGCTAGCGATCGGGAGCGAGATGCTACTGACCATTGACGTCGGCAATACCAACACGGTGCTCGGCATATTCGACGGTCCAGATGTCGTGGAGCACTGGCGTATCTCCACCGACCCCGTGCGGACGGCCGATGAGCTGGCTGTGCTGCTGCAAGGACTCCTGCGCCAGAGCACTATGCTGCGCGAGCCGGATGTCAGCGGCATCGCCTTGTGCTCCACTGTGCCATCGGTGCTGCACGAGCTGCGGGAGATGTGTCGTCGTTATTACGGCGACGTCCCTGCGGTGATCGTGGAGCCCGGCGTGAAGACAGGAGTGCCGCTTCGGTATGACAACCCCAAGGAGGTCGGCAGCGACCGGATCATGAACGCCGTAGCGGCGATGCATCTGTACGGCGGCCCGGCCATCGTGGTCGATTTCGGCACCTCGACAAACTTCGACGCGGTCAGTGAACGCGGCGAGTTCGTAGGGGGCGCGCTGGCGCCCGGCATCGAGATCTCGGTCGATGCGCTGTCCCGGCGAGCGGCGCAGTTGCTGAAGGTGGAGTTGGCCAGGCCGGCCCGGGTGATCGGGAAGAGTACCGTCGAGGCACTCCAGTCCGGGATCATCTTCGGCTTCGCCGGCCAGATCGAGGGCATCGCGACCCGGATGGCGGCCGAACTGGCGCCGGCCGACCCGGACTCGGTCACGATCATCGCGACTGGCGGCCTGGCGCCACTGGTCATCAACGAGGTGGCGGTGATCGACGCATACGAGCCGTGGCTGACTTTGATCGGGCTGCGCCTGACCTACGAGCGGAACACCCCAGACCGGGGGGCCGACCGGGGCGCGGCGGATCGCGGTGCCAGTGCACAGCGGGCGGGCAGCGACACTGCGGCAACCACCTGACGCGCTCACCGGTAGCCTCAGACAGATGACAGATCAAGACCCGAGTGCGGGAGACGCCGCACAGTCGAGTTCGGCTGAGCTGCCTGAGCAGATGCAAGTGCGGCTGCACAAGGCCAGTCGGCTGCGGGCGGCGGGCATCGACCCTTATCCGGTCGGTTATCCGCGTACGCATGCGATCGCGCAGGTCCGCGCGGAGTTCGGCGGCCTGCCGGCCGATTCTGCCACGGGTAAGACCGTCGGCGTCACCGGGCGGGTGATGCTCTCCCGCAACAGCGGCAAGCTCTGCTTCGCGACCATCCGGGACGGCACCGGCGAGATTCAGGTGATGGTGTCGCTGGACCGGGCCGGTGCGCAGGCTCTCGCAGCCTGGAAGGCCGATGTTGACCTTGGCGATCACGTCGGAGTCACGGGCGAGGTGATCTCGTCGCGTCGCGGCGAGCTTTCGGTCCTGGCCGACTCGTTCGCCATCACCGCGAAGGCGCTGCGGCCGTTGCCGGACAAGCACAAGGGGCTGACCGATAATGAGTCCAGGGTGCGCCAGCGCTACCTGGACCTGCTGACCAACCCGGCGGCGCTGCAGATGGCCGAGACGCGCGCAGCGGTCGTCCGGTCGGTCCGCGAGGAACTACACGCCCGTGGATACCTGGAGGCCGAGACGCCGGTCCTGCAGACGCTGCACGGCGGCGCGAACGCCAGGCCGTTCACTACCCACATGAATGCCTTTGACCTCGACCTGTACCTGCGGATTGCACTGGAGCTGTATCTGAAGCGGCTAGTGGTCGGCGGAATCGAACGGGTCTATGAGATCGGCCGCATCTTCCGCAACGAAGGCGCCGACGCCACGCACAACCCCGAATTCACGATGCTCGAGGCTTACGAGGCCTACGGCGACTACACCACAATGCAGACGCTGACCAGGGAACTGCTGCAAGCGGCCGCGGTAGCGGCGCACGGCAGCCAGGTCGCACGCAGGCCGGACGGCACCGAGGTCGACATCAGTGGTACCTGGCGGCAGGCCACCGTACATGGCGCGCTGTCCGAGGCGGTAGGTGAGAAGATCACGCCCGATACGCCGGAGAAGGCGCTGCGCGACGTTGCGGCCGAGCACCAGATCGAGCTGCAGCCGGACTGGAGCATCGCGCAGGTTCTGCTCGAGTTGTACGAGCACCTGGTGGAGGCCCGGACAGTGGAACCGACTTTCTACCGAGATTTCCCGGTCGAGGTCGCGCCACTGACGAGGCAGCACCGGGATGACCCCCGGCTGGCCGAGAAGTGGGACCTGGTGGCGTTCGGCACGGAGATCGCAACCGCGTACTCGGAACTCGTCGATCCGCTCGAGGAACGGGCGCGGCTAACGGCTCAGTCGCTTCTGGCTGCGGGCGGTGACCCCGAGGCCATGCAGCTGGATGAGGACTTCCTGCGCGCTCTCGAGTACGGGATGCCGCCGAGTGGTGGGATGGGGATGGGTATCGACCGCATGCTGATCATGCTGACCGGGTCCTCCATCCGCGAAACTGTGCTGTTCCCGCTCGTGAAGCCCGCCTGACGCAACAGGGGAAGCTGGCCAGCCAGAAAAAAGCTGCCCGGCCAGAGGGGGGATCTGGCCGGGCAGCGTCAGTGGGGCCAGCTGGATCAGCTGGCTCTTGTGTCAGGCGATGACCGTGTTAGGCAATGACTGGGCCACCGCCGTCGTACGATCCCCACGGTATCTGCTGGATCTGAACAAGCTGACCGAAGGTGGGCGCGTCCAGGAACAGGTTTTTGGTCACGTAGAAACCGACATGATCGATGCCATAGAAGAACACCAGGTCGCCGGGCTTCAGCTCGCTGCGGGAGACGTGCTCGATCTCGTTCCACAGATCACCGGTGAAGTGCTCGAGGGTGACGCCGAGTTGTTTGTAGGCCCAGACGACAAGCCCGGAGCAGTCGAACTGCTTAGGGCCGGCGGCACCCCAGACGTATTCGTCGCCAATCGCCGTCATGGCGATCTTGAGTGCGCGGACCTCCAGGGAGTTGCCGGCGATCTGGGATGGGGAGATCGGGTACTTGCCGGTTCGCTGGAAAATGGCCTCGGCTCGCTGGAAGGCCTCGCCGTTGAAGAAGTTCTCCTTCTTCTGGATGACGGCCACCTTCGCCGCCATGGTTTTTGCCAGCGACCTTGCATGCTGCTGCTCCTGCGCGGCGGCGGCAATTGAGCGCTGGGCGGCGGTATCGGCGGCGGCGACAAGGCTGACCATGTCGCCATTCTCACGCTCAAGCTGGGTCATGATTGAGACCCGATCGAGCAGGCCCTGCGGCGAGGTGGTCTGCAGCAGCTGGAGAGCAGGGTTGATTCCGCCGGTCATGTAATTCTCGACGGCGATCGCGCCGATCGAGTTCTGGTCCTGGCCGAGAATCTGCTCGTCCTGCTTGGCATTCTGGCTGGCGATCGCCGCCGTTGCCCGAGCCTGCGCGAGCTGGATCTTAAGCCCGTCGTACTGCTCGCTGAGCTGGTCAATCTGCTCAGAGAGCGCATTGGCCTCGGCCAGGATGGCCTTGAGGTTAGGGTGACTAGCGGGAGTGGCCGGCGCTGCTCCCGCTTGCGTAGCGGGGAAGACTGCGGCGCACACCGCTACTACCGCGGCCAGGGTCACGCCTCGGCGCACACGCCGAGCTGTGCTGGCTGCTACCGATGAAGAGCGCCGTGGTACATGCCTGCCAGGGGGCATGCGCTTCAACGCAGTGTCTCCTCTCCTCAGCCGCCTGCCGGGTTAGCTGACGGGTTCGGGCTGGAGGAGCCCTACGGCTGGCTGCGGACCTGGCGTGCGTCCCCAGCCTGCCGATTCACCCCGGGGATGTGCGTGGGTCCCCGGCTCCCCGATCACCGGACTTGTGATCAGGAACTCGGCGGGTCGCCGCAGCGGTCGTCCGTAAGTCAGGCGGCCGGCAACGGTTATCAGGCATGGACATTAACGGAGACGATCGTTCTCACGCGGCGGAACAAGAAAGATTCTGACCATGGCCGATCTTGCTGTGCATCTTCGCTAATGGGCCCGAGCAACTCGCGACGTTACGCTCACATAGTCCGCCTAACCCGCCGAGCGCGCTGCCTTCGCCGTGTCATTGCAGGTCAGACGGCGTGTTCCAGATCGGCTGGTGGCGCCCGAGATCTGCGTGTGATGGCGACGCCATAAGTTGCTGGTGGCGATTCGCAGCATTACGTACTGATGCGGTGACGCTCAGTTCGCGCTCGTTTTTGCGAGCCGTGGCCTTCTTTTGGGATGCTGTCATCCGGAAGGACAACTCCCCGATTCTCCCTGAACACACCCCACAGTGCCTGGCAGCGACGGAGGCGGCACCCCGGATGGACTATGCGGTCAGGCGGGCCAGGACGGGTGATGTACGGGCGATCCGGTGTCTGATCGACGCAAACGCTCAATCCGGGCGGCTCTTGGATAAGCCGACCGTTGCCCTGTTCGAGGACGTTCAGGAGTTCTGGGTCGCTAGTACTGCTGACGGCGAAATTGCTGGCTGCGGCGCACTGCACGTGATGTGGGAAGACCTGGCGGAGATCCGCACGCTTGCGGTCGCCGACGATCATCAAGGCCGCGGGCTCGGAAATCAGATAGTCGTCGCACTGCTGGACACCGCGCGTGAACTGGGCGTGAGCCGGGTATTCGTGCTCACTTTCGCAGTGGAGTTTTTCCGTCGGCACGGCTTTGCCGAGATCGACGGTCAGGCGACGACGCCCGAGGTCTATGCCGAGCTGCTGCGCTCGTATGACGAGGGCATCGCCGAGTTCCTGGATCTTGACCGAGTGAAGCCGAACACCCTTGGCAACACCCGGATGCTGCTGCGGATCTGACGCGGGCCGTGGGTACGGGCTCGTGCCCTGGGCGCCTAGCACTACCTCCATTGCGGCACAATCGATAAGGGCAGCACTCGACGTGCAGCGGCTGGTACTACCGCCGGAAAGGAGGCAGCAGCCTGATGAAAGACCTGGCTGTCCTGACGCCGCCGTTCCTTATGGCCGCCGCAGTAATCACCGCGATCGTCGCGTTCCTGCGGCATGAGATGGGCCGGAACCACGCCGATCGCGCTGATCCCGAGGAGGATTTCCCCGTGAGCGGGCCGCAAGCGGACAACGCAGAGGATAGTGAGTCAGCTGGCGACACCCGCACAGCCTCAACGCCCGCTCGCGACCCACAACTCTGATACGCGCGCCGATTACGCTGAGTTACAGCTAGCGGCTGTATTGTTCACGCAATGCGATGCTGCATCGATGCGCGATGCTCCACTGATGCTGCACCGATCCTGCGCTGATCCCGAATGGGCTAAACGGCTATCTTGAATTGTGACCGCATCAAAGTGGTGGTATATCTTTAGGTGCCTAAAAGACTTCAGTGAAAGGTAGCCTGATGGTTCAGAAGACCGTGGTGACGGTAGTTTGTGATCTGCCTCACGATGGCGAGATCGAAGGGAGCGAGACGGTTTCGTTCTCCGTTGACAGCAGCGCCTACGAGATCGACGTCTGCGCAGCACACGCTAAGGAACTGCACGACATCTTCAACGGATTCATCGCGCACGCTCGGCGCGCGACCGGTGCGTCGCGGCGGCGTAAGTCTCGCAGCGGTCCTGGCCGGGAGCGTAGTTCGGAAATTAGGCAGTGGGCCCGCGAGCGCGGCGAGAAGGTCAGTGAGCGGGGGCGCATTCCGGCGTCGATCATTCAGGAATACGAGGCCACTCACTAACGGTCCGGCGCTGTTTAGTGACCGATGCCAGCGTAGTTTGACTCGCTTGCTTGACCGGGCGTTTGACGATTCAGTACACCGAGGCGGGCACTGGAGCGGATAATCGGGCCGATCGCCGCTACCTAAGCAAGAACTAGCTATGCGGAGTGCAAATTGCATCGGTGTCGTCAGCCAGGCGGTACTTCCCCGTTCCCGCGAATGCTCGCGCCGCTACCGGATTGCGCGAGCCCTCGTGTTGAACCGCCGCAATGGCGACAGTGATGTGTTTGGGGCCCGGCCGGCCAGGCTGCGGCCGGGCCTTACTTTGCCGGGATGCGAGCTCCGTTTGATGGTCGTGACTCGGCCGCTTGACAACAGTTCAGGCGGCTCGGATGACAGGCGCTGGCCCGCCAGGCCGCTCAGGCCCGACTTGCTGGCCGAGGCACCCAGGCTGCGTCGCAACGCTGAGCGGGCGCACAGCCAGCTGGCCCCGTCCGTCATGCATCCGGTACACCGATATCACGATTAAACGGGCGCGCAGCGCACCGGCGGGCCTGGGACCGCAGCCGGGGGCTTTCCACCCGTTAGTTGCATCGGGGCGCTGCCGGGGTTTGCGCTCGGCTCAGTTGCATCGGGGCCGCGGCCGCGTCTTTGCACCCGTTACGGTGTCGCTTCGGGGACTTATATGGCGTTTCATGGCTTTTGCGATCCACGGAACGGGTGCCAAGTGGTCGAGCTGGTCCTCTTGTCACGGAAGTCGTGCGCCCATATCCGGATGAAACGGGCGCTGGAGTGCACGAAAGCCCGTGAAATGACGAGATGGTGACGACCGTTATGATCGTGCGAGCCTTAAATGCGCGCATTGTCGGGGAACCCGGCCTGCTCCTGGCCCGGAAGCCTGGCGTGCTCCCGGCCCGAGGTCTCGCCTACCGGTGGGTGATCCGTGGATGCGGCCGACGGCTGGCACATTGCCGCCGACAGCAGGCGCGCTTCGCAGTCAACAGCAGGCGCCTCCGACCGGACCGGAACCTTGCGCCCAATCGCCCCGGCGGGTAGGTCCGGATATCCTTAAAGGACAGTACGGGTCAGGTAAAGGGGCGTGGCCCGAGGGGCAGGGCTTGAGGGTCGCGGGCGCGGCGCCAGGCGGGTTGCGCGGCTGATAAACACCGGTCTCAGGCAACGAAACACCGGTCTGAGGCAACGCTGGCAAGCTAGGCAGGCCGGGAATGTGCGGCTTTGCGGGATCTGGCAGGCCATGCCTGAAGTGGGGCCAGCAGGCCGCCGGGTCGAAACGGCCTCGTGTTCGCTGCTGGCGTAGCACCGAAATGCCGCTTTCGCTGCCGGCGTAGCCGGGAACACTGCCTCTTCAGCCTAGGTTGAATGGGATGAACGCCTATCTGGCTGGGAACGTTTTGACTAGTGCGGCATTG
>Ga0335072_10013347_pt1 | contig 11704 bp, 10 predicted proteins | sample Lox_Sample_21_FD_206725 | JGI IMG/M metagenome (GOLD analysis project Ga0335072, IMG submission 206725) | Soil microbial communities from Loxahatchee National Wildlife Refuge, Florida, United States - Lox_Sample_2.1 | ecosystem: Environmental > Terrestrial > Soil > Wetlands | place: USA...
AAGAACGGGGCATATGTGAAAGTCGGCCCGACTGCCGTATCGGCGCACGTGTGCCGATGGCAAAACAACGGCTGGATGCTCACCTCTCACGGCGGCAAAAAGATCAGGCAGATCCCCGGCAAACACTTCATGGAGTCCGCAATTGATGAGTCCAAACAGGCCGCGGTTGACGCCTTCGTAAATAGCCTCGCGAACTCGCTAAATAGTGATGGAGACGAGCTGAGCTGATGCTGGTTGAAGGTTTGGTAGCGCTTTTGAACGCTGATTCTGAAGTCACGACAATTTGTGGCGACCGAATCATGCCGATTCCAGCACCGGATGATTTGAGCCAGTACCCATGCGTCACCTATCAGGTCGCGTCGGGAACGACATCGTACACGTTCACGAACCCAACAGGCGTTGTGGACTCGCGCGTCGTCTTCACTTGCATTGCAGCTGACTACGGCAACGCCAAAACGCTTGCCCGCGCCCTAATGCAGGCGCTGTCGGGCTATAGGGGGACGCTGCAAGACGGAACGCTGGTCTACTTCACCGAGATTGCGAACGTGCAGGACGGTTTCGATGATGGCTCGCGTCTTTCGACCACTGCTGTCCATGCCCTTGTCACATATCTGGAGTGACTAAATACAACTGACGTCCATTTATGGGCTTGAACGACTGAAACACTTTGAGGTAATCACACATGAGCAACAAATTCTATACAGCAGCGGGCATGACGTTGTCGGTCAACGGCTCCAATGTGGCAAACATCAAGACATGGAGCATCGGCGACACGAAGACCACGCTGACAGATGTCACAAACTTCGGCAGCCAGAAGCTGGGCACGGTCATCGTCAAGGAGCAAATTCCATCGATGATTGAGCCGGGCACGTTTTCGGGTGAGGCATATTACGTTCCGAACGATGACGGCCTGTCTGCCCTGCGCAATGCATATTCAACAACTGAACTTTCGACGTTCGTCCTGACATTCCCGCCGGACACGGCAGGCAACGTGCAGACAAGTACAGGGGACGTTATCTCGTGGACTGGCTACGTCACAACCGATCCTGTGCCATCAGCAACCAGTCCATCGACGCCGATGACGTACAAAATTGACGCCTCGATGATAACGATTCTCTCGATCACGAGCGGCAGCTGATCAATAGGCACGCATTCAATGTGATTATCCAGTGGGGCAGACAAGACTCTGCCCCACATCAGAGAACAACATGGCACATCCACTAAAGAAAGCAAGCGAGATTGTTATCGGCAAGTCGACGTACAGGCTGGTCTTCGATTTCGACGCGATTGCGGAAGCGGAAGAGATCACCGGCAAGTCCCTGATCGCTGGTATGGCGGACATCAACATTCAGCGACCAAAGATCAATGAGGTTCGGGCACTACTTTTCGCCAGCGCAAAGGCAGAGCATCCACAGCTTACATACGAATATGCGAAGACGCTCGTCAGTCAGAAGAACTTCTTCGACGTTTGGTTGAAGGTACTGGAGGCATGGTCAAACGCATCCGCTGAGCCAGATGAGAGCGAGGAAGGCGCCTCCGAAAACCCCATGCCGGACCAAAGCTGACGCGTTTTGAAGTGTGGGGGCGCCTTTGGTCCACAGCCGTCCAGAAGCTGCGACTGACAGAACAACAGTTCTTTAAGCTCACACCACGAATGTTTCAACTTCTTGTGCTGCGGTACGAGGAGGAATGGGAACGCCGAGAACTGCTCAATGCGATAGTGTCCGCGACGGTTGCGAATTACTCGATTCGCATCAATAGCGCAGACGACTTTAGGGATTTCAAGGACTTCATGCCGTCACAAGTGTCGAAGCGCCACAAAAACGAAATTGAGGAAGCACGACAGGCAGGACGGAACATTCTTCGGAAGCTAAAGGCGAAGTCCCTGCAAGGCAGGTAAAGACGAGAGATGTCATCACAGGCACAAGTCGAACTCATATACCTTGAGCTGCAGGCGAATATTGCAAAATACAGGGCGGCAATGCATGAAGCCACGGCTCTGTCGAATCAGTTCAAACACTCATCCGTCTCGAACACACAAGCCGCATCGGCTGCCATCCGGCTCTTTGAAGGTGACATGACCAATATGGTGCGTGCCGCCGAGAGATTTATCGGCCAGTCGCAGGTCCTTTCCGGCGTTCTCAGAACGGCATTCCCAGTCATAGGCGCAGTGGCTATCGCCAGCGTCATCGGCGAAGGCATCAAGCGGGTCACGGAGTTCATTGAAAAGGCGCGGCAGGTGCCACGGGCCCTTCAGGATGCGTTCCAATCCTCGAATCTTTCAGTCACAGAAACCAATGACCAGCTGCAGAAGTCGAACGATGAACTCGCTAATCAAATCCTGAAACTTGAAGGCAAGCCGCAGAACAATCTGGCTCTGGCGATCGACGAGACGCGACTGAAGGCTGACGCATTGGCGAAGTCGCTCGCTGAGGATAGTAAGCAGGTTCAGGAGTTGCTGAAAAACCAGTCTATTGGCTTCTTCTCGGGTCTGGTGACGGGACAGATGCCGACAGGCCACACCGCGGATGTTGTCAATTCGTGGGCCGCTGAGTTGAAGCGCCGCGCAAACAACGTTGTTCTTGCGCAGCATGAATACGGTGTAGGGAGTCAGCAAGACAAGGCGGCACAAGCGGCACTAGAGCAATCGCAGAAGGACGCGGAAACGGCGGTAAAGAAGCGCATCGACGAACTACAGGCTCAGCTAAAGGCCCAGACAACGCCTCAGGTCAGTTTCGCCGTTTCTCCTACTGGTGGAGTGATTCAGCAAGGATCACCGGTCGCACCGGGCGGTCCCGATATCGCCGCCAACCTCAACATCGCCCAAGGCTACCTCGCCCAGCTTTACGGGCGCGACAATGAAGCCGCCTTACAGCAGACAAACACCCAGGAAAAAGCAAAAGCCGATGCTCTCCAGCACGCGAAGGATCTTGCTGCCGCGCAGAAGTCAGCACAAGAACTGCTCCTAAGACAGGACGACGCAAGCCTTGAGGAGTTGAAGCACCAGAAGGCGATGTGGTCACAGACGTGGTCACCTCGGGATGACGAGGCGTTCTGGGAGTCGCACATCAGTGCGTTCCAAAAGGGTTCCGAACAATTCGACACAGTACGGAAAAGAATATTCGCCGATGAGGAAGAAGCGAGCAAGCAACTACAAAACGCATACAAGGCACTTCTGGCTTCGCAAACGCAAGCGGCAAGGATGGACGCGGTGTATGCCCAAGATCAGGCAAAGGCTGCAGACGCCGGGGCTGACAAACTAGCTCAGGCTGCTGCGCACACACAAGTCACACAGGCAAGAATTCGGGCTGAGATGGCGCTGGCAGAAGCCAAATTGCGTGCGGGGTCCGGCCAGATCAGCCCACTGGGACTTGCTCAGGCTGAAACAGCAGCCCATGTTGCTGATTATCGAGAGCAATTGCAGGCACTGCAACAAGAGCTGGCTGACCTGCACAAGAACGACTTTGGATCATTGTCTGGCGAGAACACTGCAAAGGAGATGGCAGTCCAACTGCAAATCAATGAGGCGGAGTCCAAAGCCTACATCCAAGCGATGGAAGATGCCCAGAATGAATTCGCAACAACGTGGAAAGGCAGCATTCAGAGCATATACGACACCGTAATCAAATCAGCGCAAGACACAGCACAGAAGGTATCGCAGATCACGACTCAGTTCATTGGCGGTATGAATGATGTATTGGCGAATGCGTTGACCGAACGACATACGGCGGGTTGGACAAGGGACTTTCGCAATAGCGTGTCTGAACAGTTCCGCAGTGGAGCGGAAGGACTGGCAAAGACATCACTGGAAAAAATCGAGGGTGGTGTGCTCGGCGGCCTTGGCCTTGGCAAGCGCGATGGCAGTTCCGCATCGAAGGCGCTGTATGTCCAGATGGCGGGAGGCGCAGATTCTAACTTGTCGGGATTGCCTGACTTCTCAAAGCTCGGCAGCGGCTATCCGGCAATTCTCGGTCCAAACGGCGAGACGACAGTCTCACGTGGTCTGCTGGGGATGCTTAACGATTCAAACTTCTTCTCCAGCCTATTTGGTGGAAAGCTGTTTGGTTCCGGCAGCTTGTTTGGCGGTGGTTTCGCATCAGGTGGTGACGTGTGGGCTGGCGTCCCAATCGACGTTGGAGAGCTTGGACCAGAACGCTTCGTGCCGTATACAAACGGTCGCATCATTCCACACAACCAGTTGACCAACAACGCACCGACGATCCACATTGACGCTCGTGGCAGCACTGATCCCGCGGCGGTCGAAGCAGCCGTGCATCGTGCAATGCGCAGCTACGGTCCGCAAACCGTCGCAGCGGCAGCAGCAGCACAAAAAGACATGGCGGCGAGACGTCCGTCGTCAGCGAGGTAAGGGATGAGCTACAGCGCAATCGTAGTCGGCAACGCAAACGTCACTCTCGTGTCGTTTCCAACGACACCGGGCTTGCGTTCATTAGACATTTCGGTCAAAGATGCAACGGCAACGGTCAATTCGCCATACACAGGACAGACACAGGCGCAGCTCTGGCCGGGTGGCGATATGTTGCTCGGCACCGTGACTCTGCCACCAATGCAAAGGGCGGACGCAGACAACTGGGAATCCGCCCTGATGCAGTGCCGAGGCATGGCATACGCATTTCAGATGGGCGATCCGCTGAGACAGACGCCACGCGGCAACCCATCAGGCAATGCGCAGTGCGTCGATAGTTCAGCAAACAACGTCGCAATGAGCACGTATTTGGATACGACCGGCTGGACACCATCAACTGCCAATTTGCTTCTGCCCGGAGATTACATCCAGATCGGCTACAGACTGCATCGTGCGCTGGACCCTGTCAGTTCAGACAGCGGCGGGAACGCAACGATCAGTATTTGGCCGTCGCTGCGCGAAGCACCAGCAAACGCAAATGTCATCACGTCAGGGACACAGGGTCTATGGCGACTGGCAAGCAATCAGCGCGACTGGTCTTCAGACTACACAGGCTTTACGCACATGAGCTTCAAGATTCAGGAGTATAGGTAACAGATAACAGAGTAGATGCCACGTAATTTAGATGCGAACCTCACCGCACACTTGAGTGACGAGGTCATACAGCCTGCAATATTTGCATCACTTGGATTCTCCTCGGGAACGCTAAATGTGTGGTCAGGCGTCGGGCCCTTCACCGCAAACGGCACAACATTTCTGGGACTGGGCAATTTCGGCGAAATCTCGCCCATTACAGAAGGCGTTGGCGTACAGGCAGACGGTATAACAGTGCAACTCAAAGGTATCCCGCTGGCTGCAATCTCGGGAACCGCGCCAAGCGTCGTCCAGACAGCGGGCGCATATTCGGCGGTGTTGTCAAACTTCCTCCTCAATTTCGATGGAACAAACGGCAAGCCGCTCGCTGGCGGCAATCCGCTGTATTTGTCGTGCATCTGGAGCCCAGCAGCGGCGAACTCATACCTCGTGTCGGCAAGCGACTCGCAACTCAACCCGATCACTATCATCACCACGCCGGATAACAGCAATGGCGGCGCATCATACGCGATTGCGTATACGCCGACGTCACAAGCAGGCAACGATGTTGTCTACATGCCGACGACAAACACGCTGTTCGATTACTACACCACTGTGTTCGGTGCGGAACTTGAGGGCGTCAATACTTTCGATGGCAGCACGAACAACAGCGGCGGCAACTCAGGAGCGACCCAAGTCACAGGCAATATCACGGCAGCAAACGGAGCACTGATCTCGTTCCAGTCGTCAGGAAACTACAGCAATTGGCACTGCTCCATGGCGTCGTTTTCGTACAACGGCGGGCAAGGCATCGTTATCGCTCAGGTCAATAACGGTGGGGGCGACTTTTCGGAAAACGTTTCGGGCTGGCAATACCTGTGGAATACATCGTTCGGTTCGATTTATGCAATGCCGACGAACTCTGGTGGTGGCTACAGCATTGATGTCACGGCAGCCATGCAAGACGTGGAGATTGGCGCACCCGCGACGATTTGGTTTGGACTGATTCAGAATGGGCAGTTGATCGGTACATACCAGATCTTCAAAGGCCTCGTTGACCAGCCGAGTATCAGCATCGACACCGAGACCGTATCGATCACCCTCGCGCTCGAAAATCGCTTGACGGACCTGCAGAGAGGCAACGGACGGCGCTACACCTCAGCCGATCAAAACCTCTACTACCCAGACGATACGGGCTTTACCTGGGTTGAAATCTTGAATGATCAGGCTTTGCGTTGGGGCAGCTAATCTCTCCGAGCTAAATACACTCGATGAGTCTTCGTCGAGCACAATACTGGGACACCAGAGCGTTTCACAACTTCCTGATCACACGCAGACACATGCCGTTCATTTGGGGCCAGAACGACTGTGCCCTGTTTGCTGCGGACGGCATTCGCGCAATCACAGGCGTGGATATAGCGGCAGACTTCCGTGGCAAGTACCACGACGAAGCTTCTGCCATGCAAGCAATCAAGGACATTTGTGGTGGATCGACGGTTGCGGATGCAGCCGCATACTGTGCCAATAAGCACGGCCTCACCGAACTCACAAAACCACTGTTCGCCAAACGAGGTGATTTGGTGGTTGTGCGCAACGGGCTTGATGGCTTCGGGAGCGAAATCGCGGGCCTCGTTCATTTGAATGGCAGGCACGTTGTCAGCGTGAACGACAAAGGAATGTTCCGTTTCCCAATCAGGAGCATCGTGCGGAGTTGGCAGGTTGGCTAAGGAAGAAATATGAGCAAAGCAGTCTGGGGAGCAGCGGAAATCGCTGCCGGCCTCGCCGTCGAATTCGTTCCGGGCGCTGGACAAGTCGCTGGCTTTCTCCTGTTGTCCAAAGCTGCCTTGGCAACATCGCTCCTGATCGGCGGAGCCAGTATGGAAGCAGGCGCAATTGCTGATGCTTTGACTCAAAACAGGGGCATGGGCGTCACAACACGCCAGCCCGCGGCATATCGTCAGGTGATCTACGGAGAGCAGCGCGTCGGCGGCGTCATCGTCTACCAAAGCACAACAGGATCACACCTCGATCAATGGAACTACGTCATTGTTCTCGCCGGACATGAATGTGACAGCATTCTGAATCTTTACTTGGACGGACGGCAAGTTCACTGGGAAGGATCAGGACCAGGCTGGGCGGCGGGGCCGGGTGGCAACTACTTCGGTGGCAACGCTGGAGGTGGCACATTCATTGGTCCGGGCGGTCAGCACTACAACTTCGACACCCTCGTCTACTGCGAAGCTCGCTATGGCAATCAGGAGGCAGGCGATGTAATCGCCGGACTGACCGCAAACGATCCAAATTGGGCACCAACGGCAACAGGTTCGCCCTATTTGGGCGGCTGCACCTATGTCTACCTGAAGATTGAATACGACGCGGCGATGTTCCCGTCGATGCCAGAAATCAAATTCACAGTTCGCGGCAAAAACGACATCTACGATCCCCGCGATCCAGCACCACCGGATGTGACAGTGTTGCAGTATCCGACGGTTCTGCTGAATGGCTGGGGGCCAAACGAGCAAGAAGGCGCATACGAAGAAGGCGAAGACCAAGGCTACAACTGGGGCCTGAATGATGCCACGACGCTTTCCTACACGAACGCAAACGCAGCATGTGATGGGAGCCTCAGCACATATGCCGTCTGCACCGAGCAGCACACGCATCAATACGCAGGATGCATTTGGTCTTTCGCAAACATCGGAACACCACCGGGCAATCTATGGCTGAACGTCAATTCATCAGTTCCTGCAATCGACGGTGCATTGCGCAGCGCAGGCGTTTGGTACACGCTCGACAATGGCAATTCGTGGACTGAGATCTACAACCAGTCGTTTCGCGCACAGCAGTGGGATTCAATCGAACTGTCGCCGACGCAAAATTGCGCAAACGTTCAGGTCATGGCGTTTCTCGATTCACACGACGACATGGACCAGCGGGTTTACGACATTCAACTGGCCACAGGCCCGCAGACAGACAGCACACAAACCGGATACACAACCAACTGGGCCCTAATCGTCGCCGATATGCTGACGAATTCGCAATTCGGGCTTGGCGATGTTGGCAGCGTGAATACTGACCAATTGATCGCCGCAGCAAACGTCTGCGATGAGCAAGTTGACCTTGCAAACGGCAACGTGGAAGCCCGCTACTCCTGCCATTGGCACTTCGATTGTGCAGTGGCTCCCGGTGACCAGTTGGAAACAGTGATGCCCGCCGCGCAAGGCCGTTTGAGCCGCATCGGGGGTGAATGGTTCATCTGGCCTGCGTATTGGACAGGCCCATCAACGAGCATTGACGCGAACTCCATCACGGGCGCAATTCAGTGGACACCGAAGCGCAAGGCTCGCGAACTCTGGAATCGGATCAACGGAACATACATCGCAGCGAACTACCCGTACAACGTTGCTGGAGACCTGTACGACTCAAACGGCTGGTATGACGGCACGATCCAGAATAATTTTCCATACGCCTTCCAGCCAACGAATTATCCGCAATACGCCTGCGATCAGCTGCACGGCTATGCACAAGACATTTACTTAGCACAGGATCAGGAGATTCCGCGGCCCTACGAGATCACCCAGAACTGCGTGCTGTCGATCGCTCAGGCTCAGCGGTGCGCAAAGATCGCTCTGCTGCGCAACAGACAGCAGGGATCTGGTTCGCTCCCAATGGACCTAAACACAATGCAAGTCCAGCCAGTGGATGTGATCGAAATGGACTTCCCGTTCATGGGTTGGTACTCAAAACAGCTCGAAGTGATCGGGACGCATTTAAGCGCAGACAAGAACGATGATGGAGTGCCGGTGCTTCGCTACAACATTCAGGTTCAGGAGACCGATCAGAGCGTTTACGAATGGAATCCGGAGACGGACGAGCTCACGGCCTATGACGTTCCATCGAATCCGACTGCCGGTGTTGCCTACGTCATTGCTCCGCCAACCGGCCTGACACTGACATCCAATGCAAACACCGCTGTCATAAACGGTGGCATTGTCACACCTCGAATTCTCGCCTCTTGGACAGCGCCCACCGATGCTCGCGTCACCCAGGTTCAGATTCAGTATTCGATCAGTGGTGCAAACAACTGGATTGACGACGGGACTGTAGCGGTTGGGACGACTTCGGACTATCTAAGCGGTCTTGTCACAGGTCAGAGCTACGACGTGCAGATCGCCTCTATTACGGCATCGGGTGCAACTTCCGTGTGGACTCAGGCACTCAACTGCACGGTGGTCGCGCCAAACTCAACGACAAACTCATACACAAACAATCCGCAGTTTGATTTGACGCAGCCGACAGCAACGACAATCGCGATGGGCAATGTAGCCGTCTCATATAGCAATACCGTCAACTACGCAGCAAGAACATTCGCCATTGCGACGCCAACGAGTGCGACGTGGTATTACGTCACAATCGCCGATCCGCAACAAGGCGGCGAGACAGGACCAACGTTAGCGGCCACATGTCAGACTTCAACAGGACTCGTTGGAGCAACAGGCAATGTTTACATCGGCGCAATCAATGCGCTGCCGACTGGCAATGCGACACAAATTCTCGCTGGCGGCTGGCCAGCCCCGCAAACGACACAGGTAGGTGACTGATGGCTCAGCCGACGACAGCGATCTTTCTAAACAGCCAAACACCCAACGCTGCTCCGGGATTCCAGACAGGCAAATTCGCCTCTGATGGCGGAACACCAATGCAGTCCGTGACAGTGGCAGTACCGTCAACTGGAAACGTCAATCAGCAAACGGGCAACTATACGCTGCAAGCCAGTGACTGCGGCATGTTGGTGGTGATCAATTCCGCCAACGCTGTCATCGTCACACTGCCCCAGACAGTTCCGTTTGCCCAATGGACATGTGAAGTTTCAAGCATAGGGGCGGGCTCTACAACGCTGTATACGGGCAACCTGCAACTTGATGGCAGCAGCAGCAACAACATAACGCTCTCACAGGGGCAGAGCTGCTACATCGCAACGGATGGTACCAACTATTTCAGCGCTCAAGGCAAGGGTAGCAGTGGAAATGGTGGCGGTGGAGGTGGTGGCAATGTCACGTTTGAAACGAACGGCACGCTAAACACATCACAGTCGACTTTGAACCTCGTTGCGGGCAACAACATCGTCCTGACGAACACGGCAGGTGGCAATGTCATGATTGACAGCACTGCATCCGGCGACAGTAGCGGTCTGACCGTTGGAACTCCAGTAGTCAGGGGAAGTGCTCTGTCATCCACGGATGGTTCCGGCTCTTCGTTCACGGTGACGATCCCGGCAGGGGCGCAACCCGGCGACTTTGCTCTTCTCCTCTACGGTGGCGGCTGGATGGGCAATAATCCGACCGGCTGGCAAGTGCTTTACAACTCCAACGGCGTGGACAACATCAATGCCGCCGCGTGGTGGAAACTGCTCACGACAGCAGACATCACGGCAGGATCCGTGACGATCTCAACGACAGGAGCCTACGACGGAAACCTCGGTATCGTCGTACTGACCGGGCAGACTTCCGGCATCAGGACGTATGCGCAAGTAGTGGACTCAGAGAGCGAATCTTCGCCGCAATCGCTGGCGACGGACGCAATTCTGCAAAGCACCGACTTGGTGATCAGCTTCGGGGCGCTGCGTGGTTCGATACCAGTAACGTGCGACTTCGGCACTCAACTTCAACAGGCGAATGACGGGGCGAATGCCTCTGCTGTTCTCAATGCAGGACCAGCAATGGCGGGAGGTAGCGTATCGCCGATGTTTTCTTGGACTGGCGGCACGACTGGACCGTTCGCCGCGATCATCATTGGGATCGTAGGTACGGCGCAATCTGCTGGACTGTGGTCCGGCCTCATCAATACACCTTCCGAATCAAGCCCGCTCAATCTGTCAAACAACATGAATCAGCAGAGTTCGTTTACAGCGACCGCTGTGGGCGGTGTAGGGCTCAGTCTGGTTGATTTGACAGGCAAGGGTTCGGACTTTGTGGAGGGAATACTCGACGTATATCCAACTGCCCCGTTCACTTTGACGTGGCTCTCCACTGCCTACAGTGCCGGGAGTTTCAACAACGCTGGCCTTCTTGTGGCGGACAGCTTAACCGGCGAAGCGATGCTTCTTGGCTATCGCTACGGCAGCGGCGGACCATGGGAGCCGTGGGTGTTGACGTACAGCACCCCGAACTCTTCGCCCGGCACAGCGTCAACACCCTCCACCAACGTGAATGGACTTGGGTGGTTCAAATACTACGACGACGGCAGCAACATCACGTTTTCATTTTCGCAGGATGGCGCGTATTTCGTTCAGCTATACACGGTAGCGAAGGCCTCGTCGTATTTGGGCTCAAGCGGCTTCAACTATATCGGCTTCGGGCTGGAAGCGTACAGCGGCGTGCAGATGAGCATTCTGAGCTTAAGCAAATCATGACGGAATCGGAATGGGCCCTTTAGCTTCTATGAAAGAGAGAACTACCAATCGCGTCACTTTCGCAATATTCCTCGCAGTACTGATCCTCGGATTATGGATGGTCGTGAAATCCGCAATGGCGCAAACGGCAGTGCCAGTTTGTCAGCCGGGAGACTCAACGAAGACATGCCTTGCGCTGCTGGATCAGAAGTCTGGACAGATCGACGCGCATATCGACAGCACTGACAAGAACGTCGCCGGGATTGTCGCAGACTTGAAAACGATCGACACGAACATAACGCAGATCAAGCAAG
>Ga0335072_10013348_pt1 | contig 11703 bp, 4 predicted proteins | sample Lox_Sample_21_FD_206725 | JGI IMG/M metagenome (GOLD analysis project Ga0335072, IMG submission 206725) | Soil microbial communities from Loxahatchee National Wildlife Refuge, Florida, United States - Lox_Sample_2.1 | ecosystem: Environmental > Terrestrial > Soil > Wetlands | place: USA: Florida...
ACGCTGCTCGGGTTGCGGCTGCTATTGCGCCGATGTGCCTGGGGTTGGCGAAGCCCCACACCTCCCGGCTGGGCGGACGGCCGTTGATCAGGTCACGCCGATAGCTGAAGCAACCCAGGTACAGAGGTCTGATGTGCATCACCGCCTCAAGCCGCTCGAGCTCTTCCTCGGTCAACTCGACGTACCGGCGGTACGCGCCCACGGCCAGTTTGATCCAGTCCTCGTTGCCCCAGGTGCCCCACATCAGCCACGCGAAGTCGGCCAGGCGCGGGCCGCACCCGGCTGCTTTCCAGTTGATCGCCACCGGCTCGCTTTCACCCACGACCACGTGATCCGGGGCGTGGAGGAGGTTTCCGTGGAGAAGCGCTTTCGGCAGCCCCTGGCCGTCGTCAGCCGAGCGCACCAGGTCGCGCAGCCTCTCGAACCGCTCGCGGTCGGCCGGAGCGACCTTGGTATCGACCGCATCGAGGAATGCGAGGGCTGCGAGCAGATCCTGACGCGGGCTGCCCTCGCGGCGGGGATCATCGCCGCTGGCCCCGCCGGGGCGGCGGACGGACTCGTCGAGCGGCAAGGTATGCAGCCGTCCGAGCAGGTCACCCATGATGGCGAACTTATGGCTGCCGTGATTTCCGACGGCCATGGGGAGCTGCGTACCGGGGATGAATCGGGTGACGAGAACGGTCGAGCCGTCGCACACCGACACGGCGTCGTCAGTGGCGAGCCGCTCCGCGGGGTAATCGTGCCGCTCCAAGAACCGCAGGATCGCGGCATCGCCTTCGACGCCGGCACGCGGACGGGCCAGCGAAAACGAGCGTGCAATCCACGGGGCGCCGTCACCGCGGTCAATGCGAAAAACGTTGTCGTGGTGTTGACTGGTTTTGGTCGCGGCCGTCGCGGCGATGCCGTAATGATCGCGGAGATGAGCGACCAGACGCTCACCGGCGGGTTGATGAGACATTCGGGTTTGAAGTTCTTCGAGGTCGGTGAGCGACTGGGTGTAGCGCTGTCCGGTTTCCCCGGCGTGGCGGCGGACGACGCTCTTGAAGCTGCCGTCTCTGGTCATAACAAGCCTCCTCGTCGACACCCTCATCCCCCAGCGACGCGGTGCAGCGATGGCCTGTGATGTCAGTGACCTTGAGGGCAAATCCCCTTCGCCAATGGAAACCCCGGCTGGGGCGGAGGTTTCACGGCTCGGCGACTGGTCAGCGCCGTGAAGCCATCCTAGCGAACCGTTCCCGTTCCTGGCAAGCGCGCGGGCCGCTAAACCGGCTTGGCCTGGCCCTGAGCCTCCCCGGGTCTTTTGAACGGGTTGGGCCTGGAGCATTTTGACTATTTCGACAAGGAAGAGTGGCCGATTCACGGCTGACCGCTGGTGCTCTTTGGAATGTGCTTCGTGAGCCTCGATCGAGCTCCTCTCTACTCAATCGAGCCGGCTCCCCCAAACCTCCGATTAAACGTAATGGTAGCTACCGTTACAACTTCGTACTCGTCTGCAATCTCAGCGTTTTCAATGGCTTGCGTGGTCAGTTAGGCTTCCCCCCTAACGTTGCCAAACGCTGAAACGCAAGCATAGTGTGGTTGCGGTCGTGAAAATCGATTTATTAGTTCACGGAAACATGATCAAGGTCAGAGCTTTGGAGGAGGGATATAGATGACGCAACGAAGTGGTTGGTTCAAGCGCTCTAGATTGGGCCTGATATTCGTTGTGCTTGGTTGGGCGAGCGTGGTGTGCTTTGCACAGCTCGATCGCGGCACTATATCGGGAATTGTCACCGATCCAACCGGCGCCGCCATATCGGGGGCCAGGGTTACAGTCACCAATACCGCGACGGGCACGCAGAGCTCGACGGTTACGACGGGCGCGGGAGGCTACACGATCCCGGAGTTGGACGCAGGTGAGTATTCAGTCACTGTGAATGCACCGAGCTTTAAGGAGCTGATCCGACAGGGAATCACGGTTTCGGTTGGAGAGACGGCGACTGTCGACCTGCAACTGACTGTGGGACAGTCCACGACGTCGGTTACGGTAACGGCGAATGCTCCCCTGCTCCAGACCGATAGCGCACAGAACAATGTCGAGGTCACCTCGAAGGACATGAACGAGCTTCCGTTCAACATTGCCGGCGTCGGAGCTGTGCGCGACCCGATGGGTTTTGCGGCCCTGTTGCCCGGAACCATCGCGGGCGGCTGGAACGATATTCACATCGAAGGCTCGCCGGCAACAACATACCGCGTCTTTATGGACGGTCTGGACGACACCTCGGCGGTCAAGGGCGCCATCTCCGATGAGCAGCAGCCCTCGGTCGAATCGCTTGGCTCAGAGTCCGTAATGATCAACGACTATTCCGCTCAATTTGGTGAATCCGGGGGCGGTGTCTTCAACTACACCTCGAAATCCGGCACCAACAAGCTGCACGGGACGGCCTTCAACTACCTTGAGAATGAGGATCTGGACGCCGGGCAGCCCTTCAACTACACTTCAAGCGGCCACAAGTATCTCCCCGTGCAGCGCGAGCTTGACTTCGGCGGTTCTGTCGGTGGACCGGTGGTGATTCCTCACGTCTACAACGGACACAACAAGACCTTCTTCTTCGTCGCTTACGAGGAGTACCACAACACGCAAACTCTCAACAACGGAACCATTACGGTTCCCACGACAGCGTATCGCAATGGCGATCTGAGCTCGCTTTTGCTTGGTCCCATTGTGGATAACAATGGAAACCCGGTGCTGGATTGCCTTGGGCGGCCGATGATCAATGGCGCAGTTTATAACCCGGCAACGACCAGAATGGCAACCTGTACGAATGGTTCGACCGCAATGGTGCGCGATCCGTTCCCGAACAACTTTATCGGCGCGCCCAGTACGTGGGATCCGGTGGCGCAGCAGGTTCTTAAGTACATGCCTACTCCATCGGGGCCTACTGCCGGCCAACTCACCAACAACTATCCGAATTTGCAGCCGAACAACAAGTACCAGTACTTGACCAGCATCCAACTCGATCACTATATCGGTGAGAAGTGGCACCTTATGGGTTACTATATGGACGAAATTGGGAACAAGGACAATGCCGACGACGGCATTAACGGCGTGGGAGGCTCGACGCGCTGGAACCACACGCCCGCCCCGCAGTTGTATCTCAATGCGGACTATACGGTTACGCCGAATCTTGTGCTCCACGCCGGATTCGACTTCACGCGCCACGACGCCCTGCAGGATTCGGCGGTGCAGAACTTCAAGGCGTCCACTCTTGGGCTGAACACGTCGGCAAATATGCCGGGCGGCGCTGCGAACACCTTCCCGATCTTCACCGGACTCACCGTTGACAACCAGAACGTTCCTAACATGGGAGTGAACAACGCTCCGTTTATTGACGACAACTTCTATTACACCGGATCCGCGATCTGGGTTCACGGCCGCCATACTTTCGAATTTGGCGGCGATCTCCGTCATCAGCTGTTCGGCACGCACAACGACCTGTCGGACGGAGTTTACAGCTTCAGCCGGAATGAGACGTCCCTGCCGTCCGCCCAAGGACAAAACCTTTATGGTGCCAACATCGGCGATGGTTTCGCCAGCTTCGCTCTAGGCCAACTGGATGGCGCATCCATCGGGAACGATAACATTCAATGGTTTCACCGCATAGAAAGCGGGATTTATGCACTGGACACCTGGAAGGTGACCAATAAACTCACGGTGAACTACGGACTGCGTTGGGACTTCGAGCAGATGCAACACGAACAGCATAACCGGGAAACGCAATTCAGTCCGACCGTCGTCAATCCGTCCGCTGGCGGCCTGTTGGGTGGAACCGAATACGAGGGGTATGGGACTGGGCGTTGCAACTGCAGCTTCGAGGGCTACTATCCGTGGATGATTCAGCCTCGTCTCGGCATCAGTTACCAACTGAATCCGAAGACCGTGCTTCACGTGGCGTCGGGATTATACTCTGGTCCGCAGCTCTTCATGAATGAAGAGATCTATAGCAACCAGGGATTCGGCTTTAACCAGGTGTTTCTAACCAGTCCTTCGTATGGCATCGCTGCGGGTCAACTGTCGAATGGCATACCGTACTCTCCGGCGGCTCTAACTGCTACGGACTTCGACCCTGGCGCCTACCCGAATCCTGGTCAAACTAACTCACCCCCGCCGTTTATTGCTCCAAACGCTGGCCGCCCGCCGCGTTTTGTGCAAACAACTGTTGGCGTTGAGCGCGAGATCGCCAACAATTTGTCGGTCAACGTATCCTTCATCGACGATCGCGGTGTATGGCTCAATTCCGACGATCTGACGAATACCATAAACGAACTTACGCCATCGATGCTCTCACAGAAATACGGTTTAGACGTTACCAACCCGACGGATTTCAATCTGCTGACCCAGCCGATCTCTTCACCCGCTGTAGAGGCCAGAGGGTTCACCAAGCCGTACTCCACCTTCCCGTCCGGAGCCAGCCTGGCTCAGGCACTACGGCCTTTCCCGCAATTCGGCGGCATTGGCGATTACTACGAGCATGATGGCAATTGGTGGTACGACGCGCTCCAAATCAAGGTCACCAAGCGGCTCAGCAACGGGTTATCGGGCGGCCTTGGTTACTCATGGTCGAAGAATTTGGGGACGGTGGACTCCACCAACCAGGCGACTTTTACTACGGCGATACCAATGCAGGATCCCAGCCAGTCGCCCAAGAGTCAAAAATCCTATGAGACGATCGACCAACCGCTGATGCTTAACTTCTATTTCAATTACGAGGTGCCGACATTCAGCTTTGACCAGAACGGCTGGAAGCGTGCAGTCTTCTCCGGCTGGACAACCGACGGCATCTTCCATTACCAGAGCGGTTTTCCGATACAAACACCGAATTCGACGAGCACCCTGGATTCGGTGACTTTTGCTAACTCAGCCGACTCCAGTGAAATCAGCGTTTTTGCGAATCGCGTCCCGGGTCAGCCGCTCTTCTTGCATAGCCTTAATGACCACAACGTTAACCCCCGAACCACGTTCTTCCTCAATCCGAAAGCATGGGCGAATCCCACCCCAGGGACCTACGCCAATTCCAAGCCATATTACGGAGATTACCGAGGGCCGAGGCAACCCGGAGAGCAGCTTGGCTTTGGCAAGGTGATCCCCATCAAGGAGGGGATGCAATTCGAACTCCGGGCGGATTTCTTCAATGTCTTTAACCGCTGGGTCTATCCCAACCTGCAGAATACTTCGAATCCTTTCCAGGCTCCTCAATATGGGGGCGACGGAAGTATTGCCAACGGCTTCGGCTTCCTGGGGGACAGCATCTCCGGCGCGGGCGGAAACTATGCTCCGAGGAGCGGCGAGATTGTCGCGAGATTCCAGTTCTAAGCGACAATGTAGCTCAAGTGCCGACGACAGGCCAGATGAATTCATCTGGCCTGTTAACTTTGAAGAAGGTGTTTTTTGCGGACGTCAAGTAGTGCAATCGGCATCTGAGGGATGAATGGGGTGTTGTGGGATTTGGGGCTCGTATGTATTCGCAATATCCCTGCGCTGACTTAGCCATCCTGGGTCTCTGACAGGATGGTTTTGAACCTTCGATTGCCAATCCCAGGTCTCAAAATCGAGACCTGGGGCACCCGAGATTCGTACAAAATCAGGCGGTCAGAGACCTAGAACAAGCTGTGGAACTGCAGGTTCGTATGAATTCATTTGCAACGGCGATTGAATCCGAGTTCAAAATACGACAGATGGATGACGGCAGGATTTCATTTCAAAGAGGGACAAATACCGCACCGGCAAGCCGCGGTGAGACGTTTGCATAGACAGAATGAAGTTGTCAATTACGCGACGTGACTTTGTAACCGGCCTGGCTGCTCTTAGTGCGGGGACTTTGAACTCCCGAGCGTTGCCGGTGTTGGGCACTTCCTCCGCGGTTGCCCTCGTCGATTCCGAGAAACCCTCTGAGCAATGCGGTGCGGGGCGAGGGGTTTGCACCACCAGTCAACCCGCCGATGCTCCAATTCTCTTCGAGAATGCAGTTGCCTCGTCAAAGATACAATTCGTATTGAAGAACAGCGTCAGCCCCCAACGCTACTCCATAGAGACAATGACTGGCGGCGTCGCGCTCTTCGACTACAACAATGATGGGCTGCTGGATATCTTCTTTACGAACGGAGCGGAAATCCCTTCTCTAGAAAAGAGCAACCCCAGTTTCTACAACAGGCTCTTTCGCAATAATGGAGATGGAACCTTCACTGATGTCACGGAAAGGGCCGGGTTAGCCGGCGCCGGCTACTCAATGGGCGTAGCGGCAGGCGATTATGACAATGATGGATTTGTGGATCTCTATGTGGCCGGATTTAACCGCAATCAGCTCTTCCATAACAATGGAGATGGAACGTTCACTAATGTGACCGGGAAGGCAGGAGTTAGCGGCATTGTTGCGGGACAGGGCAAGCCCTGGTCCGTCGCAGCAGGCTGGATTGATTACAACAACGACGGGTTGCTCGACCTCCTTGTTGTCAATTATCTGGACTATTCGATCTCGACAGCCCATAGTTGCGAGACGGACAACGTTGTTGATTATTGCTCTCCCGATGAGTATCGCGGAACACCGAATATCTTGTATCGAAACAATGGCGACGGCACATTTACCGACGTTTCACAGCAGTCGCATATCTCCCAATATGTAGGCAAGGGCATGGGCGTCGCATTTGCCGATTATGATGGCGATGGATTTACCGACATCTTTGTTTCCAACGATACCTTCCCGAATTTCCTGCTGCATAACAATGGCGATGGGACATTCACGGATGTTGCACTCCTGGCCGGCGTGGCCTATAACGAAAACGGCAAGACTGTTGCGGGTATGGGGACCGATTTCCGCGACATCGACAATGATGGCAGGCCGGATATCTTCCACGCCGCGATGTATGGTGACACCTTTCCTCTCTATCGCAATCTGGGGAATGGCCAATTCGAGGATGTTACTGAGATGACCGGTCTGGCCGCAATGACAGCCAACTTTACGGCTTGGGGAACCGGAATCTTCGATTTTGATAACGACGGGAACAAGGACATTTTCGCTGCTGGCTCCGCGATTCTCGACAATTCGATGGAGGTGAATCATAAGCCTTATCCGCTTCCCAATCGGCTTTATCGCAATCTTGGCAACATGGTATTCAAGGATGTGAGTGCACAGGTGGGACGGAGTTTTTCGGTTCCGGCCGCGCACCGCGGAGCAGCATTCGGTGATTTAGACAACGACGGGAAGATCGATACTGTGGTCACCGTCCTTAACGGAGAGCCCCAGTTGCTCATGAACCGGTCTTCAAATCATAATCATTGGATCATTTTGAAGCTCGTTGGCGTGGCCGATAATCGAGATGGATTGGGAACAAAGGTGAAGATAACGACCGCGAATGGCGTTCAATACAATGAGGCCACGACGGCCGTTGGCTACAACTCGTCCAGCGATAAACGCGTGTACTTCGGATTGGGGAACGCAACCGTTGTGGACCGGATCGAACTTGCGTGGCCTACGGGTGTGAAGCAAGTAATCAAAAGCGTAGCGGCCGACCAGATACTGACAGTCGTGCAAAGCGGCCCTCCTCGAAGAGCCGGATCGCCCCTATTGAGTTCTCCGGTTCAAAGGGCCACGGCCGTTGGGAGCACGGACCGCTTCGAAGATGTTTGCGCCGGCAAGTGCTGCTTACTGGCACCTGGGGGCAAACCTGTATGATCTGGCTTCTTGCACTCCAACTCGCAGTCGGCCCGGCGCAGCATTACGAGAATGCAAAGCAGGACTTTGCCGAACGGAGATTTTCCGAAGCCGTTAGCGAAGTCGATTCCGCCCTGCACGAGAACCCATACATGGTTCCGGCTCTGGTCCTGAAGGCTCGGTTGGCCATCTTTGCGCAGCGTCCGGATGTTGCCAAAAGCTGCCTTATCACAGCGATTACGGTCGATCCGAAATCCGAGGAGGCGCAGTTCTATCTCGGGGCGCTTTTTTATACCGAGAACAATATCAAATTGGCGCTATCGCCGCTTCAGACAGCCCAGACGCTCTCTCCCCAAAGCCCCCTGCCCGTGTTTTATCTTGCGATGACCCACGAAGCTCTGGGAGATGAAACCAAAGCGTTGGAACTCTACCAGCATGCTGAGAATCTCTCTCCGGAGAAATCGTCGCTAAGCGCGGAGATTCTTATCGCACACGGCAGGTTCCTGCTTTCACTGGGCCGGACCCAGGACGGTATTGAAAAAGATCGACGGGCCATCGAGATGGATCCAGAGTCCCGCGATGCGCACTATGAATTGGCAAAGGGATTAGACCATGAGGGAGATTTCAAGAATGCCGCAATCGAAGGAGAACGGGCACTTACTCTGCCAGAACTCGATACCAGCGATGCCCAGATTCATTTTCTCCTTGCCAATCTCTATCGGAAGTTGAATCAACCTGACTTGGCAAGGGCTCATTTGGAAAAATTCCTTGCTGCTCAACAGACAAAACCAAGATGACTGCGCCTCGTTAAAGTGTGCGATGAGTGCTGCCGAAGGGTGACAGCAGTACAGATCGAACGAATCAGCCTTGCCGCAGGGAAGATGGGGACAGGCCTTCCGGGGCCGGATTACGGGAGATGGCAGATGTGAGGCGCCGAAATTTCCTGGCTTCGATGGCGGCCTGCCTAACCGGCTTGGCTGCCCGGCGGGCCATGCCCTGGGGTCTGCCTGCCGAGGTGAGTCTGTCCCAGGCCGTTGGGCCTTCGCCTTCCGCTGCGGTGCAATCGTCTGCCGCACGGACGCAACCCGATGGCCGAACACCGGACGATAATCCGCCGAAGGCAGGTTCCTGCTGGTATACCGATGTCGCCGGCCGGTCGAAGTTCGCCTACTGGACCAACAACGACTTCACGGGCAGAAAGTACTTTCCGCAGCCGATGTGCGGCGGGGTTGCTGCTATCGACTATAACAATGACGGGCTGATGGACCTGTTCTTTACCAACGGCGCCAAGCTGCCGGAGCTGGAGAAGACCTCGCCCGCTTATTACAACTGCCTGCTGCGCAACAATGGCGATGGAACGTTTGAGGACGTGACTGCCAAGGCTGGCCTGACCGGAGCCGGCCTTGGTTACTGTTTCGGAGTTGCCGTTGCGGACTACGACAACGACGGCCACCAAGATCTCTTCATCTGCAATGCGGGGAGAAATGCTCTCTACCATAACAATGGCGACGGCACATTTACCGATGTGACCGCCGGATCGGGACTCGAACATAAACCCGAAGATGTGCTGAGCGTAGGGGCGGCCTGGTTTGACTACGATAACGATGGGCTTCTGGACCTGATCGTCACCAATTACACCACCTGGACTCCGCAGACCGACAAGCAGTGCTTGATGGACGCCACACACGAGGAGTATTGCAGCCCGACGATCTACAAGAGCGTCGCGTCGAGGCTCTATCACAATCTGGGCCATAACCACTTTGAGGACGTCACTGAAGTCAGCGGCATCGGAGAGGCCTTGGGTAAGGGAATGGGCATCTCGATCGCGGACTTTACTGGCGATGGACTGATGGATATCTTTATCGCCAACGACACCGAGCCCAATTTCCTCTTTATCAATCAAGGCAATGGAACCTTCAAGGAGCGCGGCCTTGAATATGGCGTGGCCTACAACGATGAGGGCGACTCCGTATCGGGCATGGGCTCGGACGCCAAGGATTTCGACAACGACGGCTGGGTCGACATTGTCTACAACGACCTCGCCGGGCAGGTCTTCGGCATACTCAAGAACGAAGGCGGGAGGTCCTTCAACGCAGTAACCTGGTCTACCGATCTTGGCCCGCTCACCCGGAGATTCTCGGGATGGAGCATCGGGTTCATCGACTACAACAACGACGGCTGGAAGGATGTGTATTCAGCGAATGGAGATGTGGACAATCTGACCGCATCTTCCAAACAGCACGACACCATGTTCGAGAATGAAGTGGGCAAGACCTTTATCGATGTCACAGAAAAGATGGGACAGGATTTTGCTTTTCTCGGCTACCAGCGCGGTTCGGCGTTTGTCGATCTAAATAATGACGGCTTCATGGACCTTGTGGTGACTTCACTGGGCCAGAAGCCCCGCATTCTGATGAATAATGCCCTGGTCAAAAATCACTGGATCATGTTCGATCTACGCGGACACAAGAGCAATCGCGACGGGATTGGCGCTGGCATCAAGGTGACCACCGGATCCGGCAGGATGCTCTATAACCACGTGACAACCAGCGTAGGGTTCATGTCGTCCAGCGATCGCCGCGCGCACTTTGGCCTTGGCGGCGAGACGAAGATCGATCACGTGGAGATTCGGTGGCCAAGCGGAATTATGCAGCGGCTCGAGCATCCTTCCGTAGATCGGATCATGAAGGTTGAGGAGCCGGCTGAGTAGGCTGTGGCCTCCTGGTGCTGCGGTAGCATCTCTTCTCCATCGGAGGAAAAGGGGCATTGGGGGGCTGAACAGGTTTTGAAAGGATCAATTTGGACCCGAAAGAGCGTGACATGTAACTACCTGGACGTTTGTCGGGGACCCCGCCATCGTACTTACGCTAAGAAGGATCTCGAAATGCTTAAGTGGTCCGCCGGGCTCGATCCCGCACCGATGCAATGCATCCGAAAGGCGGCTTGGATCGGTCACAAGGCGCCCCGCGGCTTCGGTTCCCTCGCCATTTGCCCCAGCCAAAAGGAGAACCTGTCCGTTCTGGTCAAGATTTTTGACGAATCCAACGATTGCATATGATTGACCCGTGGCCCAACCCATTGCTGTTGGAATGTAGGCTGGCAACTCGCCCTTATTGGGGTGAACATTCCGGATAATTTCCTGTTTTGTGGCGCCGTCAAAAACGAATCTGAAGTCCAATTCGTCGCTGAAAAGTGCCGACCACGGATTCGATCGCGGACTTCCAAGGAAGATGAAGTTATCATCCGTTTTTAGATCGGCAAGCTGAATACCCCGGGCCGCACGCACGTCGATTCTCTTCGATCTTGTCGAAGCCAATGCCGCTATACGAGCTGTGATCGGAGGATCGACTGCGGCCGCAGAATCATCTCCCCATAAGATCGTGTGGCAGAGACGGGTTTCTTCCGGAGTCAGTTTATTCGGTTCCGGAATGTATTCGTGGTTTGCGTAGTCAGAGACTGTAAGTTGGTTTCCCGTGATCTCTTGAATCACAACCATGTTGGGGTCGCTGGTAATCAAATGGGTGACGTGCGATGAGATGAAAAACGCTGACCAAGGGAGGATTGGATCAGGAGTTGTCACGGTTTGCGATGAGCGGTTCCAGAAGATACCCCAAAATGCGACATTGAGTGTCACCAGCACAAGACCGATGAGCAGCCCCTGACGCCTCCTGGGGCTTTGGGCTGGAGTCGTGTCCAGCTGCGGAACAGGAAGAGAAATAAGATCGGAAGCCTCCTGCGCCGGCGCCACGGGGACATCCTCTCCATCGAGAATTGAATCCGGCGCCGTAATGTCCGCCCGATGGTGCGAGGCCGTCGCATCGGGAGAACCTTCATCGCTCTGCCGGTCATGCACAATCTCGGGAATGTACGACCCTGAAGGAAGGTTGAGCCGGAAATCGCAGGATGTTCCGTTTCTTCCATAGTGCTGGAGAAGGCGTTTCCGCACATCGCTAGCCGTAACCCTGACGATTGCGTCTTCCCCCGTATCATAGGAGGGACTTCGCCCAAAGAGTTC
>Ga0335072_10013349_pt1 | contig 11703 bp, 9 predicted proteins | sample Lox_Sample_21_FD_206725 | JGI IMG/M metagenome (GOLD analysis project Ga0335072, IMG submission 206725) | Soil microbial communities from Loxahatchee National Wildlife Refuge, Florida, United States - Lox_Sample_2.1 | ecosystem: Environmental > Terrestrial > Soil > Wetlands | place: USA: Florida...
GTATCCAGGCGACGCCGAGCGCGATCGCGCGGGCCTGCGCAACGCTGTCGCAGCCATGCGAAAGCAGGTAGCTGGAAAAATTTTTCTCGGTGGCCATTCCTACGGCGGGCGCCAGTCGACGATGCTTTGTGCGTCAGAGCCAGATGTGGTCTCGGGACTGTTGCTGCTCTCGTATCCATTGCATCCGCCCCGCAAGCCAGAGCAACTGCGGACTCAGCATCTGCCCAACCTGCGACGGCCGTGCCTCTTCGTTCACGGCACTCGCGATCCGTTTGGCAGCATCGACGAGATGAAGAAGGCTCTTGACCTAATAGCGGCCAAAAACGAATTAATGCCAATCGAGGGCGCCGGCCACGACCTCGGTTTTAAAGGGAAACCGCGGGCATCGGAACTGCCTGCTCGCATCTATTCAAGGTTCGATGAACTTTTTGGGTGACGAAAGAGTAATTCTGGACGGATGCAGATTAGCTTTTCTGAGAACTGAGAACTGGTTCAGTTCACCCAGCCCGATTTCGACCCGCCATTGGTCTTATGCTGATCTTCAGGAGGGATGTAGTTGCCGTGCTCGTCGAAGCTCACTTTACGATCGTGCTGACGCATATAGACTTCGAATTTCTTTGCAGCTCGGCGGCGCTTCCAGCGGTAATACCAGTTGCGGGCTCCGAAATATTGCTCGGATGCGGCGTATGTCACGCCGCGCTTGGGCATAAATTTCACCCATAGATATCCGCAGAGCAACCCGCCCAGGTGGGCAAACACCGCGACCCCGTTGGCCGGTTCGAAAACAGCAATAATGGCGACGACCACCCAGATTCCCACCAGATATTTCGCTTTGATGCGAAAAGGAAAAGGGAAGAGATACATCTCCTGGTCGGCATAGAGAATGCCGAAGGCCATCAGCAGCCCAAAAATCCCGCCCGAGGCACCGACCGTACCCACGCGAGGATCAGCGCCCAAAAAATGCGTGTAAGCAATAATTATCGTCACAAGCGCAGCGCCTACTACGCAAAATAGATAACACTCGATAAAGCGACGTGGCCCCCAATCGCCTTCGAGATAGGCCCCGATAAACCAGAGCGTTAGCATGTTAAAGAACAGATGGCTCGCGCCCGCGTGGAGCAGGGAATAAGTGACCAACTGCCACACTTCCCCCCGCATGACGAAGACCGGAATCAAAGCGAAGAATTCTTCAATCGGCCGGAAGCTGACGTGGAGCACGTTCTCCATAATCAGTTTCAGCAGATAAATGGCCGTACATGTGATGATGATTCGGCGCACCCATCCGGCGAAGGGTGGGAAGCTGAACGAAATCGCTCCTCCGCGTCTCATATGAAATCCACGTTTCAAGGTTGCAAACTTTCAAGGTTTCAAGGAGAACCCGCCCGTAGCTGAGTTTTCTCTGAAACTTTGAAACCTTCTTCTCACCTTTCCGGCTCGGGGACGACTGGCAAACTACGGTGTCCAGCGCTGTCGAGCGACCGAACGGCGAATATGACATTATCCTTCGAAAGCTCGAGAGTTGCACGTGGGCCTGCACCAACCGCTTGGATACGCTCCCAATTGGCTGCGCTCGTTGCCCGCCAGATCACCTCATACGACGACGCACCAACGACCGGATCCCAGGTCAGAGTCGTGTCATTTTCGAGGTTTTTCGTGAGGATTTTCACATTACTGGGAGGGGAAGGTGCCGAAGCAAGCGATGCCAAAGTCGCCGCGTTCAGCCGCGCGACATTCGCCACGTAGTCGCAATTGACAAACTTTGGCAGGTCGCCGTATTCGATGCCGTTTTCCGTGCGCACATTCTGGTGCTGATGGCTGTAGTCTTCGCGGAACTCGGTGAAGCGTACGGCTGCGAATCCCTGTTGATTGAATGAAGAGTGATCTCCGCCGCGGAGATAACGATCCAAACGAAAGATGAGGAGCGGTTTGATGCCAGTTGGATAGGCGTCGCCGACAGCAGAGATATAGCGCGCCAGTTCACGTGATGTCGAGTCGCTCTCGCCGCCGAGCGCGCGCAGGCGCTTGATCTCCGCATCTGTCGCGGCTGCCGGAATTCCTTCGGAAAAAACGCGTACGACTTTATCATCTTGTTCCGGGCTCCGGTCGCCGCCGACGATGTCATTGTTCAGGACGGCCTCGATTTTCCAACCTTGTTGCTTCGCCATCTGCGCAAAATGGCGGCTACCGTTCAGGCCCTGCTCTTCTCCGGCGACGGTTAAAAAAACAATCGTGGCGGGAAATTTGTATTTGCTCAAAACCCGCGCGCACTCCAGACTAACTGCGGTCCCACTGCCATCATCGTTTGCACCTGGCGCTGGATCGGTAGTGTTGAGCGTATCGCTGTTCCGCGAATCATAGTGCCCTGTCACGAGAACAATGCGGTTTGCCTGCGCGGGATCGGATCCGCGTAGAACCGCATAAACATTCGTGATTTCTGTCGCCTTCGGGATGCGCTCGCCGGGCTGCTCGAGAAACTCGTCCGTCTTCACTTCGAGACATCCGTCGCAATCTTTTGAATAGCGCTCGAACTCAGACTTGATCCATTCCCGCGCTGCGCCAACCCCCTTACGCTCCTTGATGGACTCTGCATCCTGAGCCGAAATAGTAGACCGGTTACCGAAGCTGACCAGCTTTTCGATGGTCTGCTGAATGTGCTTGGCAGATATCTGCTTGAGAGCAGCCGCTATCCGAGGGTCGCTCGTCCTCGTGGCGCTGACCGGCTCCCCATTCTGGTTCGAAGCTGCTTGCGCGGCGCATACCTGTGATAAGCCCGCAAGAATCAGCGCCACCGCCCCAAATAACGCGATTCGGCTTGCAACGGCCGAAGCCTTGGAAACATCTTGTAGCCTAGAGGAATTTTCCGGGTGTCCCACTTGACCTTTTCCTCACGAAGAAACTAAATATAGCAGGGTACCCTGAATGTGGAGGCAAGAGCATGGTGTATTGTCCTGAATGCGAGACCGACCTCGACATCGAAGAAGATGAGGTCGATGAGGGAGCCGTGGTCTCGTGCCCGGAGTGCGGTTCTGACTTCGAGGTGATCACTGTAAATCCCATCGAATTGAAGATGGTCGGTGAAGACGAAATCGACGAGGAAGAAGAAGACGAAGAAGAGGCCGACAAGGACGAAGAGGAAGAAGAGGAAGAGTTCTGAGCGGGTATAAGAGCATCCCCCGGTTCAAGCGCCAAGCCACGGCGATTCTGGCAGTTTTGTTCCTGTTCGCCATTGCCACACTCCTTTCCGACTCAACCGAAGGAAGCGAACACGGCAACGAAAACTCGAAGCCCTACGCCCTGATTTTCGGAACCGTCTTCGATCCGGAGGGCCACACTCTTTACGCCGTAAAAGTTAAAATTCGCGGGGCCAATGAGAAAAAAGCGCGCTGGGAACTCTATTCCAACCATACCGGCGAATTTGCTCAGCGCGTGCCACCCGGACCTGCGGACTACATCGTCTGGGCGGACGTCAAGGGCTATAGGCTTCCGGATGGCAAACGGGTGCAATCTGGGCCCGAGGTCAAGGTGCATATCGACGGCGATGAGCGCTCCGATATTGGGCTGCATTTAACCTGGTAGTGGAATTCACAGTGGTTTTCGCGCGCCCGAACCGGCACAATGGATACATGAGCAGATGCGTGATCAACGCCGCATTGGCCGCAGCCCTCGGTCTGGCTTCAGTCTTCGTGCCCCCGATGGCAAATCCTCAACTATTCGGCCGCGACTCCAAGCGCGACACCACCCGGCTGCTGGTGGGCAAGGTCATGGACGGCAACGATAATCCTCTGCCGAATGCCGTCGTCTATCTCACCAACACGCGCAACCACACCGTCAAGACCTACATCGTTGGTCAGGAGGGAACGTATCGCTTTCCAGCCCTTCAACCGAATATCGATTATGAGGTCTACGCCCAGTTTGACAAGCGCAAGAGCCATACCAAGACGGTCAGTCAGTTTGATAATCGCACCCAGGTCTATATTGACCTCAAGGTCGAAGCGAAGTAGGCGCGCCACCAAGCAAGAGAACCAGTCGACGGCACTAAAGCAGGCCCCAAAAAATAAAAGGCCACCAGGGCGGATTCGAACAGAGCTAGTTGCTGTCTCCTCCGGCCCGCTTCCACTCGATCAAATCGCCAATAGTAGTGCTGTTCGAGGAAGAAGACGCCGGGTGCTTGTAGGACTCCACTTCCTGTCGCGATGCTTCTTCGCCTACCGCACGGATGCTTAGCCCGACCTTCTTTTCTTCCTGGTTCATCTTGATGATCTTGAAATCGAACTCCTGGCCGGGCTCCAGGTGGATGGGTTGACCATTATCGTCGACCGCCTCCGAGTTGTGACAAAGACCCTCGATCCCTTCGGCAATCTCAACGAAAGCACCAAATGCGGCCACTCGAAGCACCTTGCCGTGCACGATGTCGCCAATACGATGCTGGGCAAAAAAGGTCTCCCAGACATCCGGCTGCATCTGTTTCACTCCGAGCGACAGCCGTCGTTTGTCGGGTTCGATCGCAAGCACGACAGCTTTCACGCGGTCGCCCTTCTTCAGAACCTCCGATGGATGTTTGACGCGCGTGGTCCAGCTCAGGTTGCTGACATGAACCAGCCCGTCGATCCCATCCTCTATCTCAATGAACGCACCGAATTCCGTGAGGTTACGCACGCGCCCTTCGACCGTCGCTCCGACAGGATACTTATCATGGAGCGTGTCCCACGGATTGGTCGCAAGTTGGCGCATGCCCAGCGAAATCCGCCGTTCGGTGGGATTTACCGCGAGCACAACACACTCAACCTCATCGCCAACGTTCACCAGCTTCGATGGATGCTTCATCCGCTTCGACCAGGTCATCTCGCTGACGTGAACCAGGCCCTCTATCCCCTGCTCAAGTTCGACGAACGCTCCGTAATCCGTAACGCTGATCACGCGTCCGCGGACATGCGCGCCCACCGGGTACCGGTGTTCGGCATCCAGCCAGGGATCAGGCGTCAGCTGCTTAAAGCCAAGGGAGACCCGCTGCTTGTCTTTGTCGTACTTGAGAACCTTGACCTGAATCTGGTCGCCCACATTCACCAGATCTCGGGGGTGAGTCAGCCGGCCCCAGGACATGTCTGTAATGTGCAGCAGGCCATCGATTCCACCGAGATCGACGAACGCGCCGTACTCGGTGAGGTTCTTGACGATTCCGGTTAAAACAGCTCCCTCTTCCAGGTGTTCAAGTGTCTTGTTGCGCTTAGACGACTGCTCCTCTTCCAGTAATTGTTTGCGCGAAACCACGATGTTGCCGCGCTTCTTGTTCAGTTTGATGATTGCAACTTCGATAGTCTGGCCCTTCATTCCGTCAAGGTTGCGAATCGGCCTGAGGTCGACCTGCGAGCCGGGCAGGAATGCGCGGGCGCCATTGATTTCGACGGTGAGTCCGCCCTTGATCCGTTCCACGACGACGCCCTTGATCGGCTTCTTCTCGTTATAGGCGTGCTCGATGTCGTCCCAGGCGCGCAGTCGCTGCGCCTTCTGGTGCGAGAGATTGACGTAGCCTTCCTCCGTCTCGCCCTTCTCCCGCATGACGTCGATTTCGTCGCCCGGCTTGAACCGGGGTTGCCCCTCGTGATCCAGCACTTCGGCGATGGGCAACATGCCCTCCGACTTCGCTCCGATGTCGACCACGACGTGCGTCGGCGTCAGCTTGACCACCGTGCCGTGGATCACGTGGTCTTCGCCCACCGATTCTTCAGTCTCAGTGGTGAAGTTTTCCAGAGCCGCGGCGAAGTCGTCGGTCCCGGTCGGCGCCGGCGTTTCAGCGGTGGCCGTGGTGGGAGTGTCAGGGGCGGAAGCTTGCGCTTCCGCGGGCGAAGTTTCTACTGTCTCGGGCGCGTCTTCTACGGCCGAGCTGCCGGAGTGCGAGTCATGTGCAGGAGTCATAGTTTCGATGTTGGAGTCCAGATTTCGAGCGGTGCTGTCATCAAACAAGATCATAGCCTCTGTGCCACGCGACGAGCGTGACGGATGCGGGACGGTGTCAAGCAGACTGCTGGCGTGGTCTTCAGGTTGCGTTGAGGCCGCCCTGGCGGACGACCCTAGTTACAATCCCAGCTGCCGGAACGTCGAATCGAACCCGCGTCCATTAGGGACTCTTCGACTATAACAACCCACCCCAAAGCAGGTCAAACACCACCGTCACCATCGTTCAAGAATTTACGGCGCCGTCATACTGCCATTGGATGCCTGCCCGGAATCGAGGGCTTCAGACAAAAAGTGTGGATCGCCTTCTCCGGCATACGTCGCTGCTTACCGGCAATTTCAATTTCTGCTACCCTCGCGCCATGGATTACCTGTGGACTCCGTGGCGCTACGCCTATGTGAGCGACACCACCAAAGAGGCTGGCTGCATTTTCTGTGAAGCGCCTAAAGAGAGCGACGAAAAAGCCCGCATCGTCTATCGCGGCACCCACTGCTTCATCATTCTCAACACCTATCCCTACACCAGCGGTCATGTCATGATCGTGCCCTACGCCCATCTCGACGAACTGCAAAAGCTTTCCTCAAACGCCGCCTGCGAAATGACCGCCCTGACGCAGCGCATGGAAGGCGTACTCCGCCAGCTTTACCGTCCCGATGGCATTAATCTCGGTATGAACCTCGGCAAGGCTGCGGGTGCCGGTGTCGCCGGACATCTCCACATGCATATCCTGCCTCGCTGGGTCGCCGATGCCAATTTCATTAGCGTGATTGGAGAAACGCGAATACTGCCAGAAACACTGGATGTCACCTGGGAGCGCATTCGGGCCGCTCTCGGAACCACTGATCCGGAATTGTCCAGCAAGGGATCGTGAGACATGCCCAGCCAATACATCGCGGTCTGGGAATTTCATGCCGAAACATTTCTCGGAGATTTCGAATCACCTACTCCCGCGAGCGAGCCTTCTCCACCGCTCTGAGCAGGGCACGCGACTTATTTTCCGTTTCCTCGAATTCCTTCATGGGATCGGAATCAGCGACAATGCCCGCCCCGGCCTGTAGATACGCCTTCTCGCCCTTCATCAACAATGTCCGAATCGCAATGCACGAATCGAGATTCCCGGCGAAGTCGGCATAGAGGACCGACCCTCCATAAATCCCGCGCCGAGCCGGCTCAAGCTCTTCGATGATCTGCATGGCCCGCACCTTCGGCGCCCCGCTGAGCGTGCCGGCCGGGAAACACGCCGCGAACGCGTCCATAGCGTCGAGTTCTGGCCGCAATCGCCCCTCGAGTGCCGACACGATATGCATTACGTGCGAGTATCGCTCCACATACATCAGGTCGCGAACCTTTACCGACCCATATTCGCTGACCCGCCCAAGATCGTTCCGCCCTAGATCGACCAGCATGACGTGCTCGGCACGCTCTTTTTCATCCGAGAGCATCCTCTTTTCGAGCGCCGCATCTTCGGCTTCGTCTTTGCCTCGCCGGTGGGTTCCTGCAATCGGCCGATATTCGAGCTTGCGCCCCGCCACGCGCACCAGCATTTCCGGTGACGACCCGAGAACGTGGATGGGGGTCGCATCTGACTTCACGCCGCGCTTACCTTCTTTCTTGTGAGGCCCGCGAACGCCAGTCACCTCCTTCCCTCCGAACCTCAAAAAATACATATACGGAGACGGATTCACCGTGCGCAGCGAGCGATAAAGATCGAATGGCTCCACGCCGGGCTCAAAATCCCACCGCTGCGAAAGCACTACCTGGAAGATGTCGCCGGCGGCGATATATTCCTTCGCCCGACGAACGCTCTCAAGAAACCTTGCCTTCGGAGTTCGCGCCCGCACAGCAAGTCTTGATTTGGCCGGAGTTCGTCCCCGGCTCGCGCCCTTCCATCTCGCGGCCAGTTTGCTCTCGACGCGGGCAATGTCCGCAACAGCGCGATCGTAGGCCGCCCTTGCGGGCTCTGCCGAAACATCAGCCGATGCCACGATATGGATCTGGTGATAAAGATGGTCGAACGCGAGCACGCGGTCGAAGAACATCAAAATGCAATCCGCCACATCGAGATCGTCTTCCGCACGCGACCCGATGTTCTCCAACTGGCGAACAATATCGTAGGCGCAATATCCCACCGCTCCCGCCGTAAACGGAGGCAAGCCTTCTACCTGCGCCGGCTGATATCGCCGTAACAATTCCTTGATCACTTGAAAGACGCTGGCCGTACGCGTTTCGATCTGAGGTTCGCCGCTTTTTCTCTTCCTCTGGCCAACGCTGTCCCGCAATTCCCCCTTGGAGACGCTGGCCGCCGCGTCTCGTTTCGCGGCGTGCCGAATCGTAATTTGCTCCCCTCGCGACTCCAGCCGCAAAAACGGCCGCACGCCCAAGAATGTATACCGCCCGATCTTCTCTCCCCGCTCCACCGACTCCAGCAGAAACGCGTCCGGTTCTCCCGCGGCGACCGATAAAAATGCCGAGACCGGCGTCAGCAGATCCGCCGGGATCGACTTCGCCACCGGCACAAGCGTTGCCGTGCGCGCCAGACGTGAAAATTCCCTGAAATTAGGCCGAATCATGCGAAGTCATTATAGAGGTTGGCGAAAAAGAGAAGTCATCGGGCCCGGTTAAGAGCTACCGCATGTTATCGCTGCGGTAGAGCTGCCCCAGATAGTTGCGGTGCACGTAGACCATCCAGCGTCCGTCCGGAGTGATGGCGGCCGGGAACGTCATGGGCTGTAGCCCGACGGCGTCCTTTGTGAGTTTCTGCCAAAGCTCGCGCCGACCGCTGTTCACATCGACCTTATAAATGTCAGCGCCGTTTGCCGTAACGTTCTGCACGAACAACTGCTTGGAATCCGACGTCCATCCGATCGGAACATCCTTGAATTCGATGAAGGGCAAGGGCCTGACGGTATTGTTTGAGATGTTGCGGATGATTACAGCCTTATTCTCCTGAAGCACGACCGAATTACCATCCGGCGCCGGGAGAGCGAACCCAATATCCCCGCCTTTTGAGAGCTGTTTGAGTGGAGAACCATTGCGGTCGGAGATGTAAGACTGGGAAGATTCACCCGGTTGGTTCCCTCCCACCAGAATATGATCGTCATCGGGGAACCACACCGCCCATATGGGGCGGAAGTTATCCCAGTGCAGCACCTTCGCCTCGCCCGGTCCCACCGGCACGATTCGAATTCGATCCGTGGGATCATCCGGCATGGAGATAAGTGCCCACTTTCCATCGGAGGTGATGCCGGACCCGTAACCGCCTTCCGCGATCCGGACAGGTGCTGAGCCATCCGTCTTGCGCACATAGACTTCATACGTATTGCCGGCTCGCTCGGAGGAATCAGTAAACAAAAGTGTGCCGCCGTCAGGAGTCAAGACCGGTACGACGGGGTAATCGAGCCAGTTGAGCGACCGCTCCTTGTCACTGCCATGTTCATGCAGCGTCATGCCCACTTCACGCTGATCAGCTGACATGAGAACGGCTCCGGTTGACGAGATATCGAGAACTCGAGTCGAAGCCGTGCTGCAATGAACAGTTCGTTCCTTGCCCGACAGCGTCACCGCGTGCACACAGAACTGCTCGCCCGATTCCGCAGCCGAAAACCAGAACTCTTTTCCCGAAGGAGCCCATGCCCCACCCTCCAATGCTTCCCAGCCCTTGGAGAGTGTCTCGACATGGCCTGAGCGGTCGATTAGGATAACGTCGCCCCGATCATCATTGCTCACGGGGTGACGAAAAAGGGCAACATGCCGGCCGTCGGGCGAGACGCGAATCTCCGAGATCCAGTTATCACCCTGCAGGACCACTTTGCCGATGGGGAATTGGACTTGCCATCGACCTTGATCGAGTACAATCGCGGCCATCTCGCTGCCGTCGGCTGTCCAATCAGCATCCGCGACGTTTTCCAACAGTTCGCGTGGTGCGCTTCCCCCCAACGGCGAAACGGCGAGCGTACCGATCCATTGGAAGTGAGCGAAAAAGCTCGGACGCACCAAGATCGCCATTTCTCCTTGCTTTGAGATTGATAGCAGCAGCGCGCCGTGCAGTCCGGCTGGAACAGACTCGGGGTAGTCTTCACGGATCACATAAGTATCGCGCCCGCCATCTTCGAGATCGGCAGCATAGACAATCGTTCGTCCGTCAGGCGCGAAGCGCCCGCGGATCACCTCGCCACGGTGAAAGGAGACGCGCGCAAACATGGCCTGCGGACGCGGAGCGGGATGCAGGTACCAGCCCATGACCGATCCCACCGCGAGCGCGATTACTGCAATGGCGGCAGGTGGTAGCCAACGAGTTTTTGATGGCTTCTCCACCGGCGTCGCAATCGCGACTTGTGCCGCGCTCTTCGTCGCCGTGCCAGTCAGCGCCTCCAACGCAAACGCAAGATCCTTCGCTGACTGGAATCGTTGTTCGGGCCGCTTCTCAAGACACCGCCGAATAATGCGATCCAGGCCCGGAGCGACTGGATGCTGCAGATCACTCAGTTCTGGCGGGTCATCTTTCAGAATTGCCGTCATCGTCTCGGCCGCCGTTTCGCGCCGAAAGGCGCGCTGGCCCGAGACCATCTCATAGAGCACCGCCCCGAAAGCAAAAATGTCAGTGCGGGGATCAACCGCCGCTCCGCGCACCTGCTCAGGAGCCATATACCCCGCCGTGCCCATCACTACGCCCGCTTCCGTGGGAGAACTCGTCAGCGTCAAGCCCTCCGAACCGCCCTTGCCATCCCCTCCAGAAGCGAGCTTGGCCAGCCCGAAATCCAGAATTTTTGTCCGGCCTTCCTTCGTGATGAAGATGTTTTCCGGCTTCAGATCGCGATGGACAATGTTCTTCTCGTGTGCCGCCGCGAGGCCTTGAGCAATCTGCGCTGCATAATCAGTAGCCTTGCGCGAAGAGAGCGGACCGTCTTCGAGTTCGGTGCGCAGGCTGCGGCCTTCCAGCAGTTCCGAGACGATGAAGGGAGAACCGTTGTACTCCCCGATGTCGTGAATGGCCAGAAGGTTCGGATGGTTGAGCGCGGCAACAGCCCTCGCCTCCTGCTCGAATCGCCGCAAGCGGTCGGCGTCGCGGGCAAAGGATTCGGGCAGGACCTTTAACGCAACTTCCCGGCCAAGGCGTGTATCACGAGCCCTGTACACCTCTCCCATCCCGCCAGAGCCGAGCGGCGAGAGAATTTCATACGGACCGAGTTTTGTACCCTGGTTCAACACGCGCTTAAGCCAGTGCCATCTGTGGGTGCGCAATTATAGCGCGGCCCGGCCAGCCGAGTGCCGCGTTAATCATCCACTCGGCTTGCTTAGGTACTAGGCGCACAATATACTTTCGGGGGTTTGCCCGCTTTTGGTCGGCAGTTTTATCCTCAGTCAGATTGCCGTCATCGAAGAGGCACTCGGAGATCTTATGAAAACCATCGACCTGGAACAGGAAACTAATCCGTGGCAGGCGCAAGCTGCGCGCTTCGACTTGGCGGCGCGCAAGTTGAATCTCGACGACGGCCTGTGGCGGGTTCTACGCAGTCCGGGTCGTGAGATCACCGTGCATATCCCGGTCCAGATGGATGATGGCCGTCTTGAGGTCTTCACGGGTTATCGCGTGCAGCACTCGATTGCGCGCGGTCCGGCCAAAGGCGGAATCCGCTTCGCCCCCGACGTAAACCTCGACGAAGTGCGCGCGCTTGCCAGTTGGATGACATGGAAGTGCGCCGTTGTCAACATCCCGTTCGGCGGAGCGAAGGGTGGCATCATTTGCGATC
>Ga0335072_10013352_pt1 | contig 11701 bp, 6 predicted proteins | sample Lox_Sample_21_FD_206725 | JGI IMG/M metagenome (GOLD analysis project Ga0335072, IMG submission 206725) | Soil microbial communities from Loxahatchee National Wildlife Refuge, Florida, United States - Lox_Sample_2.1 | ecosystem: Environmental > Terrestrial > Soil > Wetlands | place: USA: Florida...
TGGTTGTTCGCCGCATACAGTGACGCCAGTTGCAGGTGCAGATTGGCATCATCCGGATGGGCGGCAATCAGGATATGGAGCTCTGTTTCCGCGGCGGCGGGTCCCCGGCGGGCGCTCAGGAAATCGACGAGCGCCGCGCGCATCGCACTGCTGTCCGGAAGGGCCTGCATGCCCTGGCGCAGGACGGCCTCGGCAGCGCCGAGCCCGTTCGGTTGGCTGGCGTAGAAACGGGCGAGATCGATGCGGTAGACAGGGTCCTTCGGCTGCATCGCGATCAGCTGTTTCAGCAGCGCTTCGGCCTGGGAGGACTGATGCGCCTCCTGGAACTGCTCCGCCAGGGCCAGGCGCAGGGAGACGGTGCCGGGGATATCCGCGATGCCCTTCTCGAGCACCGCCTGGGCGTCGGCCTTGCGTCCGGCCTTGATATAGATGCCCGTCAGGACCGCAACCGTATCCTCGCTGCGTGGCGCGAGCTTGTAGGCCTTCTCGGCATCCGCCAGGGCCCCCGGGTCATTGAGATGCGAGCGCGCGGCAGCGCGCACGGTGAGCAGCCGGGGATCGTTCGGATGCTTGGCGAGCGCGCCACGAATCAAATCCAACGCCTTCTTGGAGTTGCCGTAAAGAAAGTAGAGGCGCGCCAGGTGGGCACGAGCCTCGATGTCATCCGGCTGCTCATCGATGGCACCCTGGTAGAACTGAGCGGCCGCGACCGGCTCACCCAACTTCTCCACCACCAAGCCGTTGAGATAGCGGACGTCCGCATCCTTGGGGGCGATCTGCAGCGCGTTGCGGAACTCGACACGCGCCTTCTGGTAGTCGCCTTGAGCCAGGAACGCCCGTCCCCGCGCCATGAACTCGAGCTTGCGCGCCTGACCGCCGCTGCACCCGGCAAGCACCACGATTGCCACGAGCGCGGCAATCCGGGCGGTGCGGACGAGCAGTCTGGATTGCAGCATGAGACGGGCCCCCTGATTTTTGGCCCATCAGCTTAAGAGGTCAGTGTGACGGCCCCGTGACCGGCCGCCGCACAGACGCTCAAAGCGGCGCCGCCAGCTTGCCCCAGTTGCGCCGCCATCTCGGCGAACACGCCAGCCCAGTTCCCGGGCCCCGGTTGACGGAACAGTCGCATCGTCGGATACCACGGGCTGTCCGCACGGTCGAGCAGCCAGCGCCACTCGGGCGCGAATTGGAGAGCAAGCCAAACCGGACGACCCAGGGCACCGGCCAGGTGAGCGATGGCCGTGTCCGAGGTCACCACCAGATCCAAATGCATCATCACCTTGCAGCATCGCAAGCGCTCGCTGCAACTCACCCGTGCGCTGCAGCGCGAGCGACAGATTGTTCATCACACTCGGATCCTGAGGGCGAATCGCGGCCGCGCGCTCCAGCAGCGGCAATGCCGCACCGTGTCGCTCGCCGAGCACATGGGCGGCGCCGGCAATGCAAAGCGCCGCAAAACCGTTGGAGTCACGCTCGAGCAGCCTGTTACAGATGGAGAGCGCCGCATCGGGTCGGCCGGCAATCAGGCGAGTCGAGGCGAGTTGTCTTGCAGCGTCGTCGGCCGCGGCGTTGTCGGATTTCTCGGGCATCTGCTGCAGTCAGGCAAGGTAGCCGTACGCCCTGAGAACGTCCGCGCTGATCTCCTCGAAACGGGCCAGGTTCGGCCCCTGGAGCTCGATTTGCCACCTCGATTCCTTTCGCACCCAGCGCCCGTCGCTTGCCGCGATCGCATTTCTGTCGGGTATCCGCTCGCCGACGATCGGCATGCCCAGGAAGCTGCCGATCTTCACCAGGGATCCGGGCAAGTCGTCCCTCAGCTCCTCATACACCAACAACAATGTGTTCGGCCGAACGCGGGGATTCCACGCCTTGACGTGGGCCGCCCAGGTACCGAACCGATGCCGCCCTTCGATCACCGTTTCGAGGGGAATCTTGTTCTCGTAGAACCTCCAGAGACTTACGCAGGCGGCTCTACCGTCTCTGACGACATAGATGGCCGGATGAGAGTCTTTCGGGTACTCGTGAGTCTTGATCAGCGAAAGTCCGTTTGCTCCCAGCTCATCGTACATGCGGGGTCCGTGCTCGATATGCCCCACGTACTCTTCGAGCGCGCGGTTGCCCCCGAGATCCCGGGGATAGACGCTCGCCGAGCGCAGGTTGAAACAGTGCCGCAATACCGTCCGCAGAAATGTGTTGCCGCTTCTGGGGTATGAGGCGAGCCACACCATGCGGTGGGTTCCTGCCGGGTAATCGGGCATCTGGCGAGTCATCGGGGTCTGCGTTGCCGCGAATATATCCGATTGGCTTCCCCGGGTTCGATTTCCCCTTGGGGTTACGGCCTCATTAGGGAACTGTCAACGGATTGACACATGGCCAAAGTACTCTTACTGGTTGGATGAATCCTCGCCAGAAGGCACAGTCACCATGCACGTCCCGTTCGTCGTTCTAGCCTGCACCGCTCTTGTCGCCACCGCTCACGCCGCAGGCGCCGGTGAGGCGTTCTCCTCCGCAGGGCCAATGCCGGCCGACGGCAACCCCTCGCGGGTGGTGGCGACGGTCGGCGGTCAGCCGATCACGTTCGCGAAGCTACTTCACAAGGCGCACTCGGAGCTGCAGCAACAGCAGAGCGACTACGAGGCTCGCCGCCGGCAGCTCGACATCGATTACGCGCGCGCGCAACAGTCGACCCTCAGAGCGAAGCTCGACGCGCTGATCGGTTCGCGACTAGTCGAGCTGGAAGCGACTGCCCAACGCACCACGGAGCTCAAGGTTCTCGCAGGCGTGAAAGATCCCGTCGTCACCGACAGCGAAGTCCGGGCGCTGTATGACGCACGCAAGCTGCCTGACAGTCCGCCGTTTGACCAGGTGAAAGCCCGGATTCGCCAGGGCCTCGAGAAGGAAAAGGCACAGCAGGCGCTGGACGACTACTATCGCACGCTGAAGGCCAAATATGGCGTCGTGGACGACTTCGGGCCGCTGCGCCAACAGGTTGCCGCAGTCGGCCCGAGCCGGGGTCCCGCCGATGCTCCGGTCACCGTCGTCGAGTTCGGTGATTATCAGTGCCCGTTCTGCCACCGCCTGGAGCCCGCGCTGGAATCGGTCATCAAGCAGTACTCGCATCAGGTCCGATTCGTATTTCGCAACTTTCCTCTGACCGAAATTCATCCCGAGGCCATGCATGCCGCGGAGGCTGCGATGTGCGCGGATCAGCAGGGCAAGTTCTGGCCGATGCACGACGCGATCTATGCGGACAGCACACCGCTCAGCGACGCCTCGCTGCGGGCGCTCGCCAAGCAAGCCGGGCTGGACTCGCAGAAATTCGAGAAGTGCGTGCGCAGCGAAGTCCCCGTCAAGACAATCGACGCTGACGAGCAGGCCGGAGAAAATCTCGGCGTCGAGGGCACACCGACCCTCTTCATCGACGGTCGTTACATCACCGGCGACGTCCCCCGCGAGCAGCTGGTGTCCGTCATCCAGGATGAGCTGAGCATCAAAGCCGGGCGGAAGCTGACCGCATCGAGGTGACGACGTCCGGCCGCGGGGGTGCGGGCGCGACCCGAGTCAGCGCCATTTCGGATGCCGTCGTCGTGCTGGGAATGCACCGCAGCGGCACCTCGTTTCTCGTCCGGGCGCTCAACCTCGCGGGGCTCTGGCTGGGCGAGCCCGAGCACCTCGCCACGATCGAGGGCCGGGCCGGCAGCGGCAACCCCAAGGGCAATTACGAGCATCGTGAAGCCGCCACGATCAATGAGTTCATTCTGCGGCGCTCGGGCGGCGCGTGGTTCAGCCCGCCGCCGCGGATCGTCGCCGACGCCGACGACCGGCAGCGCATCGGAGCATTCTGCGCCCGGCTGCAAGCGACGCGCCCAGCAGAATATGCGCGCTGGGGCTGGAAGGATCCGCGCGCCCTGCTGACATTGGATGTCTGGCGGGAGTCGCTGCCGTGCAGCCTGCTCGTGGTCGCGGCTTTCCGCCATCCGACCGCCGTCGCGCGATCCCTGCTGTCGCGTAACCGATTGCCTCTGGGGGCCGGTTACGCCTTGTGGTCCCACTACAATCGGCAGCTGCTGCGCCACATGGAGACGCTTCCGCACCAGCTGGTGCGCTTCGATGTCGATGCGTCGCAACTCATCGCCCGTACGCTGAGCCTGTGCACGATGATAGAGCTGCGCGCCGATCCGTCCGCAATCGCCGCATGGCACGATGCGGCCCTGATGCGCAGCACGGCCGACGAAGATGATCTCTCACACGCGCCCGAGGCGGCGGCAATCTGGAGCGAGCTGCTCCGCCGCTATCGCGCGCAAGTCCCCGAATGAGCCGGCCGTTGCGCTCACTCCCGCGCGGCAGCGCCAGGCGCGCGAGGCTAGCTCCATTCCACAGCCGGCTCGAGCTTCGCCGGGTTCAGGGCATCCCATTCTATTCGGGTAATGAGATGTTCGTATCGTTGAGACAATACGGCCCAGATGATCTGACATTCCGGCTGCCCCAAGTCCCAACATTTATTGAAGACACCGTTGCAAAGACTTCTCACCTTCTCCACGGTTCTGTAATAGATCAATCCCGTATTCATTATCCGGTTATTCATGCGGTATCCCTCGGTTGAAATGCAGTGATTGACCCAATTCACCGTTTCAACCATCGTCTCCCTGTAGCGTTTCTGCCGCAGACCCGCATCTATCTCAGCCTGGATCGTCAGTTTCAGCCTGGGCGTATTGCGTATCAGCAGATCGGTCGCGCAGGCTTCCGCCATGTACTTTACGTGTCGACTCGTTACATTCAATTTATGATCGAAATAGAGAATGCCAGAGTCGGCGGCGACTCCCAGCTTGGCCGCATCGAATTGCAGGAATTTCACATATTTCGATTGCAATGAGGATATGCGCGGCTCGCTGCTCAACGGCATCCCACTCTTGCAGACGAATGTCCAGCCATTCCTCGCCGCAGCTCTCTCGAGCGCCGGATTGTTGCTGAAGAAGAAGCAATTCTGATCCAACGGCGCCGGATGCACGCCCGTGGCTTTGGCGCCGAAATAGCCGCTCACGACCATCATTTCTCAGCCACCTGACACCACGTCCCGCTCTAGAACAGAGCGCCGATGGTGTCCGCCGCCGCGAGGCTGGCAGCGTTCGAACTCATGCCCCGAAACCGAGTCAGCCTCTCCATGATCGCCGCCCGGCCCTGCGCGAGCCCCCCGAGCACCGTTTCCATCCTGTCGATATCGAGCATGCAGGCAAAGCCGAGCTGAGCCAGCCGATTCCCCAGCAGATTGTGATTGTGATAGGCGGGAAATATCCCCAGAGGAACACCCGCGCCGAGGGCCTGGTAGCAGGAGCCTGCGCCTCCCTGAGTGATTGCCAGGATGGACCGATCCAGTACCTTGCTGCCGGGAAGGCTGTTGTAGTAGCCAATGGGAACCGAAGCCGGGGTATCGTCAGGTGGCGCTTTGGTCGATGTCACCACGACATGTCTGGCGTGGAGCCCGGTCGCAATCCTGGCCAGGGTCTCGCGGGGAATGTGGGCGCCAGTTGACCCCAGGGATACGTACAAAATGTCACGCGCTTCCCGCAGATCGGCAGGTAGCTCGCCAGCCGGCTCCCACCAGATTGCGCCGGCAAGCGTATAGTTTGGCGGCAGTGCCGCCGAATCCGGCAGCAATTGCGGCGCGTCGGCCAGGATGACCCTATCCCTCTCATACAGCTCCCGGACGCTGGTCAGCGAAGGCAGTCCCAAGGCTTGCCGGGCGACGTTGATCTGTGATTTGTTGGCCGCGAAGGTCACATCCTGCGCGGTCAATTCGCCGCCCAATCCAGTCAGGAAATAGTTGGTGAGGTACGCCTGCGGAAGAGGGAATGCGCCGGCCAACAGCAGCCAGGGGAAAGGAGATAGATCATAAACGAGGACATCCGGCTTTATGCTGGATAGGACGCGAGCCAGCAAACTTGCGTAGGCGTGAGGAGAGGGCTCGATGGCGCTGCCGAGTGGAACCGCGGCGAACCCCTCCGGTGAAACGTACTGCTCGAAATGCCTGCCGGGATTGTTGCCTACGAACGTAATGGCGCAGCGCTGGCGGGATGCGCGCAGGGCCTTGGCGACGCTCAGCGCCCGGCCCACGTGACCGAGCGCGTGTCCGACTACAAAGGCAACCCTCATCCGAGCACCGACGCCTCGCGCCAGCTCAGGGATGTATCTGCTGCTTCTTGATGCATTCCAGATCATCCGGCGCGCACTGCGCCTCGCCAAGACCCAGGACGAAGACGTCGAGCCAATTGAGCGCCGCCTGGGCCTGGGGCGCTTGGTTCTGAGAAGACGACGACTGCGCCACCGAGGATTCGCCGACCCCGCTCGCGGCCGCGCCGGAACTGCTCGCGGCGGAAAGGCTCGCCCCGACCCCGGTCACTGCCACCGGCACACCGACCGCGGTGCCGCTGAAGGAGATATTGTTGGTTCCAAGCACCTGCACCGCGTAGATGGTGATGTTGCCGGCGACGATGCCCGCCTCGTTGGCGTTCACCACGCCGTGAGGCGCAAAAAGGTCGACGGCGCCCGGAGAGACCCCCGGTGTCGTGCTCAGCGCCTGGATGCCGCTGCCGGTGAGGGCATCGGGAAACACCTCCTTCACCAAGCCCGTCGCCGGATCGATCGTAATTGTCGGCGGGGGCGCGGAGATCGCGCTGCGCGCTCCGCGGCCGGCATCGATATTACCCTGCGTCGACCACATGAGAATATTACCGCCGTCCGCCGCGAAGACGCGTGATTGGTTCACGTCGATGTCGCCGTAGGAGACCATGTTGATCGAGCCCTGCTGCTCCGCGACAATTCCGAGGTCCGACGCAGCCTTCGTAATGCCGAAGGCGGTGGGAGCGACCGCGAGACCTACGTTGATCTGGCCCCCGGGAGCGAGAAGGTTGATGTCGCCGCCGCCGACGGTATAGACCTTGCTGAAATAGAGCAGAATGTCGCCGCTATAGGGATCGTTCTGCGCTTTAGCGGCAGTGCCTCCCGGAAAGAGCGCCTCGAGCGCATTGAAAGCGCTGGTGAAGTTGCCGTGATCCGGACCTGCGGCGGCTGCCGCTCTGCCATCCGTGCGCAGCGCGTCGAAAAGGAGTTGCTGCAGGAGCGGGGCCTGATCCTCGCCCGGCATCGCCTGTAGCGCCGCGAGCGCCTGCGCCTTGTCGAGGTCCGTCGCGCCCGTCAATTGCTCCACATACTGAATCAGCTCGTCATCGTAGACATCGGATTGCGCGATGTAGGTGTTGATGAACGAGGCATAATCGGGTGCCTTGGCGATTCCCGCCGATACCGTCACGTCGGCGCCTTGCGCGGGGAGTGCGGGGTTTACGAGGTTACCTATGGTGGTGATTCCCTCGGACGTACCGAGATTGATCGTGCCACCCGCCTGAACGTCCAGGCGGCCGGGCCCGGCGATCGTGATGCCGGTGCTGTTCTGCAACAAAGATCCGGTGGGGTCGCGCTCGGTCGGGAATATGATGCTGCCACCGGCGACCACGTTGGTGATGTTGGCGGACGAGTATTGCTGCACGAACAGTGTCGGATTGACGATATCGCCACCCGCGACGATGTCGATCGGCTTGGCGATGTTGAAGATCGTGGCAAAGCCCGGTACGCCCGGCGGAATCTCGAAGGTCACGTCGCCGCCGAGCGCCACTACCCTGGCGGGAACGGTATCGGGGGCGCCGTCGACGGAGTACGCGCCGCCGTGGACCGGCTCGGGGGCGTCCGGATCGGCGTCGCCAACGTCGACACTGGTACTGGAGGCTTGCGGATAGATCTGATTGTTGAGGAAGGCATTCTCGAACGACGCCAGCACACTCGGTACGAGATCACGCTCATCGTCCTCGATGCTGGGGTTGACCACGCCGGGCAGCGAGGACGGGTCGACGTCCGACAAGCTGAGATTGACCCCGTTGAGGAACACCGACTCGGCCGCCAGCAGGTTGAGATTGCCGTGGGCGCTCGGCCAGAGCACCATGGTGCCATCCAGCGTCACATTACCGCCGAGCGCGATCGCCTGCAGGGTCGGCGGCAGCGCCTCGAGCTCCAGGCCGTCAAACGAAGGGATGTTGGTGGAGGTCGTCTCGATGGGCGAGCCGGAGGTCGTCCGGTTGAGGTAGGTGACTTGACCTCCGACGGAGGTCAGGGTGACGCTGCTCGTGTCACCATAGGTCGAGAAAATCGCGTTGCCGCCACCTTGGGTGCTATCTGCGCTTTCCTCGCTCGACACGGAGAGCAGCGTGGGATCGACGACGGCGTCGATGGAGAGGTCCTGGCGCGCAGCCAGCGTGAACTGCCCGCTGCCCACCGCCAGCACGGGATACAGGCCGCTGCCCGGACCAGCCTGATCGCTGCCGATCGTCACCTGACCTCCGGCTGTAACATACGCCTGCCCCGCCAGATCGAGGAACTTGCCACCTTCAATGTTGCCACCCGCCGTCACGCGCAGGATTCCCGCGTTCACTTCGGTCGTCGTGACGCCCCCGGAGGCATTTATTTCTGGAATTCCGGACGACGGCACATTGGCGCCCAGATCGACGATGTTGCCGCCTGCATGTATGGTGAGGTCACCGCCGCCGAGGGCGCCGATGCCCTGCTCGAAGTAATCGTATTTCGGTAACCACGACACGGGAGCCGGGGTCGCGGCGCCGGACTCGCCGGACCTCCACAGCCAATCATTGAAAAGCTGGTTGCTTGTCGCCCCGATGAGGTCCTGTCCCACATCGATCGAAACGTTGCCTCCGCCGACGGGGTAAATGAGATTGGGCAGGCCAAGATACTTGTCGAGCAGGCCTTTCTTCCCCGTGGCCACCGCACCCGCATAGCCGGCGCCGGCGGTGTAGATCACGGATGCCTGGTTGCCGAGCTCGAGATCACCGGCCGCGGCGATGTCGATGGAACCCGTTCCGGTACGGATCATCGTGGGGTCGGTCGCACCGGTGCCCGGACTGCTGAGTCCACCGCTGGACAGATACACGCTGCCGTAGGGCGCACTGCCGGCGCTCGCCGGGTTCGCCGCCTGCTCGGTCGCAAGCTCCGTCTGCGTGATGACCGCGAGTGGGTTGGCGCTCGAGAGATTGGCGCCGGCCGCAAGGCGGTAGGACCAGCTGGTCTGCATGGCGGGGTCGAGCTCGAATCCGTTGTATTCGGTGCTCGTCGTGTCGGCCTCGCTGGTTCCGTCAAAGCCGTCAGAGATCGCCACCCCGGGGTCAAGAGTGAGACTACCGCCGGTACGTATGGTGAGGACTCCGGGGATATCCTGATTGGGGCCGTAACGCCAGGTCGAGAAGTCCCAGGTGTTCGACACGGTCAGATTGCCCGGGGAGTCGATCTCGATGCCGGGCACTATGGAGAAAGCCGGATTGTCGGCCTGGCCGAGCGCCTGCGCCACGGTCTCCCCCGTACCCGGCATCGCGTGGCTCATGAAGCCGGAGGCGGCGGCCTGGGCGAGGCTTTGCGTCGCCGAGTCGATCTGGGTTCCGTCAGGCGCAACCTGCGTGTAGCCTTCGAGATAGACATGTCCGGCCCCGGTGATGGTGCCGTCGAGTTTCACGAACGATGGACCGGAGCCGAGCACGCTCAGGACGTTCTGAGCGCTCGTGCGCAGCCAGACCGTGCCGCTGTTGGAAGCGGCGCTGCCGGCTGCGGGGGCACCTCCCACGTCGATTTTCGAGCCGCTGTCGAGGAAGATCCCACCGTCGCTCGCGTCGAGCTCCACTGTTCCGCCACGATCAGAGCTCGTCGGCGAGCCGGCGCTCAATGTGCCGGAGACCTCGACATTGTTCTGCGCTGCCAGCAGGATAGTGCCGCCGAGCGCGTTGCTGGCATTGATCGTGCCATACACTGTGATGCTGCCCTGATCCGCGGTCAGCTCGACGTCGTCGGCCTGCAACGTCGTACCGGTGCCGATCAGGAAATCCCCGGAGCCGCGCTCATGAATGTCGACGGCGCCCGAGAACCCACCGCTGGCCGTTAGTGCAACCAGGGAGCCGAAGTCGAGGCTCTGTGCCTCGACCGAGAGCGTACCGCCGCTCTGGCCGCTTGCACTGCCACCGTCAATCTTTCCCTCGAGAGCGGCGATCCCGCTGGGAGCCGATACATCGAGTTCCCCGCCAGCGCCGCCGCCGCTCCCTGCCGATACATCGATCACCGCCGTAGACGCGACCGTCACGTTGCCGGTCGCCGAGCTGAGGCCGACCGTACCGCCCCCGGCGCTCTCGGTCTCACTGTCGAAGGTCTCCGAGAACCCGGCGACGTCGATGGTCGCTCCGTCCGCCACCGTCACATCGCCGGTTTCGGCAGTCGCCTCCACCTGGCCTCCAGGTAGGACGATGTTGCCACCGAGCTCGACGCTCGACCCGGTGAACGACAGGGCGCCGCCGGGTCCGGACGCGGAAGTGGCCTTGCCACCACCCGCAGTAGCCAATGCAGTCGTGAGCGCACCTGTTGCCGTGAATGCGTAATCGGTGCCCGCCGCGCTTTGCATCACCGGACTCGTCAGAGTAAGGCTTCCGCCCGTAACCAGGCTACCGCTGCCGGTTGCGGTCAGATCGTCGCTCGCCGTGATCGCGGCGGAACCGGCGCCTGACAGAGTAAACGTTCCCCCTTCCAGCACCACGTGAGCGGCTGTGAGCGCCACGCTGCCCGTACCCGCATCGGCTGTCGCGGCGCTGCCCGGATTGCCGAGCGTGATGGAGCCGGCAGAGACTTCGAGCGCGCCGCCCTGAGATACGTCGATCCCAGGCGCGGCGATGTCGACGCTGTTGAGCGTCACGCGGACCGGGCCATAGACGGCAACCGGTGCACTCGCATCGAGCGTGAGCTGCGAGCTCGACAGATTGCCGAGAAGGCCCGCACTGATGGCAAACCCGTTGAACCCTGTGGGCACGGTCCCGAGGGCAATGTCATCCCCGCTCAGCCGAACCGACGCGTTGTTTGCGGATAGCGATCCCGAGAAATCCACCGTACCGCTGGTATCGAAGGACATCGAGCCCGTCGCGCTGACGAGCGCACCCTGTGCGACCGTCAGTGAGGCGGCGCCGCTCGAGGGCTCCGTTCCGGTGTAGGTGAGATCCACCTGGGATCCGGTGGAGGCGCGCACGAGCGCCGTCCCCGCCGGTGCGCTGAAGGTCGGCTCCGCCGCTAGCGTCGCGCCGGTGGCGTTCACCTCGGCGCCGCTCTCGAGATCGAGCGCGCCACTCGCCGCGAGGATGATCTCGGGGGCCGTCAGGTCCGTGTTCTGGCCGATGACGAGGTTCTGCGCGCCGACGGTCAGATCCGTGGAGTCTCCATCCACGCTGCTGGTCGCGCCGAGCACGATCGAGTCGGCGCCGAGCGCATCGACCTGCGCGGGATCGATGGTCACGTACGAAACCCCGGACGGCGCGTCGGCCGCATCCGCGCCGATGTAAAGGTTGGTCGCTGTGAGATCGAGCGTCGCTCCCCGCCCGCCATCGGCGGGTGAGCCGAGGAGGCTGCCGGCGAGCTGGGCCGTATTGCCGACCTGGATCGCGAGAGTACCAGCGTCCTGCGGCAACTGCGGGGCCGTCGCGCTGTTGGCGATCGCCTGTGCCGCGAAGAATGTATTGGCGGAGGTCAGGGTGTATTGCGCCTCCTGATAGGCATAGCTTCCGGACACCACATCCCAGCCGGAGGTCTGGGAAGCACGGATGCCGGTGCCCGCGACGGT
>Ga0335072_10013353_pt1 | contig 11701 bp, 11 predicted proteins | sample Lox_Sample_21_FD_206725 | JGI IMG/M metagenome (GOLD analysis project Ga0335072, IMG submission 206725) | Soil microbial communities from Loxahatchee National Wildlife Refuge, Florida, United States - Lox_Sample_2.1 | ecosystem: Environmental > Terrestrial > Soil > Wetlands | place: USA...
GGCACAGGCCCGCGCGGCGGGGCGGCAGGAAGGGGCCGTGCTCGCCGCCGGGATACGCAGCCGGGGCCGCCGCGAAGGCAGGACGATACTGCTGCACGCCCAGGCCGCAGCGCTGGACGACCTGCGTGCCCGGGTACGGGCCCAGGTCGCGGCGCTGCCGGGCGAACCGGGCTTCGGCCAGCTGCATGACCGGCTGGCCAGGATGGCCCAGCTGGCGGCCGGCCCGGACGCCGTGGTGGCCAGTTCGCCGGACGGAGGGGTCCTGGCCCGTGACGCTGGGGTGGCCGTGGACTGCTCCCTGGCCCGCCTGGCTGACCTGGCTGTCCAGGCCCTCGGCCCGGATGTGCGCGAGCTGTGGGCACCGTGACCAGTGAGCAGGCCCGGGTCACCCGGGTGAACGGGCCCCTGGTGGAGGTGCGCGGGCTGAACCAGGTGGCTATGGACGACATTGTCGAGCTGGGGGCGGGCCACCTGCCGGGCGAGGCGGTCGCCATCCGCGGGGACGTGACCACCGTGCAGGCCTACGAATACACCGGCGGGCTGGCCCCCGGACAGCCAGCCATCTCCCTTGGCGCGCCGCTGTCCGCACGGCTTGGCCCGCATCTGCTCGGCGGCGTTTTTGACGGCCTGGGCAGGCCGCTGGCCGACGCCCCGGCCTGGCTCCAGCCAGGGAAGATCCAGGCCAGCACGGACGGCCAGGAATTCGACTTCCAGCCGGAAGTGGCTGAGGGGACAGTTGTGCCCGAGGGAACCTGCCTCGGCTCGGTGCCGCTGCACAGCGGGATCGAGTACCGCGTGCTGGTACCTCCCGGGAACACCGGCCCAGTCGGGCAGATCCGGCCGGCTGGGCGGGTGACCGGCAGCACCCAGCTTGCGACGGTGGGCGGGCAGCCGGTGCGGCTGACGTCATCGTGGCCTGTTCGCCAGCCCAGGCCGTACCGGGAGCGGCTAGCCAGCGGCGCGCCGCTGGTCACCGGGCAGCGGGTCATAGATGTGCTGTTCCCGGTTGTCCGCGGGGGCACGACCGCTGTGCCCGGCGGGTTTGGCACCGGCAAGACGATGCTGCTGCAGCAGATCACCAAGTGGTGCGATGCCGATGTGATCGTCTACGTGGGCTGCGGGGAACGCGGCAACGAGCTGGCCGACATGCTCGGGGAGCTGGCTGGCCTGGCTGACCCGCGAACCGGGGGGCGATTGGCCGACCGGACCGTCGTCATCGCCAACACCTCCAACATGCCCATGATGGCGCGCGAGGCCAGCATCTACACGGCCGCCACCATCGCCGAGCATTTCCGGGACATGGGGCTGGATACCGTGGTCATCGCCGACTCGACCTCGCGGTGGGCCGAGGCGCTGCGTGAGTTCGCCTCGCGCTCCGGGGAACTGCCGGCCGAGGAGGGGTACCCGGCCAGCCTGCCCTCCGCACTGGCCGCGTTCTACGAACGGGCTGGCCGGGTAACCACCATTGGTGGCCGCGAAGGATCTGTCACCATCCTCGGTGCGGTGTCGCCGCCGGGCGGCGACCTGACTGAACCGGTCACCACCTACACGGAGCGGTACGTCCGCTGCCTGTGGACGCTCGACCGTGACCTGGCCTACGCGCGGCACTACCCAGCGGTCTCCTGGGCCGGGTCGTTCTCCCGGGACGATGCCGCCGTCTCCGCGTGGCACGCCAGCCAGGGTGACCCGGACTGGGCCGAACGTAAAGGCCGCCTGGCCGCTCTGCTGGCCGACGCGGACCGGCTCAGCTCCCTGGCCGAGCTGATGGGCGCCACCGCGCTGCCGCCGAGGGAACGGGCTACCATGCTGGCCGGCCGGCTGATCAGGGAAGGCCTGCTGCAGCAGAACGCGCTGAGCGCCACCGACGCCAGCTGCGGAAGTGCCCGGGCCGCCGCCCTGGCCAGCGCGGTGCTGGCCGTGGCCGAGCGCTGCCAGGCCTTGGCCGCCGCGGGTGTCCCCGCAGATCTGATCGAAGAGCAGGACTTCTCACCGATCCTGCGTGCCCGTGAAGAGGCGGCTACCCCCGAAGCAGTCGCCGAATGCGAGCGCACCATGCTGGCCCGGCTCGATGACCTGCATGCGCAGGAGGCCACGCGTACAGAGGCCGCGGCGCCGGAACAGGGCGGGCCGGCATGACTGCCTGGGCGCAGCGCGAATACACCGGTGTCACGCAGTTGCGCGGCCCGCTGCTGGTGGTGGGCGGGGTGGCCGGGGTGGGCTGGGACGAGTTCGCGACCATCCGCACCGGAACCGGCGAACCCCGGCACGGGCTGGTGCTCGAGGCCGATGGCGATCTCGCCGTGGTCCAAGTGCTCGAGGGCACCCAGGGCATGACCATCGGCACCACCCGGGTCGCGTTCAGCGGCAGCCCGCTGCGGATCCCGGTGAGCGAAGACTGGCTCGGCCGGGTGTGCAACGGGCGGGGCGAGCCAGCTGACGGTGGGCCGCCGGTCACCGGGAAGGACACCGCGCCGGTGGCTGGGTTCCCGATCAACCCGGTCCAGCGTGAACCGCCCGCCGATCCGGTGCTCACCGGCATCTCGGTGATCGACGCGCTGACCACCCTGGTCCGCGGCCAGAAGCTGCCCATCTTCTCGGTAGCTGGGCTGCCGCATCTCGACCTGGCCGCACAGCTCGCTGCCCAGGCTGCCGCGGGCGGCGAGCCGTTCAGTGTGGTCTTCGCGGCCATGGGCCTGACCCACGCCGACGCCGCTGCCGTCCGCAGCGTGCTCGAGGACAGGTCCGCGTCCGGTGAGCTCGTGCTGCTGCTCAACCTGGCCGACGCCCCGGTGATCGAGCGCATCCTCACCCCGCGCATCGCGCTGACCGTGGCCGAGCACCTCGCGTTCACCCTGGGCCGGCATGTGCTCGTGGTGATGGCCGACATGACCAGCTACTGCGAGGCCCTCCGCGAGATATCCGCCGCCCGCGGCGAGATACCAGCCCGTCGCGCCTATCCCGGATACCTCTACAGCGACCTGGCCTCGCTGTACGAGCGGTGCGGGCGGATCCGGGGGATGCCCGGCTCGGTGACCGTCGTGCCGGTGCTGACCATGCCGGCTGGGGATATTACCCATCCTGTTCCTGACCTCACCGGCTACATCACTGAAGGGCAGATCGTGCTATCCCCGGATCTGTACGCCCGGGGGATCTACCCGCCGGTGGACGCGCTGTCCTCGCTGTCGCGGCTGATGCGTCATGGCGCCGGGCCGAACCGGACCAGGGCGGACCATCTGGATGTGGCTGCGCAATCCCTGGCCGCGCTGGCCGCCGCCCGGCGGGCCACGGAACTGGCCGAACTGATCGGCGCCGCGGCGCTGAGCGCTTCCGACCGCAGGTACCAGGACTTCCAGAAAGCCTTCGAGGGCGGCCTGATCAACCAGGGCCAGCGGGAGAACCGCAGCCTGGCGCAGACGCTGGGCCTGGCCTGGCAGGCGCTGGGTGTGCTGCCCCGCCGGGAGTTGACCATGCTGCCCGCCGAAGCCCTGGCCGCTTATTACCCACCAGCTTCGGCCGACGGTCCGGGACGCGCGACTGGCGATGGGCAAGCTCCGGACGGGGCGGCTGAGCGGTCATCTCCGGCTCCCGCTGGCGATGTTGGGGAAGCGCAACGGGGCAGTGGGCTATGAGCGGCCCGCGTCTCGTCGTACCACCAGGCCGCGCTGGCCGGCTCTGGCTGCAGCAACGCATTGGGACCGCCCACCGGGGCGCCGGCCTGCTCGACCGCAAGCTGCTGATCCTCCAGCGCGAGGTCTCCAGGCTGAGCGAGATCGCGGCGCGAACAGCTGCGGACTGGGAAAGCCGCCAGGCTGATGCCGATCAGTGGCTGCTCCGGGCCGGCCTGCTGGAGGGCCAGCGCGCGATCAGGCTGTCCGCCGATGCGACGTTCGCCGAGGTGACGATCTCGTATGCGGCCAGCATGGGAGTGCGGTACCCGGCCGATGCCGCTTACGCCGTTCAGCCAGCGGCAACCTGGGACAGCCCGGTTCTGGCGGCTACCCGGCAGGCGCATCGCGAGGCCCTCGCCGCTGCCGTCCGCCATGCCGCCGCGGCAGAAGCACTCAGGGTCATCCAAGCCGAGGCGCTGACCACCCGGTACCGGCTCCGCGCGGTCCGGGACCGGTGGATCCCGCGTCTCGAGGGGGCGCTCGCCGACGTGACGCTGGCCATCGAGGAGCAGGAGCGCTCCGACGCGGCACGGCTCCGGCTGGCCAGGACGGCAGACGCCTGACGTCGCGAGTATCTTGCCCGGAGATGCGCTGGAGCCCGTGCTCACGCTGGGGCGCTTGGCTGGGGGTCAGGGGATGGTGTGGTGAGCTTGTCAGTCACGTACGCGGCCCCGTCCACTTCACCAGCCACCCGGATCGCCGCGCGATGGGCATCCTGATCAGCCACCTGGCCCTGCAGAGTTACCGTCCCGTCTTTAACGGAGACGCTCACTGCGTTTTCGTCGATCAGCAGCAGATCGCGCAGCACAGAACGGACCTCGTCGGCAATGTCCTGGTCGGGCCGCAGAAAGATGCTGAGCAGATTCCGGCGGCTGACAACGCCCAGCAAGTCTCCCTCTGAATTCACTACCGGGAGCAGCCTGACCTTGTTCTGGCTCATCCACCGGGCGGCACTAGCCAGCGGCGCCTCCGGGTGGATCGTAATGGCAGGTGCCGTCATCAGTTCCTCTGCGGTCCCGTCGCGCTTCCGCGACTTCCCGCGCTGCCAGGACCGGGCCTTGCGGCGGTCATGCCGGGAACTCAGCAGGTCCGCCTCGGACACGATGCCCAGAAGGTGTCCCCCACCGGATACCACCGGTATAGCGCTGATCCGCTGTTCGCTCATCAGCTTCGCGATGTCCTTGGCCGGAGTCCACCGGGCCACCGTCACGGGATCGGTCCGCATGACGTCCCGGACGCGCCACCGGCCGGTCCGGCCATGAGTCCCGCGTAGGGGCAAGGACGGCTCACCGGGACCGCGGGCCGCTTCCTCGGCTGCCACCGAGGCGACCGCCCGGGCGACGTCCGACGCTGGGGCATCGCCGTGCAGAGTCTGGTAGTAGGCGGCACCGAGATGCCTCAGCAACGCGTCCAGATACTCATCACGCCGGGACATACCTGACTCCGCTCCTCCTGACCCAAAGGGTTGCACAGGCTTTGTTACCTTCATGGCATCAGGCTGCAGACATCCGTGACGAGGGACGAAAGTCCCAGATCGGACCGTCATAACGCCTATCCGCGAGGGCGGCGTAACCCGGGTGGCGGCCCGCTCCGCCACAGCGGCCCGCTCCCTCGGGTTCACCTCGCAGTGCGGCTGTCGGGTGAATGAGTGCCGCCGCCGGGCGCAGCGACCATCCTCGGTGACATTCGGCCCTGGTGAGCAACCGGAGCGCCAATCAGCCTGGCAGGGAAGCCGGGGCAAAGGGCAGGTGGTGATGACCTGTGAGTGTGAACGCCTGCGGGGACGTATTCGACTGGGCCGACCGGGATCCGGGGCGTGTCATGTTCGCGGCGCAGGCCGGTGGCGGATGGCGGCCGGTAACCGCGGCCCAGTTTGCCGGCCGGGTCGGGGCGGTGGCCGCCGGCCTGATCGCTTCCGGGATCAGGCCCGGTGACCGGGTCGGGCTGATGGCGGCGGCCAGCCTGGAATGGGCCGTGTGCGATTTCGCTATCTGGGCGGCGGGGGCTGTGACGGTGCCCATCTATGAGACCTCGTCGGCGGACCAGATCGAGTGGGTACTGAGTGACTCGGGCGCGGTCGCGGTGTTCGCCGGAAACGCACAGCTAGCTGAAGCCATCCGCCGGGCCGAGCCAGCGAAGGTCGAGGCGATATGGCAGCTTGATGCTGACGGCCTCGCAGCGCTTACCCGCGCCGGGCAGGCCGTGGGTGACGGGGAAGTGGCCCACAGGCGGGCTGCGGTGACCGGGGAGACCCTCGCGACTATCGTGTACACCTCGGGTACCACGGGCCGGTCAAAGGGCTGCATGATCAGCCACGGCACTCTCAACGGGGCTGTCCGCGCGATCATCGCCGTGCCGGGCGTTCGGGAACGGATGCTGGCCGGAGACGCCTGCAGCCTCTTCTTTTTGCCGTTGTCCCACGTCCTGGCGCGGGTCGTGATGCTGTGCCTGGTACATGCCGGGAAGCGAGCCGGTTTCTTGCCCGACGCTAACCACCTGCCCGGTGCGCTGGTCACCTTCCAGCCAACAATCCTGCTCACGGTGCCCCGCGTGCTGGAGAAGGTCGCCGCGGCGGCCCGCCAGCAGGCGGAAGCTGAGGGCCACCAGCGGCTGTTTTCCGCGGCCGAGGCCACGGCGGTCGCCTGGAGCCGGGCCGGCCCGCGGGCGGGCTGGTGGCTACGGGTGCGGCACGCGGTCTTCAGCCGGCCGGTCTACGCGCGGCTGCGCGCCGGGCTGGGCGGGCGGGTGGCCTGGGTGATCAGTGGTGGCGCCCCGTTGGACGAGGACCTGGGACACTTCCTGCACGGCGCAGGGCTGACCGTCGTGGAAGGCTGGGGGCTCACCGAGACCGCCGGCCCCATCACCGTGAACCGCCCGGCGCTGCAGCGAATCGGCTCGGTCGGCCTGCCACTGCCGGGCTGTGCGGTGCGGGCCGCGGCCGATGGCGAGCTCGAAGTCCAGGGCCCGGACGTGTTCCAGGGGTACTGGCAGGACCCGGGAGCCACCGGTGCGGCGTTCGACGGCCGGTGGCTGCGCACCGGCGATCTTGGGCGGGTCGATGACGACGGCTACGTCTACATCACCGGGCGGACGAAGGACATGCTCATCACCGCTGGCGGACAGCATGTGGTGTCCTCCGTCCTGGAAGGCAGGGTGCGCGAGCACTGGCTGATCGGCGAATGCGTCGTGATCGGCGACCGGCGGCCCTACGTGACCGCGCTGATCACCTTGGATGAGGTGGCCTTCGAGCGGTGGAAGCATCGACAGGGCGAGCCGCCCGATGCGATCGTCAGTGAGCTGCGCGATGACCCAGACCTGTGCCGAGTCGTCCAGCAGGCCGTGGACCGGGCGAACGCGAGCGTGTCCAGGCCGGAAACCATCAAGCGGTTCCGCATCCTGCCCGGCCGCTTCGAAGTCGGTGCCGAGCTCACCGCGCTGGGCAAGGTCCGCAGGGACTACGTGATCGCCAAGTACGCCAACGACATCAACGCTCTATACGCGTGACCAGGCACTGCTGCTGACTTCGGGCAGCTGCGTGCGCAGCATCCGGGGGTTGTCGCACCTACCTGGTCCAGTCTGTAAACGACCGCGCCGATTGCGAGGACCCTGCGCAGGTCCGCAGAACGGTTACGTTTCATCCGGGGTAAGCCCCTGGTCGTGGTGGGCCGAGGAGATGGCCTCACGGGCCTGAGCCCGAAGCCTGGGGACGTCACGACGGGTCAGGCCGCTGGTCGGCAGGGGGTTCCCAGCCACGAGGTGCACCGTCCCGCTGCGGATCGCCTTTCGCCCCGGCGGCCAGATCCGGCGGGTGCCACAGACGGCGACCGGCACGACCGGTACCTGGTTGGCGATCGCGATGATAAACGCGCCGTCTTTGAAGTCCTGGATGGTGCCATCCGGGGAGATCCTCCCTTCCGGGTAGGCCAGCAACGAGTGCCCAGCCGCCAGGGCCTGGCTGGCCTCGGTGTCGATCTCCCTAAAGTCGGGGGAGTCTCGGTCCACCTCGATCATCCCGATCATGCGTATAGCGGAACCGAACACCGGGATCTGGAACAGTTCACGCATGGCCAGGACCCGCAGCGACACCGGCAGAACCCGCAACGTGACGATCGGGTCCAGGCTGGACTGGTGATTGGACACCACCACGCAGGGACAAGCCTCGCTGAGCTGCTCCGCGCCGCTGACGGTCACCCGCGCCCCCGCGGAGCGCAGCCACACCCCCGCCCACCACCGCATGATCCGGTCGGTGATGGCCGAGTCGGCCCGAGCCGCCCCGCGGCACCACACCAGCACAGCACCGGCCACCGTCGAGAGCACGCCCGCGGCGAACGTCGGCACCGTACGCCAGGACACCCATCCGCCCTTCTGTGCTGGCCCACGGCAGCCGGCGGGCCGGACAGCCCGGGGCCTGTCGCCGACGCTGCCACTCCCGGCGTCCCGGCCGGCTGCCTTCACCAGATCCGCAGCTGATCCCTGCCGCCGGATTCTCATTCACGCCGCTTTCGGCGCCCTGTGCGGCTGATATGGGATGAGTGCTTGTGGATGAGCGCTTGCAGCCGGGTCGCGGCCAGAGAGCAGCGTTGCGGCCAGACCGACCGTGCAGTCCGCCAGGGCTGGCCCGGACAGGTGGCCGCCCGCGGCGAATCCCACGCTGCCGATGGCCACCGGCCGCAGCAGGTCGAGGTAACGATTGCGCTCCATGTCGCGAGACCCCCGCGGCCGCCGAGGACCGCCAGCTCAAGCCGGGCCGGATTGCCGCAGTATGAGACAGCCGTTCATACGACGAGTTCACCGCTTGACGTCGCCGCGAGGTAGGGACAGAGGTCCCCGGGCAGGCCGGCCAAGAGTCGTTCCCTGCCATCCATCAGACGGGAAACGACCGGCGACAAGGACAGACAGCGGCCGGCGATAGGTACTGGGCCCGTCGCCCGCCTGTGCTAATTCTCAGCCATCGTCGTGCTGACCTCGATTCGCCGGCTCTCCGATGCCTGCCCGTCTGGTACAGGCTGGGCCATGGGGACGCTAATCTCCAGGATGCCCTTGTCGTACCGGGCTGTGGCGCTGCCGGTGTCCGGCCGCGCGGGAAGCCTGACGGAGCGGGTGAACGAGATATGCAGGGTCTCCGACCAGTCGGCTTCTTTGCGCTCCGTGCGCCGCTCGGCGGTGACGACCAGGGTGTCGCCATCGAGGGAGACCTTGATGTCCTTCGCCGGATCAAACCCTGGCAGGTCGACGAGGGCCACGTAGTCGCGGCCCTCCTGGCCAGGCGGGCGGACCGTCGTCCAGCGCACGGCGTGCCCTTGCCCGCGCGCGTAGCCAGGATCGTGCACAAATTCCCAAGCCTCAGTCTTGGGATCCATAATCAGCCCCCTTTGTTGCCTGCTGAGCATCCATCCATCGGCGGCACAGCCCGGCTCCGCACCTTTCGTTATGCCTGGAAGTGGGTGGTGGTCGGCCAGGCTTGCGCGTGAATTCCGGGCCGTGCCGGGAAAGCCCTTTCCCCGGGCAGCGTGCCGCGGCCACGGAGCTGGTGGCCAGGGTCGTAGGTCCCGCGTGGGCGGCCATGCAGGCGGCGCGTACCTCGGCTAACTCGCACGGGCCAGTCCTCCCGATCGCCGACGCGATGCCGGGACTCGCACGGCGGAACTGCCGCACCAGAGTCATTGAGGCCCAAGGTCGCAGGACCGAAGGCACTTGGTCCTCTGTGCCCTGGCGGGAGACGTGGCGTGCGATAGAGGCAACAGCATCCGCTATCTGATGGGAGGGGCTGCAATGGCTGATCTTGTACGGCAGTTACCTGGTCCGGGCTGAACTTCCAGGCCTCGACCCAGACAGGGACATTCAGGTCAGGGTCGAAGCGGGCATCATGACTATCCAGGTCGAACGCCGCGAGGATGAGCAGGAGGCCCACCGCTCTGAGTTCCGGTACGGCTCATCGATCCGGACCGTCACCCTGCCTGCGGGCGCAGACACCGAAAAAATCGCTGCCAGCTATGACAACGGCATTCTGGAGGTCAGGGTCCCAATGAGGGAAACGACCAAGCCGGAAGTCCGCCGTATCGCCGTAACGCACGCCCACTGACCGCCGACCTCGCGAACCTGCTGCTACGGGGCGGCCTTGCCCGGAATACAACCACTGGGCGATCGAAATGTGGCTGTTGCGGCAACCAGACAGGGGAAACCGTCGTGATTCATACGACTGAGGGGATCGTCGCAGGCTATGACGGGTCGCCAAACGCCGGCCACGCCCTGCGGTGGGCCGCCTGGGAGGCACAGCGACGCAGGACAGCGCTGACGGTCTGCCTTGCGTGGGCGCCTGAATACCTGGCCATCCTCGGTGAGGAGTCGGTGTACGACCTCGCTGAGAAAAAAGGGAAGGAGATCCTCGCCCCTGGGATCGAATACGCCAGATCGGTGCTCGGACCAGAGGCGGTACGGCCGATGCTGGCCCGCGGTTCCGCTGCGCGTGTGCTGTGTGAGTGCAGTGGCTGGGCAGAGATGGTGGTCGTCGGCTCTCGCGGGCACGGAGGCGTCGCTGGCCAGCGACTGGGATCCGTCGCTTCGGATGTAGCCGCCTATGGGCACGGGCCGATGGTCATGATCCGAGGGCAATGGACGGTCGCAGACCACCCCCCAGGTCCAGTCGTGGTGGGGGTAGACGAGTCTCTTGGGTCGCGGGCCGCGATCCGATTCGCCTTCGCTGAGGCAGAACTGCACGGTGCCCCGCTACTGGCTGTATGCGCAGTAGCAGACTCGCCCGACGTACTTGGCGGCGCACGCGAGATGGAAGCGGAATTCAGCAAGGCGGTGGCCCGGTGGGAAAAGGAGCACCCCCACGTGACTGTGCAGCGGCAGATCGCACAGGCGTCGCCACGGACCGCATTGCTGACTGCGGCCACCGGAGCGCAACTGCTGGTCGTGGGCTGCCGCGGCCGCGAAGGCATCCCAGGCATGAAGTTGGGCTCCGTCGCCCAAGCCATGCTTCACTACGCGCCATGCCCAGTTGCTGTCACTCACCCGGCCGACTCTGTGGAGTAGGGCTCATCGCCCTTCCGGGTCAAACCCCCGAGCCTCCACTCCTCACCTGGGAGTCCGCGCTCCGCGTGGGCTCCCAGGTTTGCCTGGCCGGCCGTTCCCCCGCCACCCGGCGTGTTCGCGGAACGTCTCCGGCCGGTTACGGTATGGTCTCTCTTTCGCCGTCCCCCTAAGGGGTTTCCGTCCCCCGGGCGGTGGGCAATCCAATCCGGCAGCCGCCCGGGTGGGCCTATATTACTGGGTGAGCGAGGGGCCGGCGTTGACCTTCTCCCATCTGGAGGAATGCCTGACTGGTTGCTTACAGGGTCCGACCTCGCCATTCATTGTGACTTTTCTGTTCCTTTTCTCAGGGTTTTACGATCCGAGGTTAGTTAGTGCCATCCGGCGGAACGCGCAGTACGTTCCCGCTCGGTCTGGCGTAGAGGGAGCCCCCGCATGACTTACGTTGTTGCTCTGCCTTGCGTCGATCTGCTGGACAGGACCTGCGTCGATGAGTGCCCTGTGGACTGCATCTACGAGGGTGAGCGCATGATGTACATCCACCCTGACGAGTGCGTGGACTGCGGCGCGTGCGAGCCAGTGTGCCCGGTCGATGCGATCACCTACGAGGCTGACGTGCCCCCCCAGTACAAGGATTTCTACGCGGTCAACGTGGAGTTCTTCGGGCATATCGGCTCGCCGGGCGGCGCGTCCAGAGTCGGCAAGATTCATCAGGATCACCCGATCGTCGCCGGGCTGCCTCGCCAGCGATAACTGTGGCAGCATCCGCTCGCGGACCCTGGGTCGGGATCGGGAAGGTGGTCTGATGGAGCCTCTGGAGTTCCAGCGGGACTGGGAGTCCCGGAACGCAGCGGGCTCTCCCAGGTCGGCCAGGGACGTAGCACTTCATGACACCGACCCGGGCATCCGGCCAGCCCCGGTACCAGGGCGGGCCCGGCACGCAGCCGGCGGACCGGGCCGGCCGCCCGCGCAGCCGGCCGGGGCCGATGACATGTTCA
>Ga0335072_10013354_pt1 | contig 11701 bp, 12 predicted proteins | sample Lox_Sample_21_FD_206725 | JGI IMG/M metagenome (GOLD analysis project Ga0335072, IMG submission 206725) | Soil microbial communities from Loxahatchee National Wildlife Refuge, Florida, United States - Lox_Sample_2.1 | ecosystem: Environmental > Terrestrial > Soil > Wetlands | place: USA...
CGCGACCTCCCGTTGGGGGAACCGCAGGAGTGATGAATGAACAAGCGTGACCTGATCGACGCGATTTCGACTCGGATGGGCGACAAGAAGACCGCGACCGAAGCACTCAACGCGGTGCTCGACACCATCCAGGCCGCCGTCGCAAAGGGCGACAAGGTCGCTATAACGGGATTCGGGGTATTCGAGAAGGCTGTCCGGCCGGCCCGTACGGCCCGCAACCCCGCCACCGGCGCGTCCATCAAGGTGCCGAAGTCGTCGGTGCCCAAGTTCCGCGCCGGAGCCGACTTCAAGGCGATCGTCAACGGCGAGAAGAAGGTCGCGGCAAAGAGGTAGCCGACGTAGTGCGCTGGCGGGCGGCGCGCACCGTGCCGCCCGCCGGACGCGCTAGCCCCGCCGCGAGGTCACGGCGAGGCGAACAGCGACACCGAGGGATCTAGCTGCGTGATCGTCCTTCGCAGGGCGTCCCGCAAGGCGATCTGGGCAACTGGGTTGTGCAGTGGCCCGGCGCCGTCGGTCAGCAGCACATTCGCCGCGGCGACGCCGGCCGCCGCCACCGGCAGCGGCGTCCTCAGGCAGGCCGCGATCTTCCGTATCTCGGGCTCGGCCGCGATGATCTGGCCGCGGCGCAGTGCCATCCGGCCCAGGGTCGGCGCTGGCGCGTGCTTTACCACGTGCAAGAGGTACTCCCAGTCATCGGCCAGCGCCTGACGGGTTGCTGCCGAGACGAGATGCTGAGCGCGCGCGGCCAGCAGCCTGTCCGATTCTGGTGATCGTCCGGCCGCCAGGCGACGGTCGAGCCGGAAGCTGAGCACGCGCGCCAGCGCCCGGTCCGTGATCCCGCGCGGGCGCCAGCCGAGCTGGCCCGGTCCATGCCCGTCGACGAATACCAGTGTGTCGTGCCGCGGGCGCCAGACTGCCCCGCGCCGGGGGTCGCTGTCCGCGGAAATCCCGCATGAACTTCGCATACACCCATCGTGCCGGTGCCGATGCTGCCGCGAAAGTGGCATCATAGACAGCATGCACGACAAAGCTGCCAAGATCAGCGAAGCCCTTTCCGGGCCGCGCGACGTGACCGAAACGACGCGGTCACCGCGTGCCGTCGCGGTCGTGGCCTACGACGGCATCGCAGCGTTCGAGCTGGGCGTGGCGTGTGACATCTTCGGGCACGACTACTCGGCCTCGTTCGGCGTTCCCTGGTACGACCTGGCCGTGTGCGCGCACTCCCCGTCGGTGATCATGGATGCGGGTATCCGTATGCAGGTCCCGCACGGCCTGGAGGCCCTGCGGGCGGCCGATACCGTGATCCTCCCGCCGACCGAGCTTCCTGATCAGGTGCCCGCCGAGGTGCTCGAGGCCCTGCGCGAGGCGCATTGGCGGGGGTGCCGCATGGTCTCACTGTGCACGGGCGCGTTCGTTCTGGCCGCCACGGGGGTTCTTGACGGCCATCCGGCCACCACGCACTGGTCCGAATGCGCCGATCTGGCCAGGCGCTATCCGGCGGTCCGCGTGGACCCCGGGGTGCTGTTCGTCGATGACGGGGACGTGCTGACATCGGCGGGAAGCGCCGCCAGCATCGACCTGTGCCTGCACATGGTGCAGCACGACTACGGAACCGAGGTCGCGACGCGGCTGGCCAGGGACCTTGTGGTCCCGCTGCAGCGCGACGGCGGGCAGGCCCAGTACATCGAGGCGCCGGTGCCGGTGCTCGACGCCGCGAACCTGTTCGCCGACACCGTGGCCTGGCTGCAGGAGCACCTGGACCAGCCGGTGACCGTCAACGACCTGGCAGACCGTGCGGCGATGAGCCCGCGGACGTTCGCCCGGCGCTTCCTCGCGGCCGTCGGCACGACCCCCTACCAGTGGCTCGTGCGGGAGCGCATCCGGCTGGCGCAGCGGCTGCTCGAAACCTCTGACCTGCCCGTCGAGATCATCGCCGACAGGAGCGGGTTCGGCTCGGCGGACAACTTCCGCAAGCACTTCGCCCGCGCGCTGCGCACCAGCCCGCAGGCATACCGCCGCACGTTCCGCCGCCGGCGGGCCGGCTGATCCCGGCGCGTTAGCGCAGGCCGCTGCCCTTGGCCAGCGCGGTCTCCAGCAGCCGGTCGATCAGGTCGGGGAACGCCAGGCCGCTTGCCTCCCACATCTTCTGGAAGTACGACGCCGGGGAGAGCCCGGGGATCGTGTTGATCTCGTTGATCAGGATTTCCCCGCGCGGGGTGTAGAAGAAGTCCACCCGCGCGAGGCCCTCGCAGGAGACCGCATCGAACGCCTGCGCGGACATCCGGCGGATCTCCTGCTGATGCTCGGCGGGGATCGGGGCCGGGATCGCCATCCCGCTGGCCGCGTCCAGGTACTTCGCCTCGAAGTCCCAGAACTCCTCGCCGCCGTCGATCAGCAGCTGCCCGGGAAGGCTGGTGTCGGGCGGGCCCCCGTCTCGTCCCTCGAGCACCGAGCACTCGATCTCGCTGCCCTCGACCGCCGCCTCCACGATCACCTTCGGGTCATAGGACCGCGCGACCGCGATCGCCGCGTGCAGCTGCGCCATGTCCGAGGCCTTGGAGGTGCCGATGCTCGATCCGCCGCGGGCCGGCTTGACGAACAGCGGCCAGCCCAGCTCGGCGATCGCGTCGGCGACGCGCTTGCCCTCCGGGTCACCCGGCGACCAGGTGGCGCCCTCCGCATCCTCCTCGGGCCAGTCCCGCTCCCGGACCACCACGTGCGGCCCGACCGGCAGACCCCTGGCCTGGAAGATGATCTTCATGTACTCCTTGTCCATGCTGACCGCGCTGGCCAGCACGCCGGCCCCGACGTAGGGGACGCCGGCCATCTCCAGCAGACCCTGGATGGTCCCGTCCTCGCCGAACGGGCCGTGCAGCACCGGGAGCACCACGTCGACCTCGCCGAGCAGGTCGGGAATCTGGCCGGGTGCGCTGGTGGTGAGGGAGTGGCCAGCCCCCCAGGGGACGACCTTCGTCCCCGGCTCGGCGACGGCCTCCACCGACGGCAGCTGGCCCCCGGTGACCGCGAGCCTTGCCGGGTCATCGGCGGCCAGCACCCAGCTCCCCTCGCGGGTGATCCCCACGGGGATCACCTCGTACTTGGCGCGGTCGATCGACCCGAGCATGTTGCCGCCGCCCATGCAGGACACCGCGTGCTCGGGCCCCCTGCCGCCGAAGACCACCGCGACCCGGATCTTGCGCTGCTTGTCCACCCTGCTCCTTCAGACGCCGTAACGCTCGGGCTTCGCCGAACGGCTGGTCAGCAGGGCTGCCACCTTGCTGACTTCCAGGCCATGGTGCATGACCGCGACCATCACCTCCGTGATCGGCATCTCCACGCCGTGCCGCTTGGCCAGTTCCAGCACGGACTGCGACGACTTCACCCCCTCGGCCGTCTGCCTGGTGATAGCGATCACGTCCTCGATGGCCATTCCCCGGCCCAGGTTCTCGCCGAACGTGCGATTGCGCGACAGCGGTGAACTGCAGGTCGCGACCAGGTCGCCCATGCCGGCCAGCCCGGAGAACGTGTGCGGGTCGGCGCCGAGCGCCGTGCCGAGCCTGGCGGTCTCGGCCAGGCCGCGGGTGATCAGCGACGCCCGTGCGTTGTCGCCGAGCCCCATGCCGATCGACATCCCCACGCCGAGCGCGATCACGTTTTTCACCGTGCCGCCCAGCTCGCACCCGGTGACGTCCGGGTTCGTGTACGGGCGGAAGTAGGCGGTGTGGCACGCTCGCTGCAGCCGCTCCGCGGCGGCATTGTCGGTGCACGCGACGACCGTCGCCGCGTGCTCGCGCCGCGCGATCTCGCGGGACAGGTTCGGGCCGGAGACCACGGCGATCCGCTCCGCCGGGGCGCCGGCAACCTCGGCGATCACCTCGCTCATCCGGTTGCAGCTGCCGAGCTCGATCCCCTTCATCAGGCTGACGAGCAGCGCGCCGCGCGGCAGCAGCGGCGCCCAGCAGGCCAGGTTCTCGCGCAGCGACTGAGCCGGAACGGCCAGCACCACCAGGTCGGCCCCGTCCAGCGCCTCGGCCGGATCGGCGGTCGCCCGCAGCGCCTCGGTGAGCGTGATTCCCGGCAGGTAGGCCGGGTTCTCCCGGGTGGCGCCGATCACCTTCGCCACTTCGGGGTTGCGGGCAAAGAGCACCGCCGGGGTACCCGCGTCGCAGAGCACCTGGGCAAACGTGGTTCCCCACGACCCAGCGCCCATGACCGCGGCTTTCACGTCGCGCTGGCCTCGGAGCCAGAGTCGGCGGACGCTTCCGTTGAGGCCCCTTCGGGCTCGCGGGCTGCCTGCCGCGCCTTGCGGCGGGCGATCGCCGGATGGTACGGCTCATCCGGGGGTGTCTCGCCCCGGATGCCGGCCAGCAGGCCGGTGACGTCCTTCATGATCAGCTGGGTGGCGTCGCGGAGTACCTGGGTGGTCAGCGGCTGTCCCTGGAACTCGGACAGGTCGACGGGGGGGCCCGCGGTGATCTGGATGGTGGTGCGCGGCAGCAGGTGCGGGTGCATGCTGCCGTAGGGCAGGATCCGCTGCGCGCCCCATTGCGCGACCGGGATCACCGGCACACCCGTGGCCAGCGCGGCCCTGGCTACTCCCGTCCGCGGGACCATCGGCCACAGGTCGGGATCCCTGGTCGCGGTGCCCTCGGGGTAGAAGATCACGCAGGCGCCGTCGCGCAGGCCCTGCTCGACGTCCCTGAGCACGAGGGCCGCGTCGGCCTGGCCGCGGTACACGGGAAGCTGGCCGGTTCCGCGCATCACCGCGCCGAGCCCCTTGATCTCGAACAGCGACGACTTGGCGAGGAACACCGGGTAGCGGCCGGCCCTGTGAGTGAACAGGCAGAGCGGCAGCGGGTCGGCGTAGGACAGATGGTTGGCGGCCAGGATGACCCCGCTGCCGCGCGGGACGTTCCTGATGTAATCCTGGCCGTGCCACTCGTGCTTGGTGGTGGCGGCGAGCAGCGCGGGCACGACGATCTTGGTCAGCCCGCGCCACGTGGATGAGTAGGTGCCATCCTCGTGTTTCCTCATAGAGGCAGCCTCCCGCTCGTGCCGCTCGTCACTGGAGCCAGTGTCGCGGGTCGCGCAACACCGTGTCGAGGCAGGATCAGGTGCATATGCTCGAGACCTCGCTCCATTGGTCGCTGGTGATCCCCGTCAAGGTACTTGCCCTGGCGAAGTCCCGGCTCACCGGACTGCCCGGCGCCCGCCGTGCGGAGCTGGCCCTGGCCATGGCGGCCGACGCGGTCTCGGCCGCTTCCGCCTGCCCTGCGGTGGACACGGTGATCGTGGTAACCGACGACGGCGCCGCCGCTGCTGAGCTGTCCGGGCTCGGGGCGCTCGTCCTGCCCGACGAGCCCGGCGACGGCCTCAATCCCGCGCTCGCCTTCGGCGCTGCGTACGCCGACGAGCGGTGGCCAGGCCGCGGCAGGGCCGGGATGGCGGCGGACCTGCCCGCACTCGGCGCTGCCGAGCTCGGCCGGGCGCTCGCCGAGGCAGCCCAGGCCCAGCAGGCGTTTGTGGCCGACGCGGCCGGCACCGGCACCACGCTGTACACGGCGACGCCGGGCGTCTCGTTCTCGCCGCGGTTCGGGCCGGCATCGCGGGACGCGCACCGGTCCGCCGGGGCCGTGGAGCTGCTGCTGCCCGGGCTCGACGGGCTGCGCCGCGACGTGGACACGATCGACGATCTGCATGACGCGGCGCGCATCGGTCTCGGGCCGCACACCTCGGCGGCGGCCGGAGCGCTGGAGTAGCCGGCCCGAACGGGCGTCAGATGTGGACGATCGGGCAGGTGAGCGTCCTGGTGATCCCGGAGACGCCCTGGATCTGGGCGACGACCAGCTTGCCGAGGTCGTCGACGTTGTCCGCCTCGGCCCGGACGATCACGTCGTAGGGACCGGTCACGTCTTCCGCCTGGGTCACGCCGGGAATCTGGCCGATGTGCACGGCAACGTCGGCAGCCTTGCCCACCTCTGTCTGGACGAGGATATAAGCGTGAACCATGCCGTCCTCCCAGCCGCCATCTGTGGTGGCAACGCTACCTTAGGTACCCGGCGGTTGGCTTCATGATTGTGCCCGGACTGAACCTGTCTGGCATGCGGGCCGGGGACCGGCGACTACGGGAGGATTTCCATCACCGTCGCAGACCTGGGTGAGTTCGGTCTTATCGCTGCGATCAGGGCTCTGCTGCCTGGCGACAACGACATCGTCGGCAACGGGGACGACGCGGCCGTCCTGGCGGCGCCCGACGGGCGGGTGGTGGCGACCACGGACATGCTCGTGGAGGGGCGGCATTTCCGCCGCGACTGGTCGAGCGCGTTCGACGTCGGCTGCAAGGCCGCGGCGCAGAACCTCGCCGACGTCGCGGCGATGGGCGCGTCGCCCACCGCGCTGCTCGTCGGGTTCGCGACCCCCGGGGACCTGCCGGTGAGCTGGGCGGAGGACCTGGCCCGCGGGATCGCCGAGGAATGCGCGCGGGCCGGCGCGCACGTGGCCGGCGGAGACGTGAGCAGCGCCGATTCGATCACGATCGCGATAACGGCCCTCGGCGACCTGGGCGGCCGGGAGCCGGTCACCAGGAGCGGGGCGCAGCCGGGGGATCTGCTGGCCGTGGCCGGCCGGCTCGGCCGCTCGGCCGCAGGCCTGGCACTGCTCGAGGCCGGGCGCGCCGGTGCCGGGGACCGGGGTGACCCGGGCTGGCTCGCTGGTCTCGTGGCCGACCACCGGCGGCCGCGCCCGCCGTACCGGTGCGGGCCTGAGGCGGCGGACCTCGGTGCCACCTCGATGATCGACATCAGTGACGGCCTGCTCGCCGACCTGAACCACGTGGCCGATGCCAGCCGCGTGCTGATCGACGTCCAGACTGGCCGGCTGCCGGCTGACCCGGATCTCCGGGCTGCAGCCGACGATCTCGGAGCGGACTGGCTGCGCTGGATGCTGACCGGCGGCGAGGAGCACGCCCTGGCCGCCACCTTCCCCGCGGGAACGGGGCTGCCGGGCCACTGGTCCGTGATCGGCGCCGTCCGTGAGGGGCTCGGTGTGACGGTGGATTCCAGGCCGGCCGAGGGGCGCGGCGGATGGGAGCACTTCCCCTGACACCTGAAATCACGGTAAGTAACGACACATAACCTCTCCGTGACTAGCCGCAGGCCGCATTGCTTGGTATAAACCCCTTGATGCCAAGACATCGCCAGGAGCGCGGGCGCACGCGCCGGGCGCTGCGTCGGGAGGGTGCCTCCTGGCGCAGCGTTCTTTCTGGCCGCACCGGGCCGACCGGACTAAGTGGGGCAAGCGGTGCAAGTGAGACCAGCGGGCCTGGCGAGGCCAGGGGGCATCGCCGGGCGCACGGGCAGCAGCGCAGCAGGACCGCCCCTGGCTCCTGCCGTCAGCGGGTCAGGCTGGCGCGTTCACTGCTGCTGACCCCGTGGTTCGCAGCCGGCGCGGGCATCGTGATCGCCGCAGCGGTGGCCGTGGGCTCACCGGCCGCGCTTACTTACAGCCCGAGCAGCCCCGTCCTGCGCTGCTCGGAGAGTGGTTGCGTGAGCCCGGCACCCGACCATCCCGATGTCGCGACCGCGAGCCCAGGGGTGGCGCTGAAGGTTCGGGGCGGCCATTCACATGGCGCAGCGGACAGGTCGGCGCCGACCGGGCCGGCGAAGGCCGGGGGCCGGGCCCGCTATCGGGTCGGCTACCAGGTGATCAGCCACCGGCGGCGGCGCTTCGTCGCGCTCATCACCATGCCCAGTGGCGTGGCGCCAGGGTCCTGGAGCCTGGCGTTCGCCTTTGCGTCGGCCCGCGTGGAGCAGGTCTGGGGGGCGCAGTGGCAGCCGCTGGCCAGCGGCGAGGGAGGCACCGCACTGGCGTCGGCATGGTGGGCCGGGGATCCTCTCGGCTGGCCGACCCCCGGTCAGCTCGTCATCATGGGACGCGGCGCGTCAGCAGCCCCGACGAGCTGCAGGCTCAACGGAGCCAGGTGCAGCTTCGGGTGAGGCGCGGGCAGGTCAGCGCTCGACCTTGCCGGCCTTGATGCATGAGGTGCACACGTACAGCCGCTTGGGCGACCCGTCGACCTTCGCGCGCACGCGCTGGATGTTCGGGTTCCAGCGGCGCGGGGTGCGGCGGTGCGAGTGCGACACGTTGTTGCCGAAGCCGGGCCGCTTGCCGCAGACGTCGCAGACGGAAGCCACGGGACGCTCCATGGGGTGATAGCCAGATAGGTCATCGTCCCGGTCGCAGCCGGGACAGTCGATGAAGAATATCCGACGACCCGGCGGTCACGCGAACCGGGCGAGGGATCGCGGGTCCCGGGGCGGGTCCAGCGCCGCTTTCGTCGGCGTCAGCCTCTAGTCTGCCGGTATGGCGGCGGAGCTTGCGGAGGAGCGGCCGTGGCGATTCTTGAAGACCCGCTGCGGCTGGTCGTTGGCGACAAGGCGGCCAAGCAGCTGGAGAGGGCGCTGGAGCTGCAGACCGTCGGCGACCTCCTGCGGCACTACCCGCGACGGTACGAGACCAGGGGCGAGCTGACCGATCTCGCCTCGCTGACCGATGGCGAGTACGTGACCGTGCAGGCCGAGGTCGCGAAAGTGACCAGCCGTCCCATGCGCAACAGGCGGGGCAGCATCCTCGAGGCGACCGTGACCGACGGGCATGGGGTGCTCGCGCTCACCTTCTTCGGCAGGGGCCGGCAGGACTGGCGCGAACGGCAGCTCACGCCCGGGGTGCGTGGCCTGTTCTCCGGCCAGGTCTCGACCTTCCGGGGCAAGCGCCAGCTCGCCCATCCCGACTACGAGCTGCTCGATGCGGGCGATGACGCCGCCCACGCGGCGGCCGAGTATGCCGCCGAGATGATCCCGGTCTACCCGTCGGCGAAGGAGATCACCTCCCCGCAGATCGCCCGCTCGGTGCGGATCGTCCTCGACGTCATGGATGTCGAGGACCCGATGCCGCGTGCGATCCGCGACCGTCACGGCCTGTGCGGGCTGGCCGACGCGCTCCGCGGGATCCACCGCCCGGTGGACTGGGCCGACGTCGAGCGCTCCAGGCACCGGCTCAAGTGGGACGAGGCGTTCCAGCTGCAGGTGGTGCTCGCGCAGCGGCGGCTCGCGGCAGCGGCCTACTCGGCCACACCGCGCCCGCGCGTGGCTGGCGGCCTGCTCGACGCCTACGACGCCCGGCTGCCGTTCGAGCTGACCGTCGGGCAGCAGCTGGCGGGCGCCCAGATCGCCGACGAGCTGGCTCTCGACCACGCGATGCACCGGCTGCTGCAGGGCGAGGTCGGTTCCGGCAAGACCGTGATCGCCGTGCGGGCGATGCTGCAGGTCGTGGACGGCGGCGGGCAGGCGGCGCTGCTGGCCCCGACCGAGGTGCTGGCGCAGCAGCACTACCGGTCGATCACCGAGCAGCTCGGGCCGCTGGGCCAGGCCGGGCAGCTCGGCGGCGCCGACAAGGCGACCCGGGTCGCGCTGCTGACCGGCTCCCTGGGTGCCGCGGCCCGCCGCCGCGCCCTGCTCGAGGCGGCGTCGGGCACGGCCGGCATCGTGATCGGCACCCACGCGCTGCTCGAGGAGCAGGTGCAGTTCGCCGACCTCGGCCTGGTGGTGATCGACGAGCAGCACCGGTTCGGCGTGGAGCAGCGGGACGCACTGCGGGCCAAGGCGGGCGACGGCCGTCCGCACCTTCTGGTCATGACCGCGACCCCGATACCCCGGACCGTGGCGATGACGGTCTTCGGCGACCTGGAGATGTCCACGCTGACCGAGCTGCCGGCCGGCCGCTCGCCGATCGCCACGCACGTCGTCCCGGCAGCCGAGAAGCCGCACTACCTCGAGCGGACCTGGGAACGGCTGCGCGAGGAGGCGGGACGTGGCCGCCAGTGCTACGTGGTCTGCCCGCGGATCGGCGGCGGGCCCGCGTCCGACCCGGATGGCGCGGACACCGACCGGCTCTACGGGGCCGGGGACGGCGCATCCGCTGACGCCGATCAGGCCGGCGGCGGGCGCCCGCCGATCGCGGTTCTGGACCTGGCAGCCGAGCTGGAACGAGGCGCGCTGGCGGGATTGCGTGTGGCCGTCCTCCACGGCAGGCTCCCGCCAGACGAGAAGGACGCCGTGATGCTCGCGTTCGCGGCCGGCTCGGTCGACGTGCTGGTCACGACCACGGTCGTCGAGGTTGGCGTGGATGTGCCGAACGCCACCGTCATGGTGATCATGGACGCCGACCGCTTCGGCGTCTCCCAGCTGCACCAGCTGCGCGGCAGGGTGGGCCGGGGCCGCCACGAGGGCCTGTGCCTGCTCGTCACCGAGGCCGAGGCGGACGGCAAGTCGCGGCAGCGGCTCGACGCGGTCGCCGCGACCCTGGACGGCTTCACGCTGTCCCGGCTCGACCTGGAGCAGCGCCGCGAGGGCGACGTGCTCGGAGCGGCCCAGGCCGGGCGCAGGTCGAGCCTGAAGCTGCTGACGCTGCTGCGGGACGAGGAGCTGATCGGCGACGCCCGCAAGGAGGCGCAGCACGTCGTGGAGACCGATCCGGCGCTCGCCGGGCTGCCGGCGCTCGCCACCGCCGTCCGCGTCCTGCTCGAGCGGGAGCAGGCGGAATACCTCGAGAAGGCCTGAGCCGGCGCCGTGACCCGCATCATCGCAGGGACCGCCGGCGGCAGGCGGCTGGCCGTGCCGCGCGGCCAGCAGACACGGCCGACGTCGGACCGGGCCCGCGAGGGCCTGTTCGCGACGATCCTGGCGATCCGCGGGCCGCTCGACGGGGCCAGAGCGCTCGACCTGTACGCGGGCTCAGGCGCCGTGGGGCTCGAGGCGCTGTCGCGGGGGGCCTCCGACGTCATCCTCGTCGAGGCGGACGCGCAGGCGGCCAGGGTCATCCGCGCCAACATCGCGTCGCTGCGGCTCCCCGGCGCGCGGCTTCTTGCTGACAGGGTCGAGCGGGTGCTCGCCCGCGGGCCCGCCGACCTGCAGCCACGTGACCTCGTGTTCGCCGACCCGCCCTATGCCGCGCCGGATGCCGACGTGCACCGGGCGCTGGCCGCGCTGCATGAGCTCGGCTGGCTCGCGCCCGGCGCGCTGGTCGTGGTGGAGCGGGCCAGCAGGGCCGGCCCATTTAGCTGGCCAGCCGGGTATACGCCCGACCGGTCTCGCGGTTACGGTGAGGCCACGTTCTGGTACGGTCTGGCCGCAGGCGCGGGGCCTGCGGCAGCGTCACCGCCAGGAGGGGGAGTCAGCGTGCGCCGTGTGGTCTGCCCAGGATCATTCGACCCGGTCACCAACGGACATCTCGACATCGTCACCCGCGCGGCGAAGCTCTATGACGAGGTCGTCGTCGCCGTCTTGCGCAACCCGAACAAGAGCCCGCTGTTCAGCGTCGACGAGCGGGTGGAGATGCTGCGCGAGGTCACCAGGGGGCTGGAGAACGTCCAGGTAGCCAGGTTCGACGGCCTGATCGTGGACTTCTGCAAGGCCAACGACGTCTCCGCGATCGTCAAGGGCCTGCGCGCGGTCAGCGATTTCGACTACGAGCTGCAGATGGCCCAGATGAACTACAACCAGGCAGGAGTGGAGACGGTGTTCATCTCCACGAACCCGCTCTACGCGTTCCTGTCGTCGAGCCTGGTGAAGGATTTCGCCAAGTACGGCGGCGACGTCACCAGCCTGGTGCCCGGCCCGGTGCTCGACCGGCTCAAGGTGCGGGC
>Ga0335072_10013355_pt1 | contig 11701 bp, 7 predicted proteins | sample Lox_Sample_21_FD_206725 | JGI IMG/M metagenome (GOLD analysis project Ga0335072, IMG submission 206725) | Soil microbial communities from Loxahatchee National Wildlife Refuge, Florida, United States - Lox_Sample_2.1 | ecosystem: Environmental > Terrestrial > Soil > Wetlands | place: USA: Florida...
GCGACACCGTCGTTTGCGAAACAGTTGCATTCGGCACTGGGGACGCTGATGACTCGCCGCCCATCCGGTCGAGGCGCTCCCGGATCACGCGCAGCGGAAGGTACTGGTCACGCTGCGCCGCGAGGATGTACCGGAGCCTGTCCACGTCGGCGGCACAGAACCGGCGGTAGCCGCTCGGCGAGCGGGCCGGCGTCAGCAGCCCTTCGGTCTCCAGGAACCGGATCTTAGACACGCTGACATCCGGAAAATCCCCCCGCAGCTGGGCAAGAACCTCGCTGATCCCCAGGTAGCCAGAGCGCTCGCTCATCCCCCGACCTGCGAGCCTCCGGCGGGGCCGAGCAGAAACACGAGCCGGAACTTCCCGACCTGAACCTCGTCGCCCTCGTGCAGTTCCGCTTGCTCGATGCGCTCGCGGTTCACGTAAGTGCCGTTGAGGCTACCCACGTCGCGCACCACGAACCGGTCCCCCTGCCGGTAGAACTCGGCGTGCCGCCGGGAGACGGTCACGTCGTCTAGGAAGATGTCGCTGTCCGGATGCCGGCCGGCCAGCGTCAGGTCGCTGTCCAGCAGAAACCTGCTGCCCGCGTTCGGGCCGCGCAGCACCGCCAGCAGTGCCGTGCCCGGCGGCAGCGCAGCGACCGCTGCTGCATCCTCAGCGAGGATGTCGTCTTCGTCCAGGTCGCTCGCACCGATCGAGATCGTGGACGTCGTATCCGCCACCCGGTCGAGGGGAAGCCGGAGCAGGGCAGTACCGCAGCGCGAGCAGAACCGCGCCCCTTCCGGGTTCTCCGCACCGCACGCCGTGCAGTAGACGGTGGGCATCAGATCCCCGAGCCTCCCATTGGTCTGATGAACGCCAGAAACAGCGCCCGCCGCAGCGTGGACACGCGCGAAGTCCGGCGGCACTGTCAACGCTACCTGCGTCGGGGCCTGCCGGTCCATGCGCCACGCACGCCGCACGCCGAAGGGCCGACGACGTGCCGGACCCGGTGTGCCGGCGGCGCGCTGAGCGTCGCGGCGACGCCTTCCCCACATACTGGCCGCACCTCCGCGCGCCATCGACAGTCCAGGAACGGCGATTGTCTCACGCTCAGCGGAGTCCTGCCGCCAGATCAGCGCCCTGCCTGCTCCACGACGGCTGCCCACTCATCGAGCAGTGTCTGCGCGGTATCGGCATCGCACCCCTCGGCCCACAGGTGGGTGACTGCCTCGGACGGATCGGGCAACACCAGGACCCAGCCCTTCCCCGGCTCGATAACCCGGACTCCGTCGGTGGTGTCCAGCTCACGATCGCCCGCTGCTTCCACGACCGTCCGCATGACCATTCCCTTGGCTGCCCACGGCGTCGGCACGGAGCGCTTGAGCAGATTGGCCTCGGGGATACGCGCGCCGATCTGGCTGAGCGTCAGGCGCGTCCGGGCCACCAGACCGAGCAGCTGGGCGAACGCCGCGATGCCGTCGATGGACCGGGAGAAGCCCGGCACTACGAAGCCGCCTTTGCCGTCGGCAGCGAAGATGACATCCGGCGCAGCCGCGGCTTCGTACAGGCCGTGCAGCGAGGTCGGCGTCCAGATCACCTCGATGCCGTGGAACCGGCACACCTGCTCGGCCACTCGCGTGGTCGTGACCGGCAGCGCGACCTTGCCGCGCCGTTTCTCTGAGGCGATCAGGTCGAGCACCACGAGAAGTGCTCGGTCGTCACCGACCGTGGAGCCTTTGTCATCCACCAGCGCGATGCGCTCGCCGACCGGATCGAACCGGACGCCGAAGGCCGCGCCAAACGACGACACCAGTTCAGCGAGGCGGTTCATGTCGGCCCGGATGGCCGCCAGCGACTGGGTCGGCGACGCCTCGTCGAGCCGGTTGTTCACCGTCAGCACGTCGACGCCGATCTTGCCCAGCAGGCCAGGCAGGACCAGCGACGTCGTCCCGCCGGCGCAGTCCGCGACCACCCGAAGGCCGGCGTCGAACACGCCTGTCATGTCGACCGTCCCGAGTAGCTCGTGCGTGTACGCCTCGATGACGCGCGGCGGGTAGGACAGCTCCGCTATCTCGCCGGGGAAGGCGCGCCGGTATTCCTGCCGGGAGAACACCCGCTCCAGCTTTCGCTGCGCCGCCTGGGACAGGTCAGCTCCGTCAGAATCCATGAAGATGATGTCGAGCGACTGAGGATCGCCGGGGGTCGTGCGCAGCGCTATGCCGCCGCTGCAGTCACTGCGCGCCGTCTCGAACCGTGCCAGCGGCATGGGCTGGGCCTCGAGGTCCACGACGTTGATAGCGCTGGCGTTCAGCGCGCCGTGCACGGCTCGCTTCAGCGCCCGGGCGGCGCGGGACGCGTCGCGTGACGTCGTGACGACCGCGCCTTTCCGCAGTGTGGTCGCGTACGCGCTCGCGAGCCGCACGCACAACTCCGGCGTAATCTCCACGTTGACGAGCCCGGAGACACCCCGCGGGCCGAACAATGTGCGCTGGCCGCGGGACTCCCAGATCACGCTGGTATTGACCACGGCGCCGGCCTCGATGGTCTTGAACGGGTAGACCTTCACCCCGGCCGACACATAGCAGTCCGGCTCGATCACGCACTCGTCGCCGATGACCGCGCCTTCCTCGATCCGCGCCTGGCTCATCACGTCGGTGTTCTTGCCGATCACGCAGCCGCGCAGCATCGTGCCCCGGCCGACGTAGACGTTGTTGTGCACGACTGCGCGGTGGAGGAAGGCCCCCTCCTTCACGATGACGTTGCTGCCCACTACTGAGAACTCGCGCAGCTGAGCTCCGGCCTCGATCTTGGCGTAGTCACCGATGCACAGCGGACCGGACAGCAGGGCCTCCGGGTCGACCTCGGCGCCGTCGGCGACCCAGACACCGGGTGACACCTCGAAGCCGTCGATCTGCACGTCGACCCGCCCGGTCAGTACATCGGCCTGGGCCTTGAGGTAGCTCTCGTGGGAGCCGACATCCTCCCAGTAGCCGCCCGCGATCCAGCCGTAGAGCGGGGCGCCAGCCTCGAGCAGCTTGGGAAAGACGTCTGCGGACCAGTCCACGACCTCGCCGGCGGGCACATGCGCCAGCACCTCGGGTTCCATGACGTAGATGCCGGTGTTCACGGTGTCCGAGAACACCTGGCCCCACGTCGGCTTCTCCAGGAACCGCTGGATCTTGCCATCGTCGTCCACGATGACGATGCCGAACTCGAGCGGGTCAGGCACCCGGGCCAGTGCCACGGTGACAAGCGCGTTGTTGTCCTTATGGAACGCGATGAGGTCAGACAGGTCGACGTCGGTAAGTGCGTCACCGGAGATCACCACGAAAGGCTCGTCCCGCAGGGCGTCCTCGGCATTCTTCACGCTGCCGGCGGTGCCGAGCGGCGTCTCCTCGGTGGCGTACTGGAGGCTCATCCCGAAGTCCTCACCGTCGCCGAAGTAGTTGCGCACCATCGAGGCCAGGAACTGCACGGTGACGACGGTCTCGGTGAGGCCGTGGCGGCGCAACAGCCGCAGGACGTGCTCCATGATGGGACGGTTCACCACCGGCAGCATCGGCTTCGGCTGGTTAGCCGTCATCGGCCGCAGCCGGGTGCCCTCTCCGCCTGCCATGACCACGGCTTTCACGGCGTCATCACGGGCCTAGGCCTCCTTACCCGCGGAAAGATGCTGGCCCGCGTGCTGCTCTGGCGTCGCCAGCAGCCTGTTTGCCTGCACGATGTACAGCACGGCAGCGCACCAGTACAAGGCACTTCCCCAGATGGCGAACGTCCAACCGGCCACCCTCGCAGTCTCGGCGTAACTGGCAACGTGTGCACCGAGGAAGAGCAGCGGAAAGGCGTACAGCAGGCAAAGCGTGGCGGTCTTCCCGACAAAGCTGACCTGCAGCGTGCCCCAGCCCTGGCGATGCAGGATCCACAGTACGAGGGCCATCACCAGTTCGCGCACGGCCAGCACCGCGACGAGCCACCACGGGATGATCCCGCGCACTGCCAGCGCAACGATCGTGGCCACGATGTACAGCCGGTCGGCAGCCGGGTCGAGCATCTGACCGAGCCGGCTCTGCTGGTTGAGCGCCCGGGCGATCTTGCCGTCCAGCCAGTCAGACGCTCCGGCGGCGATAAGCAAGCCGACCGCCCACCAGTCGCCTGTCGCCGACCGGAGCCCGAGCACGAGCCACAGGAACACTGGCACGCCCAGGAGCCGCGCGACGCTGATCGCATTGGGGATAGTGACGACACGATCCGGCAGATCATCCGAAGCCGGAATAGCCGTATAGCCCCTGACCTGCTCGCTCTTGTCGGTCATCGGACCCCCATAATGACGTGACCATACCCCGCGTGGCTGGTCAGGGTGCAGACCGGCCCAGCGCGCCGGCGAGCGGCGCGTGATCCTGGCTGCGGGCTTACTCGACCGGCAGGACGTGCAGCTCGGCGTCGCGCAGGAGCCGGGCAAGCTCGCGCAGGACCGGATAGCGGCCGGCCGGGCTGGGCTGGGCACGAGTCAGTACCAGCTCGGTGACCTGCAGCTGGCTGGCGTACGAGGCTAGCGCCGCAGCAGCTGACGGGCCGCTCAGCACCGCGAACTCGCCGCCCAGCTGCTCGGTGAGCACAGCGTAGGCCGCGAGCAGATCGTCCTCCTGACCGCCCGGCAGGAGCCGCACCACCGCGGCTCTGAAGTCCCCGTCGACTTGCGCCGCGAGCGCCGCCGACCGGCGGATCAGCGGTTCCATGCCGGGCCACGGTGCCGCGCACGCCAGGATCGACGGCTTGCGATCCAGCTCCAGCTGCGTCGTCTCCTGCGTGTAGGCGGCGAGCTGCCGATCGCCGTGCTCGGCGACGATGCGGAACGCCCGCTCTCGCTCCGCCCGCAGCCGGTCCGGCGCAAAGGTCGTCTCGAGCGCCTGCTCGACCTGCCCGTCCGGCACGATCCCCCCGCGGCGCACCCGGTCGGCCAGGATTGACGGCGGGACGTCGACAAGCTCGATCTCGTCGGCGAGCGAGAGCAGCGCAGTCTCGTCCAGGTAGGCCGCCGGGCTATCCCCTCCGAGTTTGCCGAGCTGCACGGTGCCGACGACAGTGATGCCGGCGTCGGCGAGCCGGCGGGCTGCGGCGAACCGGCGCTCGGCCGAGGTCGTGCCGGCCGTGAGGTCATCGACGCACACCACCTCGGGTCGCCGGGCCAGCACGGCGGCGGTGTCGAGTGTCGTGCCGTCACCGATCAGCTCGAGGTCTTCGAGCTCGGCGGCGACGTCCTCACGATCCGGTGCGTCCACCGCGCCGACGACGACGTCGCTGCCGCGGGCATGACGCCGGTTCGCCTCCTCCAGCATTGCCGTGGTGGTGCCGCAGCCGGGAGCGTAACCGAGATAGACGCGGATCACGCCGCGAAGCTGACGGCGGCCGCGGTCCCCGGCGTCCGCGTTTCCGTCGAAATCCTCGGCAGTTCCCGGCGCCGCCTCTATGTGAAGATGCACGCTCGGAAGCTGGCTCGCGAGGCGCTCTAGCAGAGTGCCGCGCCACCGTTCCAGCAGGCCGGAGGTCGGCACGGAGAGCACCAGATGGCGCGCCCTGATTTCCTGCACGGCCGAGATGATCGCGGCGCCCGCGTCGCGGCTCTCCCGGATGATCACCGTGGCCCCGCCCACGGTCGCGGCCGCCTCGACCCGCTCGACCAGGGCGCGCGAGGTCTGCGCACCGTGGTCCACCGCGAGCACGCAGCACCGGGCGCCCCGGCGGCGCGCCAGCCGCACGCCCCGCTGCACAAGGGAATCCGCCTGCTCGGGGCGCCAGACGACGACGAGGACTTCCTGCGGGCTGCGCTGCAGCGGCTCGCCGGCGCCCGCCCCCGACGGCTCTGCCGCCTGCAGCGAGACCAGGCGCAGCCCGATCTCGCGGAGTGCCGCCAGCCGGGCAGGCTGGAACTCGGTACGCAGCGCTCCTGCGACCCGCCAGCGCGGGTAAATGTTTCCGTGCCCGAGTCGTTTGCGCAGTGCCTCTGGTGAGGAGTCCACGAACTGGAGTGCGTCCACGCTCGCCAGGACCTCGTCGGAGATCATGCCGGGAGCAGGCTCGCCGGTGACCGCCTCGACGTCCGCCGCGACGCGCTGCACATCGCCGACATCTGCAGTGCTGATGACGTGGATACCCGCGCTGCGAAGTGACTCGACGGCCGCCAGGTGCATCCCGAGGTCGTCCACCAGAGCCACTTCAGGCGTGCGCGCCAGCACGGCTGCGACGTCCATCTCCTCGACCGCGGCCTCCCCCGCAGCGATCTTGCCGGGCTCGCGTGGGGGACGGCGATCCTCGCGCGGGCCGCCATCCTCGCGGGGGCTGACGTCTTCGCGAGGGCTGACGTCTTCGCGGGGGCCGCCATCCGCACGCGCGCTGCCATCCGCACGCGCGCTGGTGGCTCGCCGGGCGGGCACGATCTCCAGTCCGCCGACCGCCTCCCGCGTGTGCTCCCGACCGCGGGCGTCGGCGAAGCCGATGACGACGTCCTCGCCATGAGCCCGCAGCGCGCGGCCTTCCTTGAGCATCGTGAAGGTTTTCCCGGAGCCGGGCGCCGCACCCAGGTACACCGTGAGCGAGCCGCGCTTGGCCGGCTGCGGCGCGTCCGCGATGGTCGCCCCGATGCCTTGCTCCTCACGGATGATCTGGCCGCGCGCCGCGTCGTAGTCGTAGAGCTCGGCGTACCGGCCCCAGTTCACCGCCACGTCGAGCTGCCGAGCCGCCTCCTCCTCGCCGAAGCTCGTCCGCAGGATGTCGGTGAAGAAGCCGGCCGGCAGCGTGTCGTCCGTCGTGCCGCGCAGGCTGCGGTAGATCGTGCGCACCAGCGGGGCGTGCTCCAGGGAGGCCCGGGCGAAGATCTCCTTGGAATCCTGGATGCTCGCGCCCGCGAACACCTGGCCGTTCGCCGTCAGCTCGAGCCGGTCGCCGCGTAGGTCGGCGAAGCCGAGCATGACGAGTGCGTCCATCAGCGGCAGCAGGTCATCGACCTCGAGCCCGAGGCTGTCGGCAAGATCGGCCAGGTCAGCCGCGCCGCCGTGCCGCGCGAGCAGGATCTCCGCCAGGCCGGACAAGCCGTCGACGGTCGCCTGCGGCAGCGGTGTGTCGCTGACCGTGCCCGCCGGACCCGACGGCGCGGCGGGCTGCGCCTCCGCCGCGAGCCGCCGGGTCATCATCCGGTAGATCTGGTCCACCAGGTCGTCGAAGTCCGGCGTGCGGCGGCGGCGCGGGCGCGGCAGCGGGTTGATCATGTCCGACCGGATGCGGCCGGGATTAGTGCCCAGCACCAGGATGCGATCGGCAAGCAGCACGGCTTCTTCGATGTTGTGGGTGACCATCACGATGGTCTTGGTGGGGAACTTGTGCCCCTCCCACAACTCAAGGAGCTCGCCGCGCAGGTTCTCCGAGGTGAGCACATCCAGGGCGCTGAACGGCTCGTCCATCAACAGCGCGGCCGGCTCGACGACGAGCGCCCGGGCGAAGCCGACACGCTGGCGCATGCCGCCGGATAGCTCCTTCGGGTAGGCCGACTCATAACCGTCCAGGCCGACGATGTCGATCGCGCGCAGGGCTCGCTCTGTGCGCTCCTCCACCGGGACGCGGCGAGCCTCGAGGCCGAGTTCCACATTCTGCTGCACGCTCAGCCACGGCATCAGCGCGAAGGTCTGGAAGACCATCGAGGTCTCCCTGTTCGTGCCAGTGAGAGGGTGACCGCGGAACTGGACCTCGCCCTGAGTCGGTGCCATCAGCCCGGCGATGCAGCGGAGCAACGTGGATTTGCCGCTGCCGCTGCGGCCGAGCAGTGCGACGGATTCGCCTTCGGCGACGTCCAGGTTGATGTCGTCAAGCACCGGCAGCGAGCGGCCACCAGGGCCGGCAAACGACTTGCTCAGGTGTCGCACGCTGATGAGCGGTGTCGCCGGCGCGACCCCGGTGCGGCTGACGACGCCGCTGGCCACAGCGCGTTCGGGAGTACTCATGCCAGGGCGAACTTCGTCTCGGCCAGCTTGTAGAGCCGGCGCCAGAGCAGGGCGTTCAGCCCCGTGACGTAGATGGCCATCACCAGCAGCCCGGCGAACAGCTCAGGCAGGTGGGTGGTACCGCTGTTCAGCGCGATGAAGCTGCCCAGCCCCTTGGCAATAAGCGTGTGGTGGTTGTAGCTGACGATCTCGGCCACGATCGTCGCGTTCCAGGCGCCACCCGCGGCGGTGATCGCGCCCGTCACGTACGCCGGAAACACCGCAGGCAGGATGAACCGGCGCCACCGGTCGGCACCTCGCACGCCCAGGTTGTCCATAGCTTCCTTGAGGTCCGACGGGACCGCGCTCGCCCCGGCGATGACATTGAACAGCACATACCACTGTGTGCCCAGGGCCATCAGCAGGATGGCACCGAAGTTCAGCGAAAGGCCGATGTCCAGGAAGACCACGATGGCGAACGGGAAGATGAAGTTCGCCGGGAAGCTCGCCAATACCTGAACGATCGGCTGCATGAACTGCGCGACGCGGGGGTTAAAGCCGATCCAGACGCCGACGGGTACCCAGATGATCGAAGCGACGATCACCACGACGGCCACCCGCAGGAGGGTCAGGAAGCCGTCATAGAACGCAGTACCGAAGACGGCGAGGCCGTCCGCGCCGGTGGCGACGTAGGCCAGCATGGCGTACAGGCCGTAGCCGAGCGCAAGGGTCACGACCGTGGCGAAGGCCAGGTCGGCAGCGCGGCGCCGGGTCTCGTGACTGGTCAGGCTTCGGTCGTCGATGCCAGTAGCCCGTCGCATCACGCGGTTGACCGGCTGGGCCAGCACTCGCTTGCCGCGGCCGAGCGCAGCGGGCCAGCTGGTCCTGCGCAGCGCGTTGAGGAACAGCGACTTTGCCTTCAGGTCCGACCCTGATTGCTCGACCCGGAATCTCTCGACGTAGGCGACGAGTGGGCGCCAGAAGAAGAAATTAACGACCAGGATGACGATGATCATGGTGATAATGCCGTACACGACGTCGTTCAGCCTGCCCTGTTGCTCAGCGACAGCAACATAAGAGCCGACGCCCGGCAGCGCGTACCGCTGATGGTTCACCGTGATCAGCTCAGATGCGGTCAGGAAGAACCAGCTGCCGCCGAAGCTCATCATCCCGTTCCAGACCAGCCCGATCGCGCCTCCCGGCACGTCTACGGTCCAGAAACGCTTCCACTTCGACAGGCCCATCAGCTTGCTGGCCTCGTCGAGCTCGGCCGGCTGGCTGACCAGGGAGTGATAGAAGGAGAACGTAATATTCCACGCTTGTGACGTGAATACCGCGAAGATCGCGGCGCACTCGAAACCGAGCTCGGAGCCGGGAAACAGCGCGACGAAGAAGGTCACCGTGATGGCAAGGAAGCCGAGCACCGGCACTGACTGCAGGATGTCCAGAGCGGGGATGAGGATCCGGCGCCACCTCCGGCTGCGCGCGGCGACGTAGGCGTAGCCGAGGCTGAAGGCATAGGAGAAGAACAGCGCGATGAACATCCGCAGCAGGCTGCGCGCGGCGTAGTAGGGCAGGTTCGACGGCGCGAGGCTGATCGTGGTCGAGGGATGGGCCGGTGCCCTGGCCCCAGCTCCCACCCGCACAACGGCGTAGACCAGCAGCAGGACGCCGATGCCGACGGCCACATCCAGCGGGCGGAACCTGAGCCTGCCCAGGGTCTCCCGGCTGGGAAATGTCGGAGTGACCGCCACAGGGTAATCATGCAGGTGCGTGCAGCCTGGCACGACTGCGGGCCGCCCCCGGCGCCGCGTTCCAGCGGCCGGAGTAGCCCGGCTGGGTAATGGGCATCCTTGACCAGACCGCCAGGGGGCGGTCGGACCGGGGGAACTGACGCACGTGCTGTCTTCACACGTCTTCGCGCTGCGCCCGGGTCCCCCCGGCAGCATGCGCGGCATCAGCTCCGTTCTGGCGGGCCCGGCCTGACATGGACTCGCTGGGACTCGAGCCTCTGCTAGGAATCGTGCTGGTCGCGGCGATTGCGCCCACTATCGCCGCAGTCCTGCCCGGCCCGAAGATCCCCGAAGTCGTCATCCTCATCTTCGGCGGCCTGCTGATCGGACCGCATGTGCTGGGCCTCGTTCCCATCAGAAGCATCCAGCTGCTGTCGAACATTGGCCTGGGCTTCTTGTTCCTGCTGGCCGGCTACGAACTGGATCCGCATCTGTTCCGCGAGCGGTCCGGGCGCCTGGCCATCTTCGGGTGGGCGGCCAGCGCGGTACTCGCGGTCGGCGCAGTCTGGATGCTCTCGGCGGTCGGACTCGTCCATGACGTCGTCCCGATCGGGCTAGCGCTGACGACCACGGCGCTGGGCACACTGCTGCCAATCCTGCATGACAACGACATGCTTCAGGGCAGCTTCGGCCGGTACGTGATGGCGGCCGGCGCGGCGGGCGAACTGTTCCCGATCGTCGCGATCTCGCTGTTCCTGACCAAGCGCGCCCAGTACGTCGCGCTGGCGTCACTGCTGGCCGTGATCGCTGCCGCGCTGCTGCTGACCGCTGCTCCCCGGCTCCTCGGCGAGCGACGCATGCACGCGCTGATCAATCAGGGCAAGCGAGCCACCGCACAGTCCACTCTGCGCTGGACGGTCGTCCTGCTGCTGGTTCTCCTCGTCGCGGCCGAGCGATTTGGCCTCGACGTCGTTCTCGGGGCGATGCTCGCCGGCATGGTGTTGCGCAGCTGGACGCACCGGATGGTCGAAGAGGTCAAGCCGCTGGAGGCAAAGCTCACAGCGGTCGGCTACGGCATCTTCATTCCGATTTTCTTCGTCGTCTCGGGCATGACGCTGGACATCAGGTCGATCGCTCGTGACCCGCTCCGCCTTCTCATCATCGCCGGACTGCTGCTCGTCGTCCGGGGGCTGCCCTCACTCCTGATCTACCTCAAAGTGCTGCCGCTGCGGCAGCGCGTAGAGATGACCTTCATCACCGCCACGACGATGCCGCTCCTGATCGCGCTCGCGGAGATAGGTGAGCATGACGGCGTGATGCTGCCCGCCAACGTAGCCGCCCTCGTCGGGGCCGGAGTTGTCTCGGTATTGATCTATCCGGCCGTGGCCGCCTACCTGCACCGCAAGGACGGCGAGCCGCGTCCCGGCGAGCCCGCGCCGGTGGCGGGAGACGCATAGGAGGCCGGCAGCATTCGGTCAGCGCATCAGGTCAGTGCATCCGCTCGGCCAGTACGTCCTTCACCTGGCTGCTCGCACGCATCGTGCCACGAACGAAGACGGATTCGATTGCCTTGTCCGCCAGCTCGGGCGTGATGTCCTCGCTCAGGATCAGCATTCCCACGACGCTGATCTTGAGGCGTTCGCCATTGGCCAGCCTGGCCTCCAGGTCGCTGGCGCTGAAGCCCATCACGCCAAGAGCCGCGGCCCGACGGGAGATACTCGCCCGGGTGTCGATCTCGTGCCGATCTAGCTGGTTACGGATCGCTGTCCTGATGAAGTCCGTGCGGTTCCCGTAGAACCCGTCATCGGCAAGCAGGTCAACTTTGCCGAGGTCGACGGCCGCCATGTTGATCGTGATCTTCTCTGTCTCCTGGCCCATCGGTCCACACCTTCCGTAAGGCGGTAGCCATCTGGATGACATCCAATCACCATCTATGTGGATGGTAAATGGATGGAGATACAACTGTCAACGTCCCGTGGCCCACTGGACGACGCACGGCGAACGTGCCCGTTGGTCCA
>Ga0335072_10013356_pt1 | contig 11700 bp, 12 predicted proteins | sample Lox_Sample_21_FD_206725 | JGI IMG/M metagenome (GOLD analysis project Ga0335072, IMG submission 206725) | Soil microbial communities from Loxahatchee National Wildlife Refuge, Florida, United States - Lox_Sample_2.1 | ecosystem: Environmental > Terrestrial > Soil > Wetlands | place: USA...
AAACTCAAGCAGAGATCTAGCACCCTTGCGCCCTTGTAGATTACACTTGCATAATAGCTCTTTAACCCTTAATCGCGCCGTCGTCGATGTATTGCACGAAGCGCGACTGGACGTAGAACTGCAGATCTAGGCTCTCCTCTGCGCAGCGAAAGTCTTAAGTGGAGAAAGTGATTTGTGCAGGGAGGGGAAGAGGGATTGATCGATATGGAGATTGGGATTGGGACTACGGTTTAGTGCTGCAGCAGCGGCGGTGTTACCAGTCGGGCTTATGGCGGCAGCAAACCAGAAACACGAAAGTGAGGAAGCAGCATACGAGGATGCGCGAATTTGGTAGTGTGGGAATACAGCCGGGATGACGAGGTGCGTGGCAGGAGCCGAGAGGAAAGACGAGATACCAGTAGAGACCGGGATGATACGCGTAGCATTGCAATTGACTTCGAAGAGGAACATTATTATTGAAATGAAGGCGTCGACACGGCAACAGTTTAAGCTCAACGAAACGGGCATATGGAAGCGTCATGGACGGCAAATGCATTTATGCTTAAATTCCTTAGCCTTCCTCACTATAGTGCTTGAAAAGAAGGCTGCCTATACTCGATTTGTATAACCTCTATATTTAAAGAGTAAAATTTACCTTCCCTTTTTAATTTAAATGGCAAGGTTAAAGAAAACCACAGTTTCTAACAGTCAAGGATAAGACACAAATCTAGCTGTCGTTGGACGAAGTTAAGGCGGAGGCGAAGATGAAGTAGAGTCTTGGAGATGAAAGCGAGGCGATATTGGAGGCGAAAGAAACTGTTGCAGTAAAATTCGCAGTCGCAAAGAGACAGATAGGCCATATTTTATCATAGAGACAGCCAATTCGTTGATCAACTGTCTATAGCTTCGACAATAGTAGATTTTGAGAATGACTTGGGAGAGGTTTGGTCATTTCACCGGAAACGTGATTAAGTCTCACTTGTCTCTGACAATCACAGCAATCAAATGCATGGGTGATAGCGGTTGGATTTTCTATGCTGGCATATCTGAACTTTAGCCAAACATCCCTTCTCATCTTCATCCAACCTCTCGTCTCCTGCTTACTAAATTTCAGAATATCGAAGGATCGAAGAGGGCTTTCAAAAACCCCTCAAAAAACAGCAAACGAAAGGCATATGAGCTTAGATTCTATGTTAATGTTGCTAAGCTCTGCAGGCCATCACGGAAGTGGAATTGGCACATGTCCCAAAGCCCATCTGGCATCCTTCTCCACAGTAGGCGTCAGTGCCGCCACAGTAGCCAAATTTCGAGCAGCAAGAGTTGCCAGTAATACCGAGGCAGGTGTAGCCTGCTATTGCTCCGCAAGATCCGTCAGTAGAGACGGGGAAGTTGGTGGAGTTCCGCCTATCAACAAGTATTGCGGCAGGGGCTGCGTTGACAAAGCCGAGGAGAAAAAGGGAGGTAGCGGCGAGGTGGATAAGTTGCATGATTGTGGGAGAATCGGGACTGGATTCTGATTTGCTTTGACGTAATGGGATTGTTTCTGGCGGTCTTCAAGTGAGACTTAATGGGCTTGTTGTGCCGTAGAAAGAGTATAAACGAGATTTTAGTGTTATTGTAGTGAAATATGATGACTTTGGAAAAGGTGCTTCCTTGATTATATGGAGATGGGGTTGCTGGCTTCTGCGGAGGAAAGAGGTACTGGAGGAAGGGTGGAAGTTTGTTTAAATACACATTATTTGAGCATGGCACGGCTTGGAGGACTGTGATGGCAGTGCTGTTATTGTTAGTATCATCGGTGTTATGCCGTGGTGGTGCTTCTGAATCCTAGAGGCAAAAGTCCAACAAGAAGCAGTGCAGCAGCACGATCCTTCAATGCCTTCAAATCCAACAGGGCGTGTAAGTGAAAAGAAGCCAACGAGGCAGACACGCCGACGAGGGATTATAGCGGCCATTTCTGGATAGGAGCGACCTGACTAGAGACCAAGAAAATCTCTCAAATGAGTTTTCCCGGCCTCCTCCAAATAGGCTACGTAACCATATACATACTTTCTCGTGGATGTGTTGCTTGACACGCGGATTTGCCTCAGCTAGTAATATCCTTATTCCTAATAATGCCGCCTTTTCGCGATCCGGGCAGGTGTACCTCCAAGGGCTATAAGGATTGTGGTGGTAACCTAGAGACCTTCCGGTCGACCTCCCTGCATCCTCGGAATAATGTGCTCACCACTACGGCCGACATAGCATGACTTCGCGGTCTCCGTGCTTTAATTTACTCCGCCTCACCATGCGAAAGACCGCATGCGGCCATGAGGGCACCAAACTATCCACCTTCTAGAGTTATGCTTGGAGTGGGGAAGAGGTTTGTGTCATTAGCACGGGGTTTTTGTAGAGATGGTCGAGGGCCTCTATCAATATATGTAAACAAATGATAGACTACACTATAGAACGCGTTAGAGATTTGGATTCTCTTGGTGGGGCTTTAGGATCGCTGTTAATAGTTGGATCCAACAACTTACCGAGATGCATGCCACATACGTGTGACGCATTTTTTGGCATAATGAATGAGGTTGCCGGTGGCGCTTACATATTGGCCTTAGCCGCTGTGAAACGGGTGGACCAATCGGAGGCGGCCTGTCAAAATGCAAATGGTCAAAGATGGAATGAAATTTGCTGTGCTTTCCAGGTGTCAGCCTCGCTAACGCGCCGATGCTTAAATCGCCTAACGGCGGTCGAATTGGCTCGTTATTATCGAATTAGTTTAAGGAGGAATCTAGGTCATGTGGTACAAGCTGCTGCTCCAACGAACCAACACATAAGCACACTGCACTCATGCCAGGACGATGACGACGCCACGGGTTCACATGTGAGAGTCCATTTCGAATAGCGAGAACCACTGTGAATGATCGCTTGAGTTATTTGAGCAAGTGGCTCAATGTTTCAATACTCCATTGATAAAAGCCATGCGACTTTTACTAGCGGACCTTCACTAGCACCCTTTGGACATTTTTATATAGAGGCTAACACATTATCGGATGTAGCAACATCCTGCGGGGTAAATCAGCGGGGCTGCATACCGGGAAGTGTTGGAAATTGGGGCTGTACAATGAGGCTTAGCCACTTTTAGCTCTGACGCCCGAATTCCCTGATAGGGGCTGGCAAAAAGTTAAAGTTCCCGCCCCATATCCTCGATCTTAACAACCTTTACGAGGCGTAAGTCACTTATCAATAACGAGAGCTAAAGGTAGACGAACCGGGGAAGTACCTCTTTTACTCATAAAGCCCAATTAGGTTAGTTGTCGACGTAAGCGCGGGGGCTACAATAGTGGCTTTATCCGTGTATTTGCTTAGGTACATGTACCCTTTAGTCAGGTCTAGTTTCGAGGTGCATAGCCCATCCAATGGTCGAATATCTGCTGGGTACCTGGTCCGTTATGGGCACCGGCATCACGATAAGAAGCTCCCCACTGATAAGGCAAACTATCGTACAACAAACATTTAAGCTCCTTCCTACGCATACTGCAGCACCACCATTTCTAGCTCAAGCATGGGAATACATGTAGCGATCACAATGCTAGACAATTTTCTCGCCGTGGGCGCCTCTCTCGTCTCTTGGCTCTGGCTCTGTGACTGGCGGTTGGCTGCTTTCGCTGTCTGCCTCTCCCCGTTCGTTCTTACCTACCTCATCACCCTCTCACTTGGCATGCTCGCCGCCCGGCGCCGCGGCAAAGGGAAGCTTCCACCTAATATACCCTACGCTGTGCCTTTCCTTGGGAACCTGATACCCTTCGTCTTCAACATGTGTAACTTCATATCCCGCAACCGGTTCGTTTCCGCATCTTCCCAACCTCTCCCCCTCCTCCGTCCCCTGCGCCTCCTCACTTACGCGCCGCCATAAGCCAGCACTAATCAACATCCGCATACGTAGTTCCCGATTTGGCTCCCACATCCCCACCACCGTACGTGTCCTCAACAAGAAAATCCACCTCGTCTCGGGCCGCACTCACATCCTGTCCTTGTTCCGCGCCAGCCGCGATCTTGGCACCGCGCCTTCCAATGTCCTGATTCTTGAGAACCTGTTTGGGAGCCCAAAGACGGACAGGCATGTCTATGAGCGGGACGATACTGGCATCCATGCTGAGCCGCTGGAGGGTAGTTGCGTTTTGAAATCTTGTAATCGGATATTTTATGGTTTGCATAGGACGCTGCACGCAAACCTGGCGGGGCCTGGTTTGGCTGAGCTTGCGACGAGGTTTACCAGTAATCTAAAGCTAGAGCTCGAGGCAAACAAGAGCATTGGATATGAAGAATGGGTGGAAATCGAGGATTTATACAGTTTTATACGGGATATGATATTCCGCGCCTCAACCAACGCTCTCTGTGGCCCTCATCTCCTCCGCCTCACTCCAAGCTTTGTAGCCGATTTCTGGGAATTCGACTCCTATTCTCCAAAGCTGTTCAAGGACTTCCCGAGATGGATGATTCCTAAAGCATATGAGGTGAGGGACAAGTTACATAAAGGTATGAAGAAGTGGCATGGCTTTGCGAGGGACGGCTATGATTGGAAATTGGAGGATGAGGGGCTGTGGGAGGAGTTTTTTGGGGCAAAGGTTATGCGGGATAGGCAGATGATGTTTAGGGCTGTTGAGGGTATGTCCGACGATGCGATTGCGGCAGTGGATTTGGGCATGATTTGGGCGTGAGTGCAGCTCTTCCGTTTCAATCTCATTTCTTAAAGATAATAAGAGCACTGAGATATCCTCCTACAGCACAAACGCCAACGTAATCCCGCTCATCGGCTTTTCCCTTCTCGACATCCTTCTTCGGCCACGTCTCTATTCCCGCGTGTTATCCGAAATCGAATCCGTTTTCGACTATACCAGCGAATCCCCTCCTCCTCAAACTGGAGTCCCCAGTCTACCATCAATCGACATGACAAAGCTGCTAACCATCCCGCTCCTCCAATCTATCTACAGCGAGGAGCTCCGCCTCCGTGCTTCCGTCATGGTCCAACGTACCGCCGTGGTTGACAACTTTACTCTCGGTGATGGGGAGTGGAAGCTTCCGAAAGGAGACATGATCTTGGGGAGTAGCTGGCACGAGATGAAGGATAGGGAGATCTGGAATGATTGTGCAGGGGAGTACAGCGTAGATGAGTTCTGGTCTGATCGCTTCCTCCTGTACCCGAATGACCCAACCAGCGGGCCTGGGCGGCCTAAGGCTGGGAGCGTAGTGAGCTCCAAATCAAAAAGTTCCAAGCCTTATTCGGAGTCAAGAGATAGAGGAGTGCCACAGTTCAGCACTGAGCCTGTACAAGGGTCTTTTATTCCCTATGGTGGTGGGTCTAAGATCTGCCCTGGGAGGTTTTACGCGAAGCAGGAGGCGTTGGGTTCGCTTATACTGATTTTGAAGGCTTTTGAGGTCGAATTGAAGAATACTGCGGATTTGCCGAAGCCGAATATGGAGTTTTTCGGTTTCGGGGTCGTGCAGCCAGTGGGGAAATTTCCCGCCAGGGTGAGGAGGCGGAAGTATTGAGTTGAGGATTAAGATGGCAATATCTTACTATCAGATGATATCGACTAATACATGATTGACAGATAGGAGGATTGGTGGCTGAGCAATTTAGCGGTGGAGACTAGAGCTGGAGCTGAAGCTAGAGCTAGAGCTAGAGGGAGAAGGATATCAACGGTAATCTCATCGAGATCAACAAAAAAATTTACATGGAGGAAACTTGCAGAGTAAAACTCGCGGTGACTTTGGGGGAATGACTTCCATGTCACCTCCAGACTATGATCACTTTAGAGAGTTGTACTTGAGATGAAGGAAGTCTAAGATGACGTAGTGCTATTACATGCAAGCACGAGGCAGCAGCATCTCCCCTTTAGGTTTGATCGCAATAGGGCCTCTCAGAGAGGTGGACGGATTGGCCCAGTGTGTGGGTTGAGACAAAAACTGGTTGGGCGCCGCTCGATCTCGGTCCCCACGTCCAGTAATGGGCCCGTGACAGCGACGCTAGGGGCAACCGGACTCGGCGAAATTGATCAAGCTTAATTGCAGTTCCAAATTTATGTGTTGATTTGTAGTAAATTTGTTGATGTTCATGGTAGTTTGCTTACTGTAGTTGTACGTGCACGCAGCCTTGTACACTTCAGTCATGTTGCCTTTCGTCCTGATTCATCCTCTCGTCTAAGGTTAGGTGACTGCCAAAACTTTTGACGAGATGTCGCTACGAGGGCTTCTCTTCCACGTTAAGTGGTTTATGATCTTCATCCTCCATCTCGTGTGGCTTCCTTTGTACATCTTGGTTCTATATCTTATTGTCTCAAGACTAGCGAAGGGCGGTAGTCTAAAACTTGTCGCCGCGGCTATCTTGGGGCCTCTTGGTGTCTTCGGTGTCGCTGCCGCGGTGCTCCTCCCCACCCACCGCTTGATCAACGATGTCGCCTTCGCGAACATTGTGCTACGCCATTTGAGATATCCAAAGGGGTGCTTAGAGAAGCTATATCTGAATTGCAGGTATGGTTGTGAACAGTGGCGTGCTGTGTATCATGACCTAGATCAGAACAGTCGCCAGATACGCCTTGTTGTTATCCTGCCTGGTGCTACGTTGGATCGAATCTATTGTAGGCTGTACTACATTCAGCTTGCTGACACTGCGTATGAAGCATTGTCATATACTTGGGGATCCAATTCTTCTTTTCGCTCTATAACAGTGAACGGCTTCCCATTCCACGTTACCAAGAACTTGGAGGTGGCTCTGAAATGGCTCCGTTATCCTGATAAAGAGCGGTTTGTATGGATCGATGCCATATCAATCAATCAGAATAATATTAGGGAGCGGGGACAGCAAGTGTCTCTAATGAGAACCATATATACTTCCGCAACGGCCGTTCCGGTCTGGTTGGGGGACCGTTCTAGCTCGAGTGATTGTGGTATGGACTTTCTTGCTCAGGCAGATACAGAGGAGGATAAGGAGGGTTGGTTTTTGCGGATACTCACGTCTAATCAAGACATATACGTGGATCAGTGGAAAGCTGTTCTTCATTTGTTTCAAAGAGAATACTGGAGACGAATCTGGGTAGTGCAGGAGATCGCTTGCGCGACAAAACTAACCATTTTATGTGGTTCTCGAGCTGTTCCTTGGGAGATAATAGTAGCTACCTAGTCAGCTTGGATTCAAGTAAAAGGTGCTATTCAATCGCCTCTACTTGAAGAAGAGAATGTATTTCGATACTTTTTAACGCGAGATCTAACATACCAAGACTGTGGACCCCTTCCACTAGAAGCGAACCGCAAGACTCATATGGAGAACGAAATATTAGTCTCGTTGGTCAACTTGTTACACACTAATTGGACAGCATTCGCAACGGATCCGCGAGACAAAATCTACGCACTTGTTGGCCTTGCAGCAGACTGCCAGGATCCTGCTATATCGATCGATTACTCTTTATCACTTTGAGAGACTTATCTCAATATTATGATATTTTTGTTCGAGGTACATGGCAGCCTTGATATGATCAGTTGGTCTGGAGCTAGAAGTATGGGCCCTCCAAGCTGGAGACCGGTTTTTTATAACTTGGATGCTAATTATAGCGCTACAAGCAAGCAGCACATTAACATAGCTGGACGCGGTGCTTTTACAGCTAGTAAAGGCACTCGAGCAACAGCCAAGTTTTCTCGTGCACCTTGCCGCTTTTATGACACTTTACTTAGTATACATCGTGCAACTCTTGAAGTCAAAGCCTGCTGCATAGATCGGATACGATTTAACCTATTCGAGCTTTACCCCACCACATTGTTTCCAGCCCTGATGAACCGCAAGCTTCGTCGAAAGTATGCAAGTACTGTTTCTCCATGGCGTCTGGACCGTGAGGAGAGTAAGCTGGTCGAACATATTCGAATGGTCTACAACTACGTCATGGATCTCTTCGATGAGGGTCTCCCCCCGATTCTACCAGGAATCAGCAGAGAAGACAGAGTAGAAGAACTCTGGCGAACTTTAATATTCGGTCGAACGACCGAAGGGCTTTTAGCCCCTCCGGAGTGGTCTTCATTATTCTCTGTTATCATTAATGGCCCTTCTCATGTCCCATCCGATTTCATTCCCATTCCGGCAAATACCCAGTACCCCGAGGATCAACGTGCTCAAGCATATATAAAGCCCTACCTTGATGCCGTTCAGCGATTAATGATAGGTGAACATTGGGTATATATGACTGAGAAAGGACGACTCGGCGTTGCAGAGCACTTTGATCTGAGCAACGTGGTAGGTCGCAGATCAGGGTTGCATTATGTCTATGTCATACCTGGTTGTAATATGCCAATATTGGTTGAACCTGTTCGAAAGCAGACTCGAGAAGGTTTTATCCAGGCGACTACGCACGGAAGTGTGTACTTGCATGGTTATATGTATGGGAAGGCTATAGATGAGCTTGAAAGTGGTGATTTAAGCTTGGTAACTCTCGCACTTCAATAAGGAAGGGGGAACTCAAATAGAACATGAAATAACAAGAAAGAACACAAGACACATCCAATTACAGACCCGAGTTGAACCTACAAGAAGCTTCTTTATCTCTAAGTCTTAGCAGCCCAAAACAAGGTATATCCTACAGATGCTATTCCACTTACTACTACTGTTACGTTCCGCAATATTCCTATCATTATCAGTTTCAGCAAGTTGTTCATCAACTTGATAAAAATCTTCTCATTCAAGTGCAGAAATTCTGTGTCCGGTATACAGTTTTCCCAACGGTTTGCACAATGACTCCCAGCTACTACTCAACCAATATTCACAATGATATATATATTAATGTAAAGAGAGTGACTTTGATCCACGAATAGGACAGGAGGTTAAGTTCTGCAGCAATGCAACGAGCAAGACATAATAATCCCAGATGGGAAGGATGCTAAGTTGCGAGCTATAGATAGAGCTCTACAAATACTAATCCAAGCGAGATTGGCTGCCCATGAACTAGCAAAGCTCTCATTTTATTGTTAGGGATAACTCTGTGAATTCTAGAGTTTATGTATCGTTCACTTCAACGACAGTACTGTCATCTCCGACTCTTGTACCTTTTAAGGGCTGTTCCAATCATGCCGGGAGCAAGTCATTTTAGATTCCTATTTACAACTCCGAATAATGCTACGGGTTCTACAGCCGATGGTGACTAGGCCCCGTCCAACTCCTTTGTAGGCCGTGCTAGCAAAATCCCTAGTAGCCTAGTCTTCGTCCTGAACAAGCTCCTTAATATCTTCATCCATGGCGAGACCGCTCATCGCTGTGTTTGCTCCCTGGCCGCCCATTTCTAGGTTCTCCATGAAATTGCTAACTTCATCCACCAAATCGTACACAATGTCCTCTGCAATCTGCTCATCCGCCCTCTCACTGACAGGTCTGAGTCGCTCCGTCTTTTGTACAGGAAGCTGATCACTACCGACCATATCGACCTCATCGTCATGCGATTCATCTTCACCTTCGCTATGAGGAGGAAACCAGAAGTCTGGCCCAAGGTTGACTTCGACTACACTGTCTCGTAGGACACTAACTGCAGGATAATAGCCAAGTGTGCCATCATCGAGCGCACTTCTCTCGCCAAGGTGAGCTGGAAGACTTGATGCTGGGGGTAGGAATGCCAACAGCCCTATGAATGCTTTGCCCATGTCTTTGCCATTTTTATAGAATTTGATATACGAGTTCGGAAGTGTGCGTAAAGCCGGTGATGGATGAGTTGGATGCATGTCCAGCTTCGCGGCCCCAATGACACCACCACCAGTTGAAGATATGAATGGCAGAGGATTTGTGATAAACTCCTGCAACTCTTTGTCCGGTTGATACTCAATGTGTTCGAAGTACAACTGGCCTTTGTATGTGATGGGAACTCTATCGCGGATAATAGGTGCTGCTTTTGCACCATCGCTTGGGTCATTGTCATCTAGGTCAACCGCTGGGTTGTAGTCGCCTTCCACAATCTTGCGATGCAATGACTCTGATGGAAGGTAGATCTCCATCCCCACAACATCGCCAACTTGTATTTCCTCCCCCTTCGGAAAGTAATCCAGAGGCCGTGACAAATGCACCTTTTGGCCTCCTATATCGCGGAGCCCATAGCTATATGCGTTAAAGCCCACATGCATATCTAAAGGAGCTTCTCTTCTGGCCCATCCAACACGTACAGCAGGTCCAGTATGTCTGCCACTCGCAGCTGCCTCCTCTGGTGTGCGCAATTCTACACCTTTATGGACCTTGCACTCCCAGTAATATCGTCCCGTTCGAACACCCACAGTTGCCCTCGCCATGCGCCAGCCCTTGTCCGTGGTTGCATATCGGCCAGTCTGATCCAAGCAGATATCTTTTGCGGCATCCTCAAAGCTAAGTCTTGGGCCATAAGGTTCAGCATCGGTTTGACGGTAGTACTGAGATGCTTTAAATGCAGGGTCAGCAATACAGTAAGTGTATCTGAAGTCTTTCTTATTATGAACACTACACTTGTCAGATGTACCTTTCAAATATGTAGGGTTACTTACTGGTCGGATATTGTGTAAAATTGTATTTCAGAGCCGTCTAGACCTTTGAAGGTGCGTGCAGGGATGAGAGTTGCACCGCGCGCCGGTTCGAAATCGGACGGTTTTGGCTGAGGAAGTATGTACTTTTGGGGTGCAAGGGCAAGAAGAGGTGTGGTAGTTCCAGTGACAGTTTTCTGTTTGGTTGCAGCCTTCGTCTTCGGATCAGGTGTAGCTCTTGAATTCGAATCCGCGACGAGAGAACCTCCCTTCGACTCTCGCTTCTTCAAGGATTCTTTTTTCGACCTTGCAGCACGTTCACGAGCTTGTGGTGCATCATCTTTAGAAAATCTTGCCACGTCCGGATTGAGGGGTGATGAGACTGCAGGTTGGTGGTCCTCTTCTACTACCCGCTTCTGTGGAATCGACGGGGTGAGTTCTCGAGTTAGCTCTCGCGCAGGAGAGTTTTGCTTCGACATATTGACGGTTTGTACTCCATATGCTAATAAACTGGCCTCAATTGGCAGGCAGTAGACCTTTATTTTATGGGCATCTTCATATTGATCTCATTCCATACTTAAACGTGCTTCGTTCGCGATGATTCTTTTTCTATGTACATAAGTCTCGCGTATCAATCACAATCTGGAAGGTTGAAGGCGGTGACGGATCAGGCAAAGCGTAAGAGGAAGAGGCGCCCGGGCATGTGACATCAAGGCAGCGTGTTTCGCCTCAAGAAGGAATACATGAGAATAAGCTCGCTGCCTACAACTCTCTCTCTCTCTCCTCAACAGTCGCAAAGATGAAGTTGTACTACATCGGAGTATGAATCTCACTGCTTCTTTCCGCCGCAATTGCTGTTGCTAACCACTAGAGCATAGATAATCAAGAACGAGTCAAAGCCAGCCCACGAGCTTTGCGCGGAGAAAGACTTGAGCGCATACTCCCGGTTCACTCGGAACAAGTATGTCTAATCAATCACATCTGGATCGATAGCAGGCTGACTTTGTGCACCAGCTATGGCGAATTCATGACCCTTTTCAGCAAGACCGTTGCCGAACGGACTAGACCTGGACAACGACAAGATATAGAAGAGCAAGGTATATAGTATATAGTTGCCTCCACAAAATCATTAGCTGACACCCACAGATTATACTTTCCACGTCTATGGTCGCACAGAAGGCGTCGCTGGTGTTATTATGTCCGACCATGATTATCCAGCCC
>Ga0335072_10013357_pt1 | contig 11700 bp, 10 predicted proteins | sample Lox_Sample_21_FD_206725 | JGI IMG/M metagenome (GOLD analysis project Ga0335072, IMG submission 206725) | Soil microbial communities from Loxahatchee National Wildlife Refuge, Florida, United States - Lox_Sample_2.1 | ecosystem: Environmental > Terrestrial > Soil > Wetlands | place: USA...
ATGGATGATGTTGATTCCCGCAGCAATTGCCTGGCGAAAGTCTTCATCGTCAGTCCCTGACCCGCCGTGCAGAGTAAGGAAGACACCGGCCGCTTGCTTGATTTGGGCAATTCGTTCGAGATCCAGATGCTTTTTCGCTTCTCCCTGCACCATGCTCTTCAGCATGCCGTGCATGTTGCCAACTGCCGGAGCCAAGTTGTCAATCCCGGTTGCCGCTACAAATTGGCGCGCCTCTTCAGGTGTGCTGAGCTTCCCACCCTGGGCCGTTTTCTTGATTTCGGACCCAGTCCCTATGTCACCAATTTCGCCCTCTGCAAGGATGGCCGGGTTGACGGCCTTGATCGCCTGTACCGCCTCTTTTGTGCGCGCCACGTTCTCTTCAAAAGGCAACGCGGAAAAATCAATCGTTACGGAATCAAACCCAGCTTTCGCGGCTTCCAGGGCTTTCGCCAGCGAATGCGTGTGGTCCGCATTGAGAAAGATCGGGAGATCAGATTCCTGCCGCTCACTTTTAACCAGAGCGGCAAGCTGACGCGCCCCAAAGAATTCCCGCTCACCTTCGGAGGCGCCGATGAGTACCGGAAGTCTGGTCTCAGCCGCAGCAGCGACCACTGCCCTTAACAAGACCTGGTCGGCGACATTGAAATGGCCGAGGGCTGCGCCTTCCTTTTCCAACTGTGTTAAAACATTGCGCAGCGTGTTTTCGTTGGCGTTCTCGAATGTTTCAATTGCCGTCATTGCGACTCCTTCAGTTTGCGGTAGCGACGAATTAATGTATTGGTTGAGCTGTCGTGATTCAGCACAGGCTCAGCCGGGTTCTCCAGTTCTGGAATGATGCGCTGTGCCAGGACTTTGCCTAGCTCAACTCCCCACTGATCGAACGAATCGATGTTCCAGATCACGCCTTGCGTGAACACGGAGTGCTCGTAAAGCGCGATAAGTTTGCCCAGTGTTTCGGGAGTGAGCAGTTCCGCGAGGATTGTGTTAGAGGGGCGATTGCCTTCAAAGACGCGGTGTGGAACGAGCCAGTCAGGGGTACCTTCTGCCTTCACTTGCTCTGGCGTCTTACCAAATGCCAGGGCTTCCGTTTGCGCGAAAACGTTGGCGAGCAGCATGTCATGATGGCGGCCCAACGCATTCAGCGGTTTTGCAAATCCGATGAAGTCGCAGGGAATGAGGCGTGTTCCCTGGTGGATCAACTGATAGAACGAGTGTTGACCGTTGGTGCCGGGTTCACCCCAGTAGATGGGTCCGGTATCATGCGAGACGGGCTTGCCCTCAAGTGTGACATGCTTCCCATTGCTTTCCATCGTCAGTTGCTGCAAGTAGGCGGGAAAGCGTTTCAGGTACTGTTCGTAAGGCAATACAGCGACGGTGTTGGCGCCGAGGAAATCATTGTTCCAGACGGCCAGCAACCCCATGACAACTGGCAGATTGGCCTCAAATGGAGCCGTGCGGAAGTGCTCATCCATTTGATGGAAACCATTCAGCATGGCTCGAAAGCTTTCTGGCCCGATTGCAATCATCGTTGAAAGACCAATCGCCGAATCCATCGAATAGCGTCCGCCGACCCAATCCCAGAATCCGAACATATTGGCGGTATCAATGCCGAACTTCGACACCTCAGCAGCATTTGTCGAAACGGCGACAAAGTGTTTTGCGACCGACTTTTCGTTGCCTCCCAGTCCCGCCAGCGACCAGGAGCGCGCGGTCTGAGCATTCGTCATAGTTTCGAGCGTGGTGAACGTTTTTGACGAGACGATGAACAGCGTCTCCGCCGGATCGAGTCCTTGCACCGCCTCTGCGAAGTCCGTTCCATCCACATTCGAGACGAAGCGGAAGATCATCGAGCGTTCCGAGTAATGCTTGAGAGCTTCGTAGGCCATGACCGGACCAAGGTCGGACCCGCCGATTCCGATGTTTATGACATTTCGAATGCGTTTTCCGGTGTGGCCTGTCCACTCGCCGCCGCGCACGCGGCTGGAAAAGGCAGCCATCCGGTCGAGCACTGCGTGAACGTCAGGCACTACATTCTTCCCATCGACGACGATCGCCTCGTTTTTCGGCGCCCGCAACGCTATGTGCAACACCGCTCGCTTTTCGGTGATATTGATCTTCTCTCCGCTGAACATGGCATCGATTCGGTCGCGCAACCCCGACTGTTCGGCGAGTTGCACCAGCAGTTTAAGGGTTTCATCGGTGACGCGATTCTTCGAGTAATCAAGGTAGAGACCCCCCCATTCCACCGCCATGCGCTGTCCACGCTTGGGGTCTTCTGCAAATAACTGCCGCAGGTGGAGCTTTGAAACCGCCTTGTAATGCGCCGTCAGAGCCTTCCACGCGGATTGTTTGATCGCTCGCTTTTTCACTTCCGGCTGAGGACTCGCTGCCATTCTGATCTCCTTTTCATTCTTTCGATTACGTTTCGTCATGCGAACTAAACAGGCGTGAGGGAAAGTTGTGTTCCCTCACGGTTTTTGACTTTACTCAGGCTCTGCAGTTCGAATGTGGCAGCTCTCAGAAGAGCCGCGCGCGTTGTGATGACGTGGATCGGCATCCGCTCCCTTAAATCTCTAAAGCGGACTCTTCTAGCGAAAGTCTCGACGAACTGCGGTTTCTGCAAAAGGTTCATGAGGTGAAGCGCAACTCCTCCATCCAGGTAGACTCCCCGAGTCGCCAGAACTTTCAGTGCGGGATTGCCAGCCGCGCTTGCCAGTACTGAGACAAGCAACTCGACAGTTGCCAAGCATAACTCGCTCGGCGTGTTTCCGATCGAAAGCTGCCTCGACAATGGTTTTCGTGCGATCTTTGGCAAGTGCAATGAGCTCGGCGATTTGCGGCCGTTCCATAAGTTTTCTTCATCGCGCGGAAATTCGCAAATATTGCCACCCCGATTCCAGAGCAAACGCGCTCCACTCCGACGTGTCCGAAACTCGGAAGTAGATAATGCAGCAGGCGGATTTGATGCTCGTCCGTCCGAGCAAAATCTGAGTGTCCTCCTTCAGAACCGTGAGCTAGATACTGTGATCCATTCCAAGTCAGAAAGGATTCACCTAAACTAGTTCCGGGAGCGATGATTGCGATCGGGCCACTGGAAAACGCCTCTCCACGGTTGATCGTGTTTGCGTCCTGGGAGCCTAGGGCGGGGACAGCACGCGCGACCACCTCAAGATCGTTCATCATGTGAGCAGCTTTCAGGTCCAAGTCATGCGCCAGTGTTTTTTCGTCCAAGACCCAAGGCAAGTTGGTGGTTTTCACGTGACCGCTGATGATAGGGCCTGCAACATCAAATAACGCCACATCAACCAACATCTTCGCTCCAGCAAGAAATTCCGTTACCATGGTCCACTCTGACGGGAGCGCGAGGTGAAAGCTGCTGCTCTATACCGGGATTGGCTTTGCCTCCGCGAATGCAGCGGCATTCCGCTCACTGTCTCGTGTCGGGAGCTGGATTTGCGCATTCGCTGCTGCCTGCGGCCCGGGTACTCCGTAGTCTGAGTCGGCGAGGGCGAATGTGATTATGATTTGGTGCCATCTCCACAGCTTCATGGAGATTGATTGTGCGTGGAGTAGTTGGCCCGGTCTGTTCTTGTGCTAAGGACGCCCCAATGAACAGAGCGGCCGCCGTTAATGTGCGCAAAAGCTTCACGAGTTTTTCCTTTGTGTCGAAGTGAATGCCTGCTGCAGCAGCGGAATCTGCGCGAAGGTCATGGGCGCCTTGCGGAGAACCACGGTCAGCAGGAGGACGCCCGCACAGGCCCAAGCCACGAGATGGAACGCATCAACAAAGGTCAGAGTGTAGGCTTGCAGGCGCAGTCTGCTCGCCATAATCTCCACGGCACGGCCGGTGGCGGCCATCAGCCCGCTTGATTTCGCGGAGAGCCCAGCGGCCAGTTGGTGCAGGCTCCCGTCCGTGACCCAAGAACCAGATTGCACATGCAAGCCCAAGAGGTTCGAGTGCAGTTTTTCCCGGTCCGCGATGAAATGTCCCATGAAGACCCCGCCTACCTCACCGCCGAACAACCGCACGGTGTGAAAGAATGCGGCAAAAGTGAGCGCGCGTTGCGGGGCGCTCAAGCCTCCAGAAAAAGCCGCTTGTAGGACGAGCGATGCGACCAGCCCCACAATCGCGAAAGATTGACCGACGCCCATGAGCAACTCTGAGCGTAAGTAATTCTCTGGAGCCCATGCGCTGGTGAAGTTCGCATTTAGGAGACAGGCGAAAGCCATAGCGGCGAATCCGGTGGCCATCAGCAACCGCGAATCAAATCCCTTCGACAAGAAAAGCGCTGCGATAAATGCCAGAAAAAGCTCGAAGCTGGCGGTCCACAGGACTGAGGGCCCATATTGTTGTGGATCCAGACCGCGCATCGACAAAGACTGCGGGACGATGATGATGGTCGCGAGCAGGGCAAAGCGAAATGCGAAAAGCGCCACTCCTAACAGAATCGTGTTCCAGTCCCGCAAGTACGGAAGATCAACAAGAAAGTTGGGACTGCGCAAGTGGCGTACCAGAGAACAGAGGAGGAAGAACGCCCCGCTGGCCAACAGGGCCATGAACGTGCCGGATCGCCACCAATCAAGCCTTTGACCCTGATCCAGAGCGGCAAACAATAACGCCAAGCCAGCGCTGAGATAAAGGAATCCAGCGAAGCTCGGCGGCTGTTTCTTGCTCCGCGGCCCGGTTGAGGCAGGAATCCCGAAGTAGATACACGCCATCATGACAGGAGTAGCAAGAGCCGGTATCCAGAACATCCACCGCCAGGAAAGATCGTTTCGGCAAAATCCATAAATCGATGGTGCGAAATTGACTGCCCCTTCAATGCAGGTGGCATAGAGCGCGATGACAAGCGGGAGGTAACGGAGCGGAATATTCTTTAAGGCAAACGTCAACGTCAGGGGATAAAAAGTGCCAGAGGTTAATCCGGCCACTACCAGCAAGCCCACCATGAACCCGTAGTTATGCACGACGGGGAGAAATGCCGCGATCACTGTAAACACCGCCGCGCTGTAAAACAAAACCTTCCGGATTCCCAGCAGTCCGCCTAAGTAAACCGAGAACGGCCCTATGAACATGAGTGCCACGTTAAAGGCAGTGGGTATCCACGCACCGTCATCAAATCCAATTCCGACACTTCCCTTGAGATCGGCGAGACCCAGAGTGAGTAGTCGCCCGGCCATAGTTACAATTCCTGCGCCGAGTATTACGCCCACGATTCCCAGCACTGGACTGTGGGAGAGGTCGACCGGAAGGGTTGCAAGGCCCGAGGACGCAGCAGCCGGTGGCCGACCCGGAGAAACCGTGATGGAAGTTGCGCTCATTGTGTCCACTACTTTCTCGTCCGCACCGTTACAACCGCGGAGAGCCCTGGCCGCAACTGGGAGGTAAGTGAAGAGTCATCGAGCGCAATCTTGACGGTTACCCTTTGCGTGACTTTGGTGAAATTGCCAGTGGCATTGTCGGGAGGCAACAACGCGAATTGCGATCCGCTGGCAGGTGCAATCTCAAGCACTCGTCCCTTAATGACCTTGCCTGGATAAACATCAAGGCGAACTTCCGCCGGATCGCCAATTCTGATATTGGTCAGCTGCGTCTCCCGAAAGTTCGCGGCTACCCACCTGACGTTCTCCACAAATGTCATCACCTGCGTTCCCGGAGAAACGAGTTGACCAGGGCGGACCTGCCGTTCACCCACCGTGCCGTCGGCCGGCGCGAGAATTTGTGTGTAACCCAGGTTCACTTGCGCCACTTCGAGCGCGGCGTCCTTGGCGTGCAGATCCGCAACAAGTTGCATTTCTTGCGATTCCATGACGGCTTTCGTTCGCCGCTCCGCCTCCGCTGCCAACGTACTGCTACGAAGTGCAGTATGAGCTTCGGTCAAGTCGGCATCGCTGCTTGCATATTGCGCAGCAAATCTTTCTTCATCGGCAACTGCCTTTTCCAGTACCTGCTGGGTTGTGGAATGGGCCTTCAGTAGCGCCTCCTGGCGAGCGCGCTCCTCGCGCGTCCGCGTTAGATCCGCCTGCACTGCTTCTTTTCCCGCCTGCGCGGCTGTGATCTGCGCGTTGGCTTGGTCGATTCCAGCAAGCGCACGGTCGATTTTTGCATCCTGAAGTTCACGTTGGCGCCGGTTGTTTTCGAGGGCGGCCTTCGCCGCTTCAACTCCGGCGGCAGCCTGCGCCACCTGAGCCTTGTAGTCGTCATCGTCAAGTTGAACCAGGACCTCGCCTTCGTGAACCTGCTGATAATCGTTGACGTTCACCTCGCGAACTAAGCCTGGGACCTTTGTGCTGAGTGGCGTGAGATCACCGCGTACGTACGCATCATTGGTGGCCTGCTCGATGTGGCCGCCCTCCCAGCCGTTCCAGTCCCGAGTGATCGTCACGATGATGGCAATCGCCAGAAGGAGTACGATCAGCGGCGCCCCGTACTTTTGCCAGGCTAGTTTGAGACGTGAGGGCGGAGGACCAGCCAGCGAGGGCGCCGTTGCAGGTGGCGGAGTGATTGTCGGTACGGGAGAAGTTGCCATTTTTGTTCAGGTGCTCCTCGAAAGCCTCGTTGTGTCGCGTTTACGAATGGCTCAAAGACATCGCCGCAGCCACGCAGAAGTTCAAGCACTTTCCTCTCCGTTCTTGAAGTGTCGTTTTCTCTGCGCGTAACGTCGTGCTATCGCGCCGTCCGCGATCGAAATATTGGCGTATGACGAACTCTATCTTGGCAAGTGTGTGGAGACGTTTTGAGACAACGTCAGCAATCGGAGATCGGTGGGATCACGTGCGGCCGAGGGCCGATCTCATTTGGTCGCACATGAAACGTGGATTGCCCAGGTTGCTGAGATGAACGATCCTGCAGTGACGGAGGATGAGACAGATAGGGTAGAAGAGTCTGGAGGATCAAGCGTTTTCAGGATTGTTAGTAGAGTCGTTCCAGTCCTCAAGGACGACCCGTCACATGCAGATGCGCGTAAGGGGAACCTGCCCACATGATGTAGGCACCATGATCTCGATGGCTGGTCGGTAATCCCGTCGCCTTTGGGTCGAACGGCCACATAATCATCCAGTGCGGACCGACGTGGATTGCGGGACTCGTCTTGTCGTTCGGGTTGGAATCACTGCGCTGAGTGGCTCCTGCCAGCATGTAAGTGATTCCGGGGACGCTGTGTGTCGGCTTGGGTTTGTGTGCCTTGGCATCGGCGAACCATTGCAATGAGGCTGCATCAGCACACATGGGGGGCTCCCCGATCACTTGAGGATTGCCGGGCATGCAAGTAAAGCCATTGCTGCCTTCGCGCAGAACGACAGCATTTCCATTCGCATCGGTGTCAATGATTCTTGCTGATCGAGCGATGTCTTCCGGTCCGGCCGACATCGCTCGCGCGATTTTGGTCTGCGTCGCATCATCGGCCCGCGCCGATCGGCTACCTGCTGCCACCGATGGCAGCTTTATCAGACCCGCCGCGCCGAGCAGTGCAAAGCCAACCAACACGAGCAAGATGGGCCTGTATTGTTGCAGAATCATCTGGCGCTCCATTCAAACTGCATGGAATCGTTGCGCCGGCCGAATCAAAAAGGGAAGTGACCGGCCAGCCCTCACGATTAGCTTGCTTTTTCGGCAACCTGGGAGAGAGCGTATTCTTCCAGGTTCTGGGCATCGCTGTTGAATTTGCGGATGCCTTCAGCCAACTTCTCCGTCGCCATAGCGTCTTCGTTCTGCATCCAGCGGAAAGCTTTCTCGCTGAGACGCAGGCGCTCGTCTTTGCTCGTCTTGGCTGTAGCCGGGTCTAGCTCCCGCGTAACTTTGCCATCGGTCTGTTCCAATTGATCGAGCAGGTCGGGGCTGATGGTCAACAAATCGCATCCCGTGAGGCGGATGATCTGATTCACATTGCGGAAACTCGCTCCCATGATCTGGGTTTTGTAACCGTATTTCTTGTAGTAGTTATAAATGCGCGTGACCGAAGCAACCCCAGGGTCCTGATCGGGTGGGATTTCTTTGCCGCCGCCCTCCTTTTTGTACCAGTCATAGATACGTCCGACGAAAGGCGAAATCAAAGTGACCCCAGCCTCGGCACATGCGACTGCCTGGGCGAAACTGAAAAGAAGCGTCAGGTTGCAGTGAATTCCTTCCTGCTCGAGCTCATTGGCTGCCTGAATCCCTTCCCAGGTGCTGGCGATCTTGATCAAGATCCGCTCGCGGGGCACACCTTTCTTCTGGTAGAGCGAGATGAGCTTCCGCGCCTTGGCAACTGTGCCGGGAGTGTCGAAACTAAGGCTGGCAGCAACTTCAGTGGAAACACGGCCGGGAACAACTTTGAGAATTTCACTTCCGAATAGGACGAAGAGCTGATCGATGAACTCTCCCGCCATTTGCGCATGGCTACCGCCAACTTCGGATGCTTGTTCGGCAGCCTCTTCCACCAAGTGCCGATACGCAGGCATTTGCGCAGCACGATAAAGAAGTGAGGGGTTGGTGGTTGCATCCTGCGGACGATGGCGGTGAATAGCCTCGATATCGCCCGTGTCAGCGACCACCGTCGTGTACTGTTTCAACGATTCCAGCAATGTCATTGCTTTCTCCTCTGCTGATGTACCGCATGCTATCTTCCAATTCGGACGTGCTTGCCACTACTCCGTTGATCTTTTCCCCCGGAAGGATTTAGCCGTCCAGGCTTCTCCCATCAGTCGGTTTGCTGCCGGGTTGCGCGAGAAGGGAGGTGACAAGCATTTGGCACGTGACAGAAAGTTTGGCGCACTGCATAGTCCCTCCCTATAGTTTCAAAGCGCTCAGAAGCGCCGTCATTTTGTGCTCCCCTCCGGGTGGTAGAACGACGGACTCGGATAGGACATTGCTCGCCTCGACACAGAGGAATTGCTTCCATTCTCCTTCTCCCAAGTCTACCAATCGCAGAGCGCCTTCGCGCCACGGATTCCACACAACTGTAGTACGGGAATTCGCTTTCTGGAGTCGAAGATGACGGCGCAACTCCGGGTCGGTTAAATCAACGTCGTCCCGAGTAGCCAAGAACGCATTGTCGGTTGCCGCGGCAATCTTAACGTCACCGCATTGCACGTTTTCCTTGTTCGAGTCGTTATTGTCCAGGAAATGCACATTATCCAGGCCCCGCAACCGCACGTTCGCCACGTCGGATACGCGGTTGTATGTGTGGAGCGCCTCTTCGAACCGTAAATCATTCTTGCCAGTGTTGATGCAGGTGAGCTCCAAGATGAGCTCGGGCCCAAGAACAACGCGATACACAAGGCGAAACTCGTCAGGCCACCAGTGCCGAGTTTGCTCGTCGCTCTCGGTGGACATGCTCACGCAGACTCCACGCTCGTCTTCCTCGATAGACTCGATTTGCCAGCTCTTGGTGCGTACAAATCCGTGTGCGGGTGCCTTCGGATTGTCTGTCTTGGCGCGAAACCACGGGAAACAAATTGGAATTCCTCCGCGGATCGCCTGCCCTTCCTGCCAGCGCGATTTGGTGCTCAGAAATAGAACCTCGTCGTTTCCAGACGGTTTCCACGAGGTCACTTGGGCTCCATGAAGATATATCTCACCTTCGGCATGCGCATGAGTGATTTGGATTCGCGGCAAACCGCCGTTCCCTTCACAGATTCTGGCCACTCCCGGAATTCCGAAATGGCGATCGAGGTTTTCCACGGCCGAGATCGTCTGCATTCTGCTCCTTAATGCCCAAAGATGTAGCGCGAGCTGGGCTAACAGTCTAGATGCTCAGGGGGCGACTTCGGGGCGCAGCAATTGAAAGACCAATTCCGTTCGATTCACAACTCCAGCAAGCTTCATGAAAGTTAGATCCTGCGCCCACGGCTTGGCAGCCGTTTGGCATCTGACAGATTCAAACCGGCCATGCTGCAGACAATTTTCGAAACATCGGGCCCCGGGCAACTTAAGTGACTGGAAAAGCACACGCTTAAAAAAATGCGGGGGTGACGGTGGACTTTGGTATCGCGGGTGCAAGCGTGGGCAGTATTTGCAGGAACCTATTTCTCCCTGACACGTCGAATTACTTTTGAGGTGGAACATTCGCGGACGTTCGAGGACGCAAACAAGGAAACCAGCATGATGGAAAACCTTCCAGTCGTCTACATTGCGCGGCATGGCAACACAGCTTGGACTCACTCCGGCCAGCATACCGGGCTCACCGATCTGCCTTTAACGCCCGACGGGGAGCGCAACGCCGTACAGCTTGGGGAGCGGCTTGAGGGAATGACGTTTGCAAAAGTATTTACCAGCCCATTGAAACGTGCGTCACGCACCTGCGAACTGGCCGGGTTTGGATCTGGAGCAGAAACCGATCCGGACTTGGTCGAATGGGATTACGGCAACTATGAAGGACTGACTTCAGCACAGATCCTTCAGAAAAACCTCAACTGGGATTTGTTCCGTGATGGGGCCCCGGAAGGTGAATCGCCCGCAGAAATCGGCGCGCGGGCGGACCGCGTTATCGAACGTATCCGTCACGTTGCGAACGATGTGCTTCTTTTCTCCAGCGGACATTTTATTCGGGTGTTTACTGCCCGATGGCTAGGCCTCGGTCCGGGAGTTGGGGGAAGGTATTTTCTGCTGAGCCCGGCCAGCCTCAGCGCGGTCGGTTATGAGCATCATTTGTCGCGACCGGTTATCCGGCTCTGGAACGATGACCATCACATTGAACGTAGTGCGGCAACTGCAGCTCCTGATCAGTTGCAATTAACCAGAGCGCAGTAGATATCACTCGAAAACAGTTTAGGAATGACCACAAAAGCGGTCTCGAGGGCGCGAGCGCCGGGAAATGATGCTCCCATTGGTGGACTGAAAGTCGTCGCCAAGGATGGCTGGTCTGCGGCTCGCCCGTCGGGCACAGTAAACATATACGAAATCTACGAGGAAAGTTTTACCAGTGACTGGGTGGATCGCCTTCGTGCAACTGGTCAGGGGTTTGGCAATCACTGCCGCTTGGTCCGATCTCTGAGCCTTAGATCATCTTCTTAGCCCCTCGAGGAGCAAGAACTCACTTTTCACGCCCTTGCGGTGTCCGCCTACCTTTGCGCTGTCCACCTCCCAATATCAGACTAGGAATTGAACGCCAATTTCTGGGCTGAGTCTGTCTCGCGAGGAAATCCGCTTCTGAGCGTCCCGTTCAAACGACTTTCACACCACATCGCTGGCGTGTCTGATTCGCGGTCTACTAGCTTTGTCGCCAGTGCCACGAGGCCACTTACGGAGATGCCACACCTCAAGACGCCGGTGACGCTCTCAACCGGCCCAAGTACGCGGGAAACTCGCGGTAGGACAACATCGCCGTAGCCGACCGTGGAATAGCTGGTCGCGGAGAAGTAAAACGAGGACTCCCACGACGGAAGACAGTACCAGCGGTAGAACACTGACCAGACGAGAATTTGCAAAATGCAGAGCAATCACCAGAGCCGAAAATCTGATCATCAGGCTGGCGGACTGCAGTGAGCTCAGGTGCGAGAGGCCACGCTCGACCCTTCTCGCCCAGGAGATAAGCACCCCGATTCCGGCGCACTGTATGGCGAGCGTGAGCGTAACCAGAAATATCGCAGCACCGGCGGCCGTGGGATCTTCCCTATCGCGGCAAAGTGGCGATGGCTTGCCTGATCATTGCGGAGTCGTCGATTTTCACGATTTTCGTGGTCGCCTACCTTTTCTATATCGGCAAGAGCCTGACCGGACCC
>Ga0335072_10013359_pt1 | contig 11700 bp, 9 predicted proteins | sample Lox_Sample_21_FD_206725 | JGI IMG/M metagenome (GOLD analysis project Ga0335072, IMG submission 206725) | Soil microbial communities from Loxahatchee National Wildlife Refuge, Florida, United States - Lox_Sample_2.1 | ecosystem: Environmental > Terrestrial > Soil > Wetlands | place: USA: Florida...
GTACTTGGCCGTCACGATCTCCAGCTGGCGGCGGAAGAGCCGCGTCTGCCGCAGCTCCTCGAGGCTGACGAGCTGGGCGCGGAGGCCATCGTCGACGTCGTGGTTGTTGTAGGCGATCTCGTCGGCTACGTTGGCGATCTGCGCCTCGAGGCCGGGCTGGGTGCGCTGCAGGAAGCGCTCGCCCAGCTCGCCGAGCTCCCGCGCCGCGCGGGCGGAGCAATGCTTGAGGATCCCCTCGCGGCACTCGAACGTCAGGTTGAGGCCGGGGAACTCCGCGTAGCGCTCCTCCAGCTCATCCACCACGCGCAGCGACTGCAGATTGTGCTCGAACCCCCCATAAGGCCGCATGCACTCGTTGAGCGCGTCCTGGCCGGCGTGCCCGAAAGGCGTATGACCGAGATCGTGCGCCAGGCAAATCGCTTCCGTCAGCGCCTCGTTGACGCCCAGCGCCCGCGCCACCGAGCGCGCGATCTGCGCCACCTCGATGGAGTGGGTGACCCGGGTTCGATAGAGGTCGCCCTCATGGTTCACGAACACCTGCGTTTTGTAGACCAGGCGCCGGAAAGCATTGGAGTGGATGATGCGATCGCGATCCCGCTGGTACTCGGTGCGATACTCCGGCTTGGGCTCCGGATAGCGCCGCCCGCGGGAGCGATCATCGCGCGCGGCATAGGGTGCCAGGATTTCCCCACCGGGAACCGGTTCGCTCATGACCCTACCCCAGATGCGCCGCGAGGGTATGGCGCAGCGCGGGCTCGCCGTAATCCGCAGTCACGAAGGCGCTGCCGATCCCACGCAGAAGGACCAGCCGTATCCGGCCCGCCTGTACCTTCTTGTCGATTCGCATGTGCTCCAGAGCGACGTCCGGCTTCACGTTGGAAACGTGCGTCGGCAGACCTGCACGAGCGACCAATCGTGTCACCCGTTCCAGCTGTTCCGAGGTCAGATAGCCGGACTCCCGCGACATGCCGGCCGCCATCACCAGGCCCGCCCCGATCGCCTCGCCATGGAGCCATTCCGTATAGCCCGTGGCCGACTCCACGGCGTGCCCAAAGGTATGGCCGAGGTTGAGCAGCGCCCGATCGCCATGCTCCCGCTCGTCGCGCCCCACGATCTCGGCCTTGATCTCGCACGATCGGCGGACCACGTGCGCCAGCGCGGCCGCCTCGCCCGCCAACAGCGCGTCCATGTGCGCTTCCAGCCAGTCAAAGAAGCCGGCGTCGCAGATCAGCCCGTATTTGATGACCTCCGCCAGCCCGGCCCGCAGCTCGCGCGCGGGCAGGGTAGCCAGGGTGCAGGTGTCCGCGACGACCACCACCGGCTGGTGGAACGCGCCGATCAGATTCTTGCCGCCGGGATGGTTCACCCCGGTCTTGCCGCCCACCGACGAATCCACTTGGGCGAGCAGAGTCGTCGGCACCTGCACGAAAGCGACACCCCGCTGGTAGGTTGCCGCGGCGAATCCGGCCATGTCGCCCACTACGCCGCCGCCCAGGGCCACCACGGCGCAATCGCGCCCGAAGCGGTTGGCGACCAGTACATCCAGAATGCGCGCGACGTTGGCCAGGGTCTTGTGCGACTCACCGTCCGGAAGGATGGTGGCCACCACGCGCCGGGGCCGAAGGCTCGCCTCGAGCGAATCCAGGTAGAGCGGCGCCACGACGGTATTGCTGACGAGCAGAAGGTCGCGTGCGCGCAGATGCTGCTCGAAGACAGCGCGCTCGCTGAGCAGCCCCTGCCCGATCAGGATCGGGTAGCCGCGGGTGCCGAGCTCGACGCGAAGGGTGTCCATGGGGCTGCAATTTATCGAATCATCCGCATGATGTCCTCGGCAACCGCCTTGACCCGCCGCCCGTCGGTCCTGACGGTGAGATCGGCGATCGAGCGATAGAGCGGACCCCTCACCGCCATCAGCTCCTGCAGGCGGGTCGCCGGATCCGCATTGCTGAGCAGCGGGCGGTTTCGGCCATGCTGCACCCGCTCCGTCTGCTGCTCGACCGAGGTCTCGAGGTACACCACGCAGCCTCCTTGCGCCAGCAGCCGTCGATTCTCCGGCAGCACGATCGCGCCACCGCCGGTCGCCATCACGATCCCCCTGAGCGCGACCAGCGCCTCGATGGTTTCGCGCTCGCGCTCCCTGAAGCCGGCCTCACCCTCTTTCTCGAAGATGTAGGGGATCTCCACGCCGGTGCGCCGCACGATTTCCATGTCACTGTCATAGAAAGGCTTGCCCAGATGCCGGGCGAGGCTGCGGCCGACCGCCGTCTTGCCGGAGCCCATCGGGCCGATGAGGATGATATTGGCTGCACCGCGCATGGGGGCCGGAGCATAGCAAGCCATGCGATCCAAGGGCCAAAGCACAACGGCCGCCCAAAGGCGGCCGCTGGCGTCCCTGAGTGCCGTCCATGGCACTACCTACCATCTCAGTAGACGTTGACGCCCTGCCGAATGATCTTCGGCGTGACGAAGATCAGCAGCTCGTCCTTGTTGTTGGTTTTGTTCGTGTTCTTGAAGAGGTTGCCCAGGATCGGGATGTCGCCGAGCAAGGGAACCTGGTTCACGACATTGCTCGACTGCGTCGTGAGGATGCCGCCGAGCACCACGGTTTGCCCATCGTTGACCAGCACCTGCGTGGTCACCTCGCGCGTATCGATGGCAGGCACATTGACGCCGCCGGACTCCACGACCACCTGTCCTACCTCGTCATCGCGCACGTCGAGATCGAGAATGATGCGATTGTCGGGCGTGATCTGCGGCGTGACCTGCAGCTGCAGGACCGCGTTCTTGAACGCGATCGAGGTGGCGCCGCTCGAGGCCGACTGCTGGTACGGAATCTCCACGCCCTGCATGATCGTCGCCTGCTTCTGATTGGCGGTGATCACTCGCGGTGAGGAGATGTCCTTCGCCTCGGTCTCGGCCTCGGCGGCGGACAGCTCGAGGTCGATGAGGCGCGAGGCGGAGAGAATGCCGACGGCGATCGAGCCGTCGGGCGAGCTCACCGGCAGGTTGACGTTGTAGCGGTTCGGCGCGTTCGCTCCCGTCGGGATGGTTACCGGGTAGGGGCTGCCGGTCGATTGGATGTTGCTGAGCGCGGAGCTGATCATCTGGTCCGTGCCCGCGGCGGTTCCGGTGGTCGTGACGATGCCCTGGTTGCCATTCGATTGCACTTCGGTCAGGCCGAGCGTCGATCCGAGCTGGCGCTCGAAGTCATCGTTGACCAGCACGACGCGCGCCTCGATCTCGACCTGCCGCACCGGCACGTCCAATCGCGCCACCAGGCGGTTGATCTGCTCCAGGTTGTCCGGCGTGTCCTGCAGCAGCAGGGTGTTGGTGCGATCGTCGACCGCGACGTTGCCGCGCTTGGAGAGCAGCGAGTTGCTCTGCGACTTGATGAGCGAGGCGAGATCGGCTGCCTTGGCGTAGTTGATCTGCAGGTATTCCGAGCGCAGCGGCTCGAGCTCCTCCACGGAGTTCTGCGCCGCCAGATCCGCCTTCTCGCGCGAGGCGAGCTCCGCCTGCGGCGCCACGAGAATCACGTTGCCCTCCCGGCGCTGCCCGAGTCCCTTGGTTTGCAGGATGATGGCCAGGGCCTGATCCCACGGCACGTTCTGCAGCCGCAGAGTGACGCTGCCACCCACCGAGTCGCTGACCACGATGTTCTGGCCGCTGGCATCGGCGAGCAGCTGCAACACCGCGCGCACGGCGATGTCCTGGAAGTTCAACGTCAGGCGCTCGCCGGTGTATTTCGGCCGCTGCAGCTCCGCCTGGCCCTTCTTAAGCGGCTGCAGCTCGATGACATACTCGTTGTCGGACTGGTAGGCCAGCTGGTCGTACTCGCCCGCGGCATCGATCGCGATGGTCGAGCCATGGCTGCTGTTGGTGACATCGAAATCGGTGACCGGGGTGCCGAAATCGCTCGCGTCATAGCGGCGGACCAGGTCCGACGGCACCGCGGCGTTGGCGAACTCGACGACGATCTGATTGCCGACCTGCTGCAGGTTCACGGGGATGTGCGGATCGGACAGGTGCACGATCACCCGCCCGGACCCGTCGTCGCCGCGGCGGAAGTCGATGCTGCGGATCTCCCAGGGCTGGGTGTAGCCGTTGCCGGTGGACAGTGCCGCGGGCTCGGCCGCGGAGGCCGCGCCGGAGTTATCGCTCTGCGCGGTCTCGCCCGCCGCGGGGGCGGCGGTGCTGCTCGTGCCCAGGGTGACGAGAATGTCGTTCCCCTGGCGCGTGACGTCGTAGGGCACCAGCCGATCGAGACTGAGGACCAGGCGTGAGCGGTCCTTGCCCTCCGCCGCGAGGACGGAATTGAGGCCGCCCGACTGTACGTCGATGCGGCGCGAGGGCAGCGCCAGGGTGGTGTTCGGCAGATCGATCGCGATGCGCGCCGGATTGTCGATGGTGAAGGATAGCGGCTGGGGCGCGGGACCCGAGAGGTGCAGGGTGAGCTGCATGCGCTCGTTGGGCAGCGGCTGCACGTCTATCGACTGCAGCGCGGGCTCCGCGGCCCAGGCGGTGCGGCTCGGCAGCGTCGCCAACGCGGCGAAGGCCGCCAGCCAGGCGACCGCGCTCAGTATCCGACACATCGGGGAAAGGGATTTCATTGTTCGAGACTCCCTACTGGCTGAGGCCCAGGGCCGCCGGCCGTTTCATATAGCCACCGAGACCGTCGGGAACGATCTCGGTGAGTTCGATCTGGGAAGCTGAGATGTCGGTGATGCGGCCGTCGTTCTGGCCCATGTAGTTGCCCACCGTGACCCGGTGGACGATGCCGTCCTTGGTCTGCACCAGAGCGTATGCCGTGCCCCCGATCCGGATGGTGCCCACCATCCGCAGCGTATCGAGGGAGAATTGCTCCAGGAACTCCCGTGGCCGTTTGGAGTCCCGCCGCACGGAGTTGAATCCGCTCGCCTGGCTCGGCACGAACGGCGAGCGCAGGCTCTGGTCGTCGTAGACGAACGTCTCGTAAGGCCTGATTTCCGGCAGCGGGTCCACGTGACCGCCGGGCTGCCGCTCGGTCTGTTGGATGAACTGCTGCAGGTCGCTGTCGGCGCTCGAGCAGCCGACGAGACCGACCGCCACGGCGACGGCCAGAACGTAGGCGCGAACGGCGCAGGTGCGGGCAAGAGCGTGCTGTGTCATGCGAACCACCCGATGATTGCCCGTCAGTGACCCGGCGGATGGGCAAACTTCGACTTGCCCTGCTGCGTCGCCATCTCGTCCGAATCGAGATAGCGGTAGGTCTTGGCGGTGAGCGTCAGGGTGAGATCGTCGTAGCCGCCGTTGCCGGCCGTCGGCTTGATCTCGATATCGTGCAACGTGACGATGCGCGGCAGCGCCGCGATGCCGCTCACGAACTGACCGAATTGATGATAGCTGCCGGTAAGCGTCATCTTGATGGGCAGCTCCGCGTAGAAGTCCTGTGCCTGCTCGGGCTCCGGCTGGAACAGCTTCTGCTCCAGCCCCGCGCCGAGCGCGGTCTGCGAGATATCGACCAGGAGATTGGGCACTTCGGTCTTGCCCGGCAGCTGGCGCAGCAGCGCCCCGAAGGAGCGCTGCAGGTCCTTCAGCTGTTGCTTGTAGACGGCGAGATTGACCGCCTTCGCGTGCTTCTGCTGGAATTCCTGCCGGAGCGATTGCTCCTGGCTCTCCTTCTGCTGCAGCTCCGGGCGAACATCGCTCCAGACGGTGAAGTAGACCAGGAGCACCGTCAGCAAGAGGAAGGTCACGCCGACGGCTCCCGCCAGGACCGGCAGCGGCCAGCGTCCGGGATCGCGGGGATCGAGGTCGCGCAGCTCCTCGAGAACGTTCAGGTTCATTTACGGCTCCCCCGCGCGTGCCACGACCCGCCCGCCCGGACCAGGCGTCGGGCCGTCGGCGGCGGTGTCGACATCGCCCGCGGTCTGCTCGGCATCGAGGGTGAAGCTCGAGCCGAACGCGCCCGGCGCGGATTGAATCACCTCCAGGGAGGGGTTCTTCATCCACTGCGATGCATCGATGTTGCGCATGAAGGCGGATACGCGCGTGCTCGACTGGGCGACGCCCGTGAACTTCAGGTGATCGCCCGATTGCGAGACGCTGGTGAGATACACGCCGTCCGGCAGCGTCTTGACGATCTGGTCGAAGATATGCACGACCTCGGGCCGCGAGCGCTGCAGCTTCTCGATGATCTGCATGCGGGCGATGAACTGCCGCTTGGTCTGCTCGAGATCGTTGATCTCCTCGATCTGCCGATCGAGGACCTTGATCTGCTGCGTCAGCAGCTCGTTGCGCGAGTCCTGCGCATCGATCATCGCGTTGTAGAGCAGGTATACCCCGCCCGTCACCACCAACGCGCAGACCGCGGCGCCGCCCATGGCCACCATGAACTTGAGCTTGCGCTCCTTGCGCTGCGCCTCTCGCCAGGGAAGTAGATTGATGCGCGGCATGTCAGTCGAAGCTCCGCAACGCCAGGCCGCACGCTGTCAGCAAGGCGGTCGCATCGCGCTGCACCGCCTGCGCCTTGGCGCGCGAGGATAACTTCATTTGTCCGAGCGGCTCGCCCTTCTCGGCGGCGATGCCGACGCGGCTCGCGATCACCTCGGCAACGCCCGGAATGTTGGCGCAGCCCCCGCAGATCAGTATCTTCTCCGGCTGCTCGCGGCCGGAGCCGGAGGCCAGATAGAACTGCAGCGAGCGGCTGACCTGCTGGGTCATGTCGTCGATGAACGGGTCGAGCACCTCGGACTGGTAGTTGCCGGGGAGCCCGCCTTCCTTCTTGGCGCGCCCGGCCTCCTCCATGGAAAGCCCGTAAGTGCGCATGATCTCCTCGGTCAGCTGCTGGCCGCCGAAGGAGAAGTCGCGGGTGTAGACCACCTTGAGATTGCGCAGCACGCTGAAGGTAGTGCTGCTCGCGCCGAAGTCCACCACGGCGATGGTCCGGTCGATCCCCCCGTCCGGCATCTGGTGCGTCATCAGCTTGCAGGCGTTCTCCAGCGCGAACGCCTCGACGTCGACTATCTTCGCGGTGAGCCCGGCGGCCCTGACCGCCGCCTGGCGCTGCTCGACGTTCTCCGTACGCGTGGCTACGAGCAGCACGTCGTTGGTCTCAGGGTCCTTCTCGGACGGCCCGAGCACCTCGAAGTCGTAGCTGACCTCGTCCATCGGGAAGGGGATGTACTGGTCGGCCTGCATTTCCACCTGCGCCTCGAGGTCATTGACGCGTAGCGCACGCGGCATCTGGATGACCTTGGTGATGGCGGCATCGCCGCTGATCGCCACGGCCACCTCGGTGCTCTTCGCGCCGGAGCGCTTGACCGCGCGGCGAACGGCCTCCCCTACGGCCTCGGCATCCACGATGGCCTTCTCGTTGATCGCATTCTGTGGCGTGGGCTCAGCCGCATAGGCCTCGACCCGGTACTGCCCCCCGGACATGGTAAGCTCGATCAGCTTGACCGAGGATGTGGTTATGTCAAGTCCCAGAAGGGGCCGGTGCTTGCGCTGAAGGAGTAACATTTGTTTTCCTTTTCAGGTACTTATGCCTGAAAACGACCGCCCCGCATGAATACCCGACGCACTATATATCAGCGCAAAGTCAAATTGAACGTGAGCCGCCTCACGGAACCCCGAAACGGCACGCAAAATGCCTGAGTCCTCAGGGAGAGGCCGCGTGACAGCGGGAGAAAGCGATGACGGCTTTGCCTTACCCAAGCATTCTGGGGACGCGCCTTCGGGCGGACGGCCAAGCGCGAAGCGGGAACGGTCTAGAAACCGACCGGCAACCCCGCTGTCATAGGCTCATGCGTCCCGTAGACCGGAGGCTTTGCGTCCCCACCTTTCGGTGAGTTTGCCCTCAAACGGGCGCTACTATGCATAGGCCCCGCGGGGAGCGCAAGCAGAGAGAGTCGTTTTCTGTGAAATGGAAACATGTTCGGATACCGGTCGCCGCCCTGGGCGGTGTGATGTTGATCACACTTCTCGGGTTGTACGTGTACGCCTGCAGCTATGTCTACCTGCAGCCGTCGCTGCCGACCAGCGCGCAGATGCGCAACGTGGAGTTGAAAGTTCCGTTGCGGATCTATACGTCAACAGGCGACCTTATTGCACAGATCGGCGCCCAACAGCGCACACCCGTGCGCTACGACCAGATCCCGCCCCTGGTGCGGGAAGCCTTCCTGGCGGCGGAAGACCACCGGTTCTTCCAGGAAGGCGGCTTCAGTTTCCTGGGCCTGGCGCGCTCGGCCCTGATCGATGCGATCACCGGGCGATTCGCCCAGGGCGGCAGCACGATCACCATGCAGACCGCCCGGAACGTATTCCTGACGCTCGACAAGACGTTCCGGCGAAAACTGCAGGAGTCCTTCGTGGTTTTTGAGATGGATCACGAATTCACCAAGCAGGAGATCTTTCAGCTCTATCTCAACGTCATCTTCTTCGGCCAGCGCTCCTACGGCGTCGCGGCCGCGGCGCAGACTTACTTCGGCAAGGGCCTCGACCAGCTGACGGTGCCGGAGGCGGCCATGCTCGCCGGCATTCCGCAGGCGCCCTCGCTTTACAACCCCATCATCCATCCGCATCTGGCCGCGGCGCGCCGCGCCTACGTGTTGCAGAGGATGCTCGATCTCGGCTACATCGACGCCGCCACCGCGGAAACCGCCGACCACACGCCGATCGACGCGAGCGCGCACGCCCCGCATGTCGATGTCAGCGCGCCCTACGTGGCGGAGATGGTCCGGCAACAGATGGAGCAGTGGTACGGCCCAGCCGCCGAGACCGCCGGCTATCGCGTCTATACGACCATCGATGGCAGGCTTCAGCCTCTTGCCAACCGCGCCGTCCAGCTCGGACTGCTCGAGTACGACCGACAGCAGGGCTACCGCGGCCCCGTCGGCCGTACCGTGCTGGGGGCCAGCGTTACCCCGGCGCAGCTCGAGCAGCTCGTCGACGAGTACACGCCCATCGGCATGCTGTCGCCCGCCGTAGTGGTAAAGGTCGGGACACAGGACGCCGGGGTCTACGTCAGATCACGCGGCTTCGCCGACATCGATTGGAGTGGGCTTTCCTGGGCGCGCAAGGCCTCTGGCGAGGGCGCGTCGGGCCCCGCCCCAAAGACCGCCGCTGACGTGGTTGCACGTGGTGACGTCGTATACGTCGTCGCGGACAAGGAAGGCCACGCGCAGCTGGCGCAAGTGCCGCTGGCGCAGAGCGCGCTCGTCGCGGTCGATCCCAACGACGGCGCGATCGCCGCTCTGGTCGGCGGCTTCGATTACTACTCCAACAAATTCAACCGCGCCACACAGGCGTTGCGGCAACCGGGCTCGGGGTTCAAGCCGTTCTATTATTCCGCCGCGCTCGAGGACGGGTTCACGCCCGCGAGCACGTTCCTCAATGCGCCGGTCGTGGTCGGAGGCGTGGGCCTCGAAGCCACGTGGCGACCGGAGAACGACACCCGCTCGTTCAGCGGACCCGTGCGCCTGCGCGTGGCGCTGGCCCATTCCCTCAATCTGGTATCGATCCGGCTGCTGCGCGACCTCGGCCTGCCGTATGTCAGCCAGTACGTCGGCCGCTTCGGCTTCGATCCCAAGAGCCTGCCGCAGAACCTGACCCTGGCGCTCGGCACCCTGCCGGCGACCCCGCTGCAGATGGCGACCGCCTACTCCGTATTCGCCAACGGGGGCTTCAGGGTGCAGCCGTATTACATCGACCGCGTCGAGGATGCCTCGGGCAAGGCCGTCTGGGAGGCCGCCCCGCGCATCGCCTGCGCGCTGTGCGCCGACCCGGCTTCGCTGGACGACCTGAAGCCCGCACCCAACACCGCGGCGCTCCTAGCCGAGGCGGATGCGCTTCGAGGTGGCGACGGCCCGCTGCCACCGGACCGGCTCGCACCGCAAGTCATCAGCCCGCAGAATGATTACCTGATGACCTCCATGATGAAGGACGTCATCAGATACGGCACCGCCGTGCGTGCGCTCTCGTTGAATCGCAACGACATCGCGGGCAAGACCGGCACGAGCAACGACTACCGTGACGCGTGGTTCAACGGATTCACGCCGCAGCTCGAGGCCACCGTCTGGGTGGGATACGACGACAACCGTCCCCTCGGCGCCGGCGACGAGGGCGCGCATACCGCGCTGCCCATCTGGATCCACTTCATGCGCTACGCGCTGCAGGGCGTTCCGCAGTGGCAGCGGGCCATGCCGACCGGCATCGTGACCTTGCGTGTCTCGCCGCAGAGCGGCGCGCTGGTGAGCGATGAGAACCCGGAGGGCATGCCGGAGGTCTTCATGGCCAACCACCTGCCGACAGCGGCCCCCCCTGGACAGGGCTCGACAGCCCAGGGCACACAGACCCAGTCCGGCGCCGAGTCGATATTCTGATCCCGATGCCCAGAAGACACCCGACACCGCGCGGTGACAACCTGCGGCGCGCCCTGGCGCAGGAAGCCGCGCGCATCATGGCCGAGCACGGCATCCGTGATTTCTTCATCGCCAAGCGCAAAGCGGCGGAGAGACTCGGCGTCCAGGACGGCGCGGCCGTACTGCCGAAGAACACGGAGATCGAGACGGCGCTCGCCGAGTACCAGCGCCTCTTCGGCCGCGAGTCACATGAGGAGTCGCTGCAGGCGCAGCGCCGGGCGGCGCTCATGGCAATGCAGCAGCTGCGCGAGTTCGAGCCGCGCCTCGTCGGTCCGGTGCTGAGCGGCACTGCGACGGAGCACTCGGAGGTGCAGCTGCATCTGTTCGCCGATCGCGCCGAGTCGGTCGCGCTGAAGCTCATCGACCACGGCATCGCGCACGAGGTGACGGAGCGGCGCGTGCGCATGAGCCCGGAGCGGGTGCTGGCCTATCCGGGACTGCGCTTTCAGGTCGCGGATCAGGCGATCGAGGCGACCGTGTTCCCGACCGACGGGATCCGCCAGGCGCCGGTGAGCCCGGTCGACGGCCGGCCGATGCGGCGCGCGAGCGCGATCGAGGTGGAGGCGCTGCTGGAGTAGGCGGCCGCCTCAGGTCCGCTTCCCGATCTCCACGTAATCGCGGCGGGTCGGGCCGGTGTAGAGCTGCCGCGGACGGCCGATGCGCATCTGCGGGTCGGCGATCATCTCCTGCCAATGGGCCACCCAGCCGACGGTGCGCGCAATCGCGAACATCACGGTGAACATGGAGCGCGGAATGCCGATGGCGCTGTAGATGATGCCGGAATAGAAATCGACGTTCGGGTAGAGCTTGCGCTCGACGAAGTAGTCGTCCTTGAGGGCGATCTCCTCCAGACGCAGCGCCAGCTCGAAGAGCGGATTGTCGGAGCGGCCGAGGCGCGCCAGCACCTTGTGGCACATCTCACGGATGATCTTGGCGCGCGGGTCGAAGTTCTTGTAGACGCGGTGGCCGAAGCCCATCAGGCGGAAGTGGCTGGACTTGTCCTTGGCCAGCGCCAGGAACTTCGGGATGTGATCCGCGGTGCCGATCTGCTCCAACATCGCGAGCACCGCCTCGTTGGCACCGCCGTGCGCCGGGCCCCAAAGCGCGGATACGCCCGCGGAGATCGCGGCGTAGGGGTTGGCCCCGGTGCTGCCCGCGAGCCGCACCGTCGAGGTGCTGGCGTTCTGCTCGTGATCGGCGTGGAGAATGAAGAGCAGGTCGAGCGCCTGCGCGGCGACCGGGTCGACGTGGTACGGCTCGCACGGCACGGCATAGAGCATGTGCAGCAGGTTGCTGCAGT
>Ga0335072_10013361_pt1 | contig 11699 bp, 5 predicted proteins | sample Lox_Sample_21_FD_206725 | JGI IMG/M metagenome (GOLD analysis project Ga0335072, IMG submission 206725) | Soil microbial communities from Loxahatchee National Wildlife Refuge, Florida, United States - Lox_Sample_2.1 | ecosystem: Environmental > Terrestrial > Soil > Wetlands | place: USA: Florida...
CAAGAGGATTCCATGCAGAAACAGGTCCTGGGCCTGGGGATCGACTGGCGTTCGCTGGGTAAGTCTCGCCTGTTCCTGCGGCGTAACTTTCGTGCTGATCTCTTCAGCGATTGCCTGAGCCACTTCGCCCTGCCACGAAAGACCACTGGCAAGATCGTGCTCGTAAGTATGGGCCCAGATGGGCCGGTCGGTTCGCGCGTCAATCAACTGAACGCTGATCTGCACCTGATTGCCTTCGCGCAGTACACCGCCTTCGACCACGCCGTCCACCGAGAGCTCGTGAGCAATCTCGGGCAGCTTCTTCTTTGTGCCTTTGTAGCTCATTGAAGAGGTGAGCGAGATGACGCGCAGTGTTGAAACCTGGCCGAGGTCGTTGATCAGCTCCTCGGTCATGCCATCGGCAAAATAGTCCTGTTCGGGTGCTCCCGACAGGTTTTCAAGCGGCAGAATCGCAATCGAGTGAATTCCTATTGAGGCGCTCGAACTGCCCATCCACTTTCTGACGGCCCAGTAGCCGGCAATCGCAACCACGCACAAGGCAACCGCCAGCCCCACCGCAATTCGGCGGGTAAGCGGCCTGCGGACCGGCTCTGCTGCAACCGCAGCCACGCCGATCTCGTGTCCAACGGGTTGGTGGATTTCGGCGTCTGCCCCACGGTTTGTGCCGCCCGAATGCTCCTCTGAGCTTTCAAAGTGAAATCGGGGCACGTAGGAACCGCTCGGCAGTTCGATCCGGACCGGATGCTTTTCTTGGCTGGTGTCGCTGTAGTATTGCGCGAGCTTCTTGCGGACTTCGCTGGCGCGGACCCGCACCACCGAGTCGCTGCCCGTGTCGTAACTCACCGGGCGCCCAAACATCTCGGCGCCGATCATTCGCTCTCTGAGGTTGTCGGTGTCCCCATCGAGAGCGTGCCCGACAATAAGCCGCAGGAAGTCCTGGGTGCGCCTGCTCCCCGCAAAGGTGTGGCTGGTGAGAATGCCGTCAAGGTGTCTGCGGACCAGGCTGACTTGATCTGGAGCGAGCAAACCCGGCTCACCGACCGAAGATGAATCGGCCCGCATCATTGCGCTCTCAGTGGCTCCTGACCGCGGGTCTCCAATGGGCATGGAGCGGGGCCGCAACCCTCAAGCGGCGATTTTATTAAGAAAACGCCACCTGGCGCACCCCTTAAAAAACCCCGCAGGAATTGGAGAACCGCCGTAAGTCACTACTATACTATCGCCTCAACGTCTTCCCAAGACGGTCAGAGCCTTAAAAATACCTCGTAACGGGCACCGCCGAGAAGTCATCAACCATAACAAAATAAACGAGCTACATCACGTAACGGGCAGGTAAGCCGTTAATGACTTTACTTCGTTGCAAACCCGGTGCTCTGATTCCACTGCTTTTTGAAACGGGTGTTTCAAAGCCCCCAAAACATCCGTGTATCGGACCTTGGGGACTCGACGGTTTTGAAAATGACCCGATCGCACCTTCCAACTGTGCTTTCGAACTTGAGTACAATCCGGCAGCATTGGCTGCCGGGCGCAGGAAAGTCTCGCCTTGTGAAGCTGTGCCCCGCTCTCTGTTTCTGTCTGCTTTTATCTGCCCATACGCAGGGTGCTTTAGCGCAAGACTCCCCTGATGTTGGCATCAGGCAGGCGATGCAGCAGGGTGGGCAGGCAATGTCTTCCAGCAATTTTGCTGACGCGGTAACCGCTTACTCAATCGTGACCAAAGAGCAGCCCTCCTTTGCTGAAGGTCACTTCAATCTCGGGCTGGCTCTTTTTGAGAGCGGAAAGCTCGACCAGGCCCGGCCGGAGTTGGCGAAAGCACTCACACTCAAACCAGGCCTGCGTGGAGCCAATCTTTTCCTGGGCCTGATCGACTACCGCGAGAACCGCTTCAAAGACGCTGAGACCCACCTTGCTCGCGAAACCGCGATCGATCCGCACAGCGCCAAGGCTTTCATGTGGCTGGGGGTGTGCCGGCTGGCCGGGAACGATCCCCAGGCAGCGATTGAACCGCTTGACAAAGCCTATGCGCTCGACCCCGCTGATCCCGATATTCTTTACCACCGTGGCCACGCCTATCTGTTAGTGGCCAACCAATCCTACGACGCAATGTTCCGGCTCAATACTGACTCCATGCGCGTTCACCAGGTGCTTGGCGAGGCCTACGCGCAGTCTTACCGAAATCAGGATGCGATCGGCGAGTTCGAGCTGGCGGTAAAGATGGCGCCCCATCAGCCCGGACTCCACGAAGAATTGGCCGATCAATATTGGGTGGTTGGCAACCTCGATAAAGCTGCCGCCGCTTACCGCGAAGAACTTGAGATCGACCCGTACGCGGCTACCTCAATGTACAAGCTGGGCAGCCTGCTGGTTCTGAACCACGGAGCTGCCGAAGGGGTTCAGCTGCTTCGCAAAGCGCTGCATGCCGACCCGTCGCTGAGCGACGCGCATTACTACCTCGGGGTCGGGCTCGTGGCCACCGATCAGGCCCAGGAGGCGATCGACCAGTTCAACATGGCCATTGCTGCTGATCCAGGCAACGATCGGGCCATGCTTGCGTACTACAAACTTGCTCAGCTTTATCGCAAAATGCACGACACAACGAACCAGCAAGCGGCGATGCAGAATTTTCTGCGCATGCGCGCCGAGACCCGGGAACGCCAGGACCGGCACTCCACGCAAATCATTCGCAACCGTTCGCAACTCCCCGTCGACCATCCCGATTTGGCTTCGATTCCTGCCGGATAGACGGGAGTTACCAAAAGCTCGCCGTGGCCGCCGCCCGCCGCGAGCAAGAACCCCCGCAAGGAAGGGGAAAAACAAGGCGGCAAGAACAGCGATGCAAGGCTATTGAAGGCGAATCTCAAGAAAGCGTTTGCTCAGGAGGCAATTTCATGAATCGAACTTCGACTTCGGCGCACAATCTGGCTGCAGTCCCTCGAAAACCAACCGCTCGGGGCATTTCTTTTCGCGGATGGCTGCTGCTTCCGCTCCTCATTGTGGGGCTGGTCGCTCCCGCGTTCTCCCAGCTCGACACCGGCTCCATCAGCGGTGTCGTTTCCGATCAGGCCGCCAGGGTAATCCAGGGCGCAAACATCACCGCTCGAGAGAATTCCACCGGCACTGCCTACTCCACCATCAGTTCAGACACCGGTTATTATGTGTTTCCGTCAATGCGGACGGGAACCTACACCGTCACCGCGGTCGCGGCCGGATTCAAAACCGAGGTTTATGGCAACGTAACCGTTTTGGTTGGTTCGCATACGGCGCAGAACATCACACTTGCTGTCGGCTCAGTCAATCAGAGCGTCAGCGTGACCGCATCCATGACTGGGCTTGAGACCGAAAGCTCCGATATCGACACCTCCATCACCCCTGCGCAGGTTGAGGATTTGCCTCTGCAGGTGAACGGCACGCTGCGCATGCTCACCACGTTTGCGTTTCTTACGCCAGGCACGGTCGGTCCGGGCACCAACTTCGGCGGCGCAGGCGGCAACCTTATGTACAAGATGAACGGCGGCCAGGATGAGGGCTCCGACTTCCTGGTCGACGGCATCACCACCAACCGCCAGGAGAACGGCTCGGGATCTTTCGAGATTCTCGCGCCCAGCATCGACGCGGTGAACGAGTTCCACGTGAGTCTCTCCGGTCTGCCGGCCGATATCGGCAGGACCACCGGTGGCGTCGTGAACTACAACACCAAGGGTGGCACCAACGACTATCACGGCGCGGTGTACGAGTTCTACAAGAACGCCGTTCTCGACGGCAACAACTGGTTCAACAACGGCTATCTTGCTTCGGCCACAACGCCCGCTGCGCGCGCGCTCCTCAAGCGTCCGCCCGACACCAAGAACCTCTACGGCGGCACGCTCGGCGGTCCCATCCGCATTCCGCATCTCTACAACGGCAAAAACAAGTCCTTCTTCTTCTTCAACTGGGAGCAGGTTCGTTACAACACCGGCTCGGCCATCACCAGCATCATTCCCACGCCGGCCGAGTTGGGCAGCAACGGACAGTACTTCGACTTCACATCGACACTCGGCGCGCAGATTCCCGGCGCGTCCGATCCCTGCAACTCGCAACTCTATTACGGCGAGATCTTTGACCCCAACACCGAAACCACCGTCAGCGGCACATCGTGCCGCACGCCGCTCACCTACAACGGCAACCTAAACCAGATACCCATCGGCCGCGAGAGCAAAGTGGCTGCCGCGGTGCTCAAGTACATGCCCCCGCCCAACCTGAGCGGCGGCACCAACAACTATGTCTACGACACGCAGGACTCCATCGCACAGACCGTTTACAGCTTCCGCCTCGACCAGAACCTGGGCGCCAATCACAAACTGTGGGCGTTCTTCAGCTCGCGCGAAAACACCGATGAGGGCAACGACCTGAATCTGCCTGCGCCGCTGAACACCTGCTGCGCTGCATTCAATCAGCTCGGCAAGCTCTTTCGGGCGGGCTGGGACTGGGTCATCAGTCCCCGCCTGGTGAACTCGCTCACGCTTGGCACCAACCGCTCGTGGAACGACACGCTCTCGCGAGCCGCCGAGTTGGGCCAGAATTGGGACACCTCGCTCGGCATCGCCAACGGCTCCGGTCCGGTGTTTCCCGGATTTGTGTTTGTCGGCAGCCCCTTCCCCAGCTTCGGCGAGAACAGCGGCGCAATCGACGTGGACAACACCATCGCGCTCAACGATACCTTGCACTGGCAGCATGGCGCACACAGCATTCAGTTCGGCGGAGAAGCGCAGTATCACCAGTATTCGTTCGTGAGCAAAATCGGTGGAACCTGCAGCGGCACATCGGGCTGCTTCACCTTCTGGGATAACCAGACGGCCTCAGACACCACCTATTGGGGCCAGGACGGCAACTCATTCGCCGCGTTCCTTATCGGCCAATCGGGCACGGCGAATGCCATCTCGCAGATTCACGCGCCGCGCTGGATCACGCACACCGCAGCGCTGTTTGTGCAGGACGACTGGAAGCTCCGGCCCAACCTCACCATGAACCTGGGCTTCCGCTGGAGCTATGACACGCCGCGTCATGAAGCCGAAGGAGACACAACCATCTTCGATCCCACGCTGCCCAACCCCGGCGCTGACGGCTATCCGGGTGCGCTGGTATTTGCCGGCAAGGGCACCGGACGCAATGGCAACGTAGATGAGACCTGGGCCAAAACCTACTATAAGGACTTCGAACCGCGCATCGGCTTCGCATGGCAACCCGCAGGGCTTGGCAACCGCCTGGTGGTTCGCGGCAGCGGCGGCATCTATTATGGTCCGCTGGTGTATGCCGACTACGGCCAGGGGACGCTGCAGGGATTTGTTGCCAATCAGACCCTCTTCACCGGCGATCCGCTCGACGGTCCACAGGTGGATGCGGGACTGCCGGCTCTGCCCACTACGCCCGATCTCGATCCCACGCAGTTGAACGGGCAAGGCGTGGATTACATCGCTCCCACTTACGGCCGTCCGGCAATGGTGCAAACCTGGGCGCTTGAAAACCAGGTCGAGCTCGCCCGCGATCTCTACGTCTCGGTCGGCTATCTCGGTATGCACTCCACGCGGCTGCATGGGCTCATCGATTACCCCAACGACATGCCCGCCAAGTACCTTTCGATGGGTACCTGCCTGCTGTGGTGGGCTGTGGCTCCCTGCCCCAATGGATGGAGCTCGCCCGCGATTCAACCGTATCAGGGCTTCTCCTGCGCTTCGGGTTGCACCTATGGCCAATCGGAGCCTGTGGAGCAGGCATACCGGCCGTATCCCCAGGTTGGTTACATCAACACCGACAGCTATCTGCAGAATGTCGGACAGTCAAGCTACGACGCTCTCGAAGCAAAGCTGGAGCGCCGATTCCGAAACGGGTTTAATGTGCTGGCATCGTATACGTTCTCAAAAACGTTAACCGATGCCGACAGCATTCAGCCCTACTACAGCACGCTGCAAAGCCAGGGCGGAACGCAGAATCCATACGATCACAAGGCTGAGAAAGCGGTCAGCAACCAGGACATCCCGCAGAACTTTGTAGTCAGCTACATCTACGAGCTGCCTGTCGGTCACGGCAAACAGTTCTTAACCAATATTCCTGCGCCGGTAAACGCAGTCATCGGCGGATGGCGCGTGAGTGGCGTTCAGCGCTACTTGAGCGGCCAGCCGATCAGCTTTTTCGGATCCAACGGAATTCCCGGTTTCGATAACGGCATCCGGCCGAATCGCGTATCGGGCCAGGCGGTGCGCCGCTCGGGCGGCTTCAATCCCTTTAGCTTCGTCAACGACGGCAACACCGGTTACGACCACTCCTCTGGGGCCTGCTCGACCGGCTACTGGAATTGCAGCTTCATCGTTGACCCCAACCCGAACCCCGGCGTCAATGTTCCTTACGTGTTCGGCGACATGCCGCGTAACTCGGCCGACATTCGCTCGTTCGGATACTCCGATGAGGATTTCGGCATTGCCAAGGAGATCCCGATCCACGAACAGGTCAAAGCTGAATTCCGCGGCGAGATGTTCGACGCCTTTAACCGGCACGTCTTCACCAAACCCGATTCGGGCGTGCAGGACACCACCTTCGGGCAGGTAAGCAGCACGTGGCTCGGACCAAGAAACGTTCAATTCACGCTCCGGATTACTTACTGAGTGATGAATTGACCTCATCGATGAGACGGCGCAGCAGATTCCGTTCTGTTGCGCCGCCACTCGACCGACGACTGCGCCGTTTTGATCAGCCCTTTTGAAATGACCCGATTACTCCCAAAGCGATCCCTTATTTTGTCTCTGCTCTCCAGCTCCATGGCTGCAGCGTGCCTGTCTTTGTGTTTCGCCGGTTGCGGCGGTGGTGGATCTTCAACAACGACAACCACCACGACCACGCCCGACATGGGAACACTGACCCCCATGGACGACAGCGATCAGTACACGCTCACCAATGCCGCCAGCGGAATGATTCTTGGCATCTCAGGTCAAAGCCAGACGGCGGGGACCAATCTTGTTCAGGAGGCTTCGACCGCGATAACCAACGATGTCGATTGGCACTTCATCCCCATGAACAACAACCAGTACAACATCGAGAACATGCTCACGCACCAGGTGATGGGCGTAGCCAGTGCTTCAACCAGTGCCGGCACGCAGGTCCTCCAATGGGCCGACAACGGCACCAACGACCATCTGTGGGAGGTCTACAAGCTCACCGATGGCAACTATCTCATCAAGAATGTGAACAGCGGCCTGTATCTCGAAGACGCTGACTCCGGCACAACCTCATCGGCCACTATTGACCAGGATTCGCGCGCAACATCGGGAACCGGTTGCACTTGCCAGGAGTGGAAGATCGCCTCGACCGGCAATGCGGCCTATCCCATGCCTGCATCGGTAAACGTAAGCTACGCTTCCACCGGCGATTCCGATTCCATCGGAATTCACGACCCCTCCATCCTCAAGGCTGGATCGACTTACTATCTGTTTTCGACGCACGGTCTGATTCACGCGCACGACTCAACCGATCGTATCAACTTCTCTGACGATGGCTACGCACTGCCTTCGCTGCCTTCCTGGACCAACACCTACACGGGCGGAAGCGGCGATCTTTGGGCGCCCGACGCCTCGGCTCACAACGGCGTTTACTGGCTCTATTACGCGGCTTCCACGTTCGGCAGCAGCAACTCGGCGATCGGGCTGGCCATCAGCCCCAGCGATGAACCCGGCACATTCGCTGATTCAGGCGCTCCCGTCTTCACCTCCAACGATTGCCAGGGCTCCAACGCCATCGATCCCACTTCAGTAGTTGATTCGTCGGGCAATGCGTGGATGGCCTTTGGCTCCTGGTCCACCGGAATCCAGATTGTTCCGGTGGACAACTCGACGGGCGTGCCCACTGGCGCAGCATGCACGCAACTCGCGTTTCATCCTTCCGGAACCGGCATCGAGGGATCCTACATCTATCCCTACAACGGCTACTACTATCTTTTCGCTTCCATCGATACCTGCTGCAATGGCGTGTCCAGTACCTACCGCATCATCGTCGGCCGCTCGACCTCTGTCACCGGCCCGTACACCGACCGCGGAGGACTGGCCCTGACCGCTGGCGGTGGCACCATCCTGCTCAGTGCACACTCGAACATCAACGGGCCCGGCGGCGAAAGCGTGTTTACCGATACCGGCGGCGCCATCCTCGTCTATCACTACTACGACGGCAACAACAACGGATACCCGGCTCTCGGAATCAACGTGCTCGGCTGGACCTCGGATGGTTGGCCCTATGTCCAATAACAACGCTGGTGAAACCGCCGGTCTGCTTCCGTTCTCCGTTGCCCGCCCTCGAGCCGGCAGCAAATCAGGCAATCTTCACAAAAAGGTGCGCATGCGATTTCTTCATTCTCTCTCGGCAGCTTTTATTTTGCTTCTGGCATTACCGCTCGTCGGCCAGGAGCCAACCCCCTTCACTCTTGCGGGCGACTTCCAATTCACCCACGACCCCTCGATTGCCAGAGAAGGCGGTACTTACTACGTCTTCGCCACAGGCGCTGCGCCGGGCGGCGGCCAGTTGCCGATTCGCTGCTCACCCAATCTCATCGACTGGAAGTTCTGCGGCCGCGTCTTTGATGAAACGCCGGCGTGGATTCACCAGGTGAGCCCGCAAACCAGGGATCTGTGGGCTCCCGATATCTCCCTCTTCAACGGCAAATATCATCTCTACTACGCGTATTCCGCCTTCGGAGTCAACACCTCGGGCATCGCGCTGGCAACCAACGACACGCTCGATCCCGCCAGCCCCAACTACCACTGGAAGGATGAAGGCGTGGTTCTCACTTCGACCGCGACCGACGATTTCAACGCCATCGATCCCAACATCGTCTTCGAGGAAGACGGCCAGCCCTGGCTCAGCTTCGGCAGTTTCTGGAGCGGCATCAAGATGCGCCGCATCGATCCCGTCACCGGCAAAACCGATCCTGAAGACAAGACCCTCTACTCGCTTGCCGCGCGCGCCAAACCTGAAAGCGCCGATCCAGCCAAGCCCGGACTGCCTCCCGACTGGGAGGCCATTGAAGCACCTTTCATCGTTCGTCATGAATGCTACTTCTACCTCTTCGTGTCGTACGACCTATGCTGCCGTGGAACCAAAAGCACCTATCGCATCATGGTGGGCCGTTCGCGCCACGTCACCGGCCCTTATCTCGACGCCAATGGCGAACCCATGCTCCAGGGAGGCGCAACTCAACTGCTTGGCGCCAACAACCGCTGGGTTGGACCCGGAGGCGAATCGATTCTTCAACGGCCGGAAGGAGACATCATCGTCTTTCATGCCTACGATGCAGTGACGGGCAAGCCGGCTCTGCAAATCTCAACCCTGACCTGGAAAGACGGCTGGCCGCAGGCTGCCCTCGGCACCGGCAATGACCCGAAATAACAATTGAATTCACGAGGGAAGTTGAGCTGGCCCTAAGGCTGGCCCCTGCCCCATCCGCTACCAGAAGTAACTGGCTTCCATCTTCGGCGTTCCGGGTTCGCCGTCGATGATCTGCGTGCTCAGCACCACTTCCATATTCTTCTTGCCGCCCGCGGCCTTGGCGGCGCGCATCAACTGGGCCAGGTTGCCGTTTTCGCTCAGGAACTCTCCCGCAGCGCGCGTGCCGCCGCGGCCGATACCGGCCACCACGATCGCCAGCTTGCCGGTGTTCGTGTCGGTAAACCGCGCCAGGATCGCGTAATCGCGATAGTTGTTGGTGGCCATCTGTACTCCGCGGTCCACCATCCATCGCCTCTGCGCCGGAGCCGCGCTGTCCACAATCCAAAGGTGCGTCATATCGGCGTCGTTGGCAAAGTGGTAGCGCAGGGGATTGGTCAGTCGCAAGGTCCACGCATTGTCAAAGGCGCCCACAAACACCGTTGGACCCCGGCGCAGGTCATCCATGGTGGTCGCGCCTTCGCCTTTGAGCGTGTACGACTTCCCGCTCGATTGCAGAATGCCCGCCACCTTGATGGTTGCATTCAGGTCGTCGATAATCACCGCCGTGAGAGTGTCTTTGAGCGTTATCTCGTGCGTGGGTTGTGCCGCGTCCCGCAGTGCAATCTCTGAGTAATTCAGTTGGTCGGCAATACACACCAGCACCGGCTCGCTGCTGGTCAGTATCGGATTCCAGAAGAATTCAAAAGCGGAGCGGGTGGCTTGTTGCCAGGCAATGTAGGCCCCGCCGGCAACCAGGACCGCCAGCATCAGAATCGCCGCCGATATCAGCGGCCAACGTCCGGGGGGCGATGAAGCCTGCCGTGCAGAATGCGCGGCAGGGTCGGCTGCGGTCGTTTCGGCTTCAGGAAGACCGTAGATGTTGCCGCCCTTCGGGCTGTGGAACTGAGGCACGTAAGCGCCGGACGGCAAGGTGATGCGCAGCTCCTCATTGTGAGCCGGTTCCTGGTAGTACTGGGCAACCCTCTTTCGAATCTCGGCAGCCGTCACCCGCACGATGGGATCGGCAGCCGTATCGTAGTCCGCATCCTTGCCGAAGATTTCTATCCCCAGGGTGCGTTCCTTGATGTCGTCCACGTTCCCGGCCAGCGTATGTTCCACCACAAAGCGCAAGAAATTCGGGAACCTTTTGCTGTGGCTGAAATAGGGACTCACCAGCAGCCGTTCCAGCTGTTCGTTGATGGCATTCTTCGCCGCCGGGCTCAATGTAACCTTGTTTTCGCCCTCCAGCGCTGCGCTCATACAACTCTCCGGCTGAAAGTAGCGATTATAACCTCCTCTTGAACAAACTGTTTGCGCCCTCCGGAATCACCGAAACAAATGATTGAAAATCAATGGCTTGTCTCAGCAGACAGGTAAGTATTTACCGGTCTTTTCCGTAAAGATTCTGCCCCCCTGCCGTAAGGACCTTATCAACCCTTTGATTGAGGTGCCTAGAATGGTCCCCGATTTACCCGAGCTCCATTCTCTGACTCGATCACGGACTCGCTCCATGATCCTCAGGCAGAATCACGAGCCGGCGTAATACCCCATCACCAAGGGCTCCCTGGCGCATGCGCCGCATAGTTCCATCTGAGTCCTGAACCGATAGGGAACAAACGACGGGAGGCTTCACATTGAAAACGAAAGCAAAATGGGTATTGAGATGGCCACCACGGTCTCTCTGGTATTGGAGCGGGCTAATTGCATTATTCGCCCTGCTGGCCGGCGCCGCTCCCTGGGGCAACGCGCAAATTGCAACCACCACCGCAACCCTCTCCGGCGTCGTCGCTGACCCGTCGGGCGCCCTGGTGCCCGCGGCCACGGTAACGCTCACCAGTTCCGAGAAAGGCATTACGCGCCAGTTCACGACCTCAGTCGACGGCCGGTATTCCTTTATCCAACTGCCACCGTCCACCTACATCCTTTCCGTCAGAGCCAAAGGCTTTGAAACCTACAAACAGTCCGGAATCGTTTTGAATCCGGCCCAATCTTCCACTCAGGATGTGTCGCTGGTGGTTGGATCTGAGAATCAGTCGGTCACTGTCACGGCAGATGCCTCTCAACTCAACACCGAGAACTCCAACGTGGCTACCGATCTTCGCGCCAGCACCATTGAAGAGTTGCCGCTGAACACCCGCAACGTCTACGGCCTGGTATCTCTTAACTCATCGGTGAGCAACACCTCTGAGGGGCAGATGCTGCTGGGCGGCGGCACCAACACCACCGACGATGCCGACCAGGACATCTCGTTCATGAAC
>Ga0335072_10013362_pt1 | contig 11699 bp, 7 predicted proteins | sample Lox_Sample_21_FD_206725 | JGI IMG/M metagenome (GOLD analysis project Ga0335072, IMG submission 206725) | Soil microbial communities from Loxahatchee National Wildlife Refuge, Florida, United States - Lox_Sample_2.1 | ecosystem: Environmental > Terrestrial > Soil > Wetlands | place: USA: Florida...
GTGCTCTCTTACTCTGGCACGTACGTGAACCAGCAGTGGCCGTACAATTCCGCTGCGCCGCACGGCGCCTGGGAGTTTCACGAGCACCTGATCCCCGAGAGCCCGCGCAGGCCTATCCGCATCTGGATGGAAGTGGGCGACCGCGACCTGCTCAACCCGAATGTCATGCGCGACAACATGCACGACTGGGTCGTCGCCAACGAAAACATGGCGCGCGTGCTGGCCGCCAAAGGCTATCACTACCAGTTTGTCTTCGCGCAGAACGCGGGACACACCGACCACAGCGTCAAGCAGCAGACGCTCGCCGAAGCGCTGGAATACCTGTGGCAAGGCTACCCGCGCTGACAGTCGCGCATGGGCTTACGAGACCTTCGCCTGCGTCGGCGCATGGTGTTTCACGCGCAGGTTGTCCAGCGCGTGGCCGACGAAGCGCGGCTCGAAGGTCGGCGCGATCTGCATGAACCGGCAGCTCGCCACCACCTGATCGACGATGAACTTGGGCTGATAGGCCGCCAGATCCAGTCCTTTTTCTTCTTTGAGCTTGTAGACGATGCCTTCGAAGGCCTCTTTCGGCAGGCTGAAACCCTGCTTGGCGCACTCTTTCTCGAAGATCTCCTGGTAGGTCTCCAAACTCGGCGCGCCCACCTCGATCTTGTACGGAAGGCGACGCAGAAAGGCCGGATCCATCAAGTCTTCGGGTTCGAGGTTGGTGGAGAAGATGATCATCTCCTCGAAGGGAATCGAGAACGATTTGCCGGTGTGCAGCTTCAGATAGTCCACGCGGTTTTCGAGCGGAACGATCCAGCGGTTGAGCAGGTTGGTTGGCGACACCAGCTGTCGCCCAAAGTCGTCGATCACGAAGCAGCCGCCGAGCGCCTTCAGGTGCAGAGGCGCTTCGTAGAAATGGCCCAGCAGGTCGTAGCGCAGGTCGAGCATGTCCAGCGTCAGCTCGCCGCCGGCGATGACGAACGGCCGCCGGCACGGAACCCAGCGTGCGTCGAAGATCTCGCGCCGCACAATCGAGAGCGAGGCCTCATCGTCGGTCACCTCCGCGCGGTCCAGCGGCACGTGAATGCTGGGGTCGAAGACGCGGATGATCTGCCCTTCGACGTTGATCGCGTACGGCACATAGATCACGTCGTTGAAGACGTTCGCCAGGCAATGCGCAACGGAAGTTTTTCCGTTCCCCGGCGGCCCATAGAGAAGCATCGCGCGGCCAGAGTTCAGCGCGGGACCGCACTGCTCGATGAGCGCGTCTTCAAATGTGAACGCAGCCACGGCTTTGCGGATGCGCTCGAAGGTGATCACTTCATTGGTCACCTTCTGCAGGTTCACCTGGTAGCTGAACTCTTCGAGTGTGACTGGCGCGGGCCCGGTATATCCCACACGGTTGATCGCGTCCAGCGTCCACCGGCGGCCCTCCTCGGTGAACATGTAGCTAAGGTCGGCAATGCCGGCCGTTTCCCGCGAGCCCAGGTTGATGAGCAGCTTGCGGTCGATTGCCATCTGCACCAGATCGAGAACGATGTGGTAGGGCAGCTTGATGGCGTTCGCGAACTGGCGCACAGTCTCCAGCCTCTCGACGTAGATGAGCTTCAGCATCAGGCCCATCAGGTCAGGCCCGTCGATGCCGGTCGCGCCAATGTCGGCCGGCTCTGTCGGCAGCCGATGCAGGAATGCCTCCAGCGCCTCTTGCGTCAGGGCCTTGATTGCGACGAGATTTTCGCCCAACCGGCCGCCATGTTTGGCCTGATGCTCAAGCGCTCGCGCCACATCGTCTACCGTAACGAGCTTGCCGCGGATGAGTAGATCGCCTAATCGCAATGGGGTCGAGATGGCGTTCCTCCTGCACGAATCCAGAATGGATGTTGATGGCTGTTGCTAGTGTACGGCTCCTGCGCCGCTCTAGCTGAAGCCGAGCACCGGGTGCGGAATGTACTGTTCCTCGAGCGAAGCGATCTCCTCCGGCGTGAGCTTGACCGAGAGCGCCGCTACAGCATCTTCCAGATGATGCGGCTTGCTGGCTCCAACGATCGGCGAAGTCACGCCCGGCTTGGCCAGCAGCCACGCCAAGGCAACCTGCGCGCGCGGAATGCTGCGCTGATCCGCCAACTCCCCGAGCCGGTCCACAACCTTCTTATCGGCCTCTTCGGTGCGCGAGTACATCGTATTGCCGAAGACGTCGGTCTCCGCGCGTTTGGTGCTCTCGCTCTGCCAGGGACGCGCCAGCCGTCCACGCGCCAGCGGGCTCCACGGAATCACGGCGATCCCTTCCGCCCGGCACAGCGGCAGCATCTCGCGCTCTTCCTCGCGATAGATGAGATTCAAATGATTCTGCATCGACACAAAGCGCGTCCATCCGTTCAGCCGCGCCAGATACAGCGCCTTGGCAAACTGCCAGGCATACATGCTCGACGCGCCGATGTACCGCACCTTGCCCGCCTTTACCACGTCGTGCAGCGCCTCGAGCGTCTCTTCGATCGGCGTCTGGTAATCCCAGCGATGAATTTGGTAAAGATCCACGTAGTCGGTCTGCAGCCGGCGCAGGCTCTGGTCCAGCTCGTGAAGAATGGCCTTGCGCGAAAGGCCGCGGCCGTTCGGATCGGTGCTCATCTGCCCGTGCACCTTGGTGGCCAGCACAATGGCCTCGCGCTTCGTGCTGGCTTTGAGGAAGTTCCCTATGACCACTTCGCTGTCGCCGCCTGAATACACGTTCGCGGTGTCCCAGAAGTTGATGCCGAGATCGAGCGCCTGCCGGAAGAAGGGAATGCTCTCCGCCTCGCTCAGCGCCCATGCCTGCCGGCCGGGCAGCAGCTTGCCCGTGGCCGGGCTGCCATAGGTCATGCAGCCGAGGCAGATGCGGGAGACTTTTAATCCGGTCGATCCAAAGTTGATGTAATCCATCACGACTCCTGCTGCAAGTTTACGGCGTGGCGCCCACGCGCAGATCAACCTGTGAGCGGAGAGAAAATGCAGACCAATGGAAAGGGATGAAGACGCGGAAGGCCTTGGTTGAAGCAGATGACTTGCTAACGCGAGAGAACCGGGGAAAAGTCGATCAGAAGAACAGCGTCGATCTAATGAACCCAGCGTAGCGGAATGCCGGAAAGCCGTCACTACAACTTTCGTTCTATCTTTTGTGCGGTCGAAGAAAAATTAACTGGGAGAGAATTGAGGTGTGGTGCGGCGCCTGTTGCCGCAGCACCGGTGCTGCGGCCCGGCGCCTTCGTGAAACTCTGGCAAAAAGAGGACTTCCGTCTTGAGCGAAGCGGGCCGGAGGCAACTCTTTCCCGCTGGCCCGGGTCTAAAATGGCATTTGAAGAAAGTGTGCGCGGCGAGCTCGCCAGGGTTTCCGTGGAAGGGCGCTTACGAGAACCGGTCAGGGCGCGTCAATCAGTCTTTTGAGAGTTTTTGAAAGTTTTTGAGCAGGTTTTCGCGCGGCACGAGTGCGCAGGTGGACGCCGCACTATCGAAGACCGGGAAGGCAGTCAGCGCACATTGATCGTGAGCGCACAATTGGCAGCGCAAGCCAAGGCCGAATCGAAGAGAGGCCGAAAACGGCGCTCGCGCGTCCTTGGGCGCTATGCCGTGCGCGTGCTCGCCATGGTAGGCCTGCCCGCGGTTCTCGCCCTGGCCGGATGCGGAGCCAGCACGGTGGCTGCCAATTCGCCCAATGGCAGTTCGGGCGCAAGCTCTTCGGGCGGGGCATTCTCCATCACACCCGGAACCGTCACGATTGATACCAATTGCACCGGCTGCAATGGCAACAATTTCGGCACGTCGGTGGAGCAGTTCTCCGCAGCGCTCTCCGGCGGCAGCGCGGCCAGCGTCACCTGGAGTCTGAGCGGCGGCGACGCGAAGGCTGGGCCGGGCAGCATCTCGTCGAGCGGCCAGTACACGCCGCCTGGCTACCTCACCGCGGACAGCGTCAAGGTGACCATCACCGCTACGCTGAACTCGAATACAAGCGACAAGGCGACCGCTGTTGTGACCGTGACTCCGGGCTTTCTGCAGCCGCTGACGCCGGAGAATGTCGCGCTCGGCGCGAACGGGACCCTCACCGTGACCGGCTATCTGGCCGAGGCCGGCGGGAGCGCCGGGATTAATTACGCGCTCTCCAGCACGACCAACGGATCGAGCGGCGGCCAGGGCACGCTGGGTACACCGGCATGTTTGCGCAGCAGCAGCGTCTTCACCTCCTGCACCGTTACCTACACCGCGCCCGCAACCATCGGCGCCACCGCGGCCAGTTACATCGTGGCGACCGTCGGCACGTCCTCTTCGAAGACGACCTCGGTGGTTCTGCTGAACACCGCGGGCGTGGAGAGCAATCCGGCCTCACATCAGCAGCAACTGACCGGGCCGGTCGCGCTCGGCTCCTCGGGCGGCAATAACAAAGACTACGACGCAAACTCGAGCGGCCAGGTGACGGACTGCTGCGGCGGAACACTCGGCGCGCTCATTCAGAACTCGAGCGGCACGCAGTATCTGCTCAGCGCGAATCATGTGCTTGCGCGCAGCGATCAGGCGAGCGTGGGTGAAACCATCGTGCAGCCGGGCCTGATCGACGACAACTGCGCACCCTTTGGAGAGGGAGGCACAGAGACGCCGGTTGGCACACTCACCGGATTTGTGCCGCTGAAGTCTTCGACCACGAACGTCGATGCGGCCATCGCGCAGGTGAACTCCGGCGCGGTGAGCGCGAACGGCAGCATTCTGGAATTGGGTACGAAGCAATCCGACGGCACACTGGCCGCGGCGCCTCCCGGTGTTTCCTCTACCGGCGGCAAAGGTGAAGCGGGCGCGATCAACATGAACGTAGCCAAGAGCGGACGCACCACCGGGCTTACCTGCGCCGCCATCTCGGCCGTCAATGCGACGGTGCAGGTTTCCTACTATTCGAACTGCGCGGAGACCACTCCCTATTACACCAAGACCTTCTCGAATCAGCTGGAGATCACGGGCAACCAGTTCAGCGACGCGGGCGACTCCGGCTCACTGATCGTGGATACCAATAATGCCGAGCCGGTGGGACTTTTCTATGCCGGCGGCCTGGATCAGTCTGGCGTGAGCCAGGGTGTGGCCAATCCCGCCGGTGATGTGCTGAGCGAGCTTGGCTCGCAGATGGGAACCAGCTACAGCTTCGTGGGCACAACCGACCATCCGGTGAGCTGCCTCAACTACGGGGACGCGACCACCACCGCCGCGCAGGCGCACACCCTGACGGATACTGAAAGCTCGCGCACCAGCACGGCGCTCACCACGGCGCGTTCGATCGTGAATCCCTCCACCGGCATTCTCGGCGTTGTTGCCGGCAAGAGCAGCGACCGCATCGGCGAAGGCGCGCTGACGGTCTATGTCGACCAGTCGATGAATGTGAGCGTGCCGCAGACGATCAACGGAGTGCGCACGGTGGTGATTCCCACCACGGCGCAGGCCCTGGCCTACGGCATGGCTCCGCAGACTGCGATCGAAACCGCCGCGCCGCTGCAGGCTGCAGTTTTGAATCAGGCTATCGGCACCAAGCAGCAGATTGTCGCCGGCCTGATGAGCCAGAACCCCGCCTTCTTCGGTGTCGGCGTGGGCCAGAGTCTCGACAATCCCAAAGAAGCTGCCTTGGTGATTTACGTGGATCGCCGCCAGGTGCCCGCCATGCTGCCCGCGACGATCGACGGACTGCGCGTGCGCTACGTCATCATGGAGCGGCTGCACGTCACACGCTCCTACGCGACCGGCCTGCAATCCCGCAGCCGCTGCATGAGCCACGCTGCCGCACCGCAGCCCAGCGCAAACGATCCCTTCCACCTGAACCGCCGCGCGAAATTGAGTCTGTACTGATCGCCTAACCTGGGAAGGCTTTACTCCACCGGGCGGGCCTTGCCGTTCTTCAGGCTCTCGTCGATGATCGACTGGATCTTCTCGCTGTTCTCGTGCGCCATCTGGCCCATCTGCGCGCCCAGCTTGCCCATCTTCTCGCCGTACTCGCCCTGCGCTTTGCCGAACTCGCCCATATCGCTCCACTTCACGTCGACCTTGATCTGAGCGTTGATCAGCTTGCGCTGCAGTTCCTGGACCTTGCGCTCAATCTCTCGCAGCTGCTCGCGCGTAATGGTGCCGCCCTGCGCGTTCTTGAGCGCAGCCACGGCTGCATTCAGATCGGCCATTTCCTGTGTCAAGTCAGGTGGGTTAATGTTCTGGCTTGCTTCTCGTGCTTTCCGCGCTTCTTCTCGCGCCTGCTGGTTGGCTTCGCGCATCTGCCTGCTCATCTCTTTCATCTGCGCGCTCAAGTCTTCCATCGGCTTTTGCATGGCTTCAACCTGGCTCACGATTGCCGGATCGTCCACGATGTACGACTTGCCGTCGTGCCGGAACCAGAGAAAGTGCCCGTGAGCCACTTTGCGCGCCTTCTCAATCTCCGCGTTACGCTCTTCGTCGTCCCAATCTCCGAAGTAGTGCGTCTTCGTTCCCGGATCGCCAACCACCGCGTAAGGATCGCCCCAGTCGTACCGGAACTCATATCTGAGGTCGTGAAGGCTTTCGTTAATTTGCGCAGTCACTGCGGCCATGGACGGCATCGGCGGCATGGGCGGCACATGGACTTCCACGTCGATCGGCGGAATGGCGCCCTGCACTTGAACCGGCGGGGCCGGTGGGGCGGGAACAGCTTGCGGAGCAGGCGTGGGTTGCGGATCGGCTACCGGTGCAGGATCGCTCTGTCCTTCCTCGTCGGCCACCTGCGACTGCTCGGGATGGGACTGGCCCTCCAGGCACATTGCATCGGACGACGGCGAAGACGGTTGCGATGGGTTGCTTGCCGCGCCGGACGGCTGTGCCGCCACGGCGCCCGGCGTCGATCTACCGGGTGTTGCGGCGATCGGGGACTGCGCCGTCAGCTCGAGCTTCTCCGGCGGCTGGACGGCAATCTCCGCGGCCTGCACGTGAACCAGAGCGGTGGCCGCCATCAGCGCCACGGCCGCAGCGGCAACTGCCAGCAGGGCGCGCTTTTTCCCGGCGAAGGCCTGGCGGAAGGTTTCGTCATTCAACAGCCGCTCGATGCGCTGCGAAAGCCGGCTGGAGTGCGCCATCGCCACTCCGCTGAGAGCCGGGCGGGGGAGGGCTGCGAACTCGAGCAGCAACTCCGCGTAGGCTGAGGGGCTTCCTGCCGCCTCAAGGCCGGCCCGGTCGCTGATGGCTTCGCCGAGTTCTGAGAGCTTGCTCTTCAGCCACCATCCCAGCGGGCTGAACCAGGTGAGCGCGGCGTAGAGCCCCGCGACCAGCTGAAGATAAAAATCGCGCTGGACTACGTGCGAACGCTCATGGGCCAACACCACGCGCAGTTTCTCTTCATCCCATTGCGCGTAATCGGCCGGCAAAAGTATGCCGGAGGCGATGTTCACGGGCGAGGCCACACTCCGGCTCGTGCGAACCGGAATGTTGAAGTCTGGCGCAATGTTTACCGGTTTCGCCCGCTTCCAAACCCGCAGCGACGATCCAAGCCCCACCAGCAGCCGGAACAGCAGTATCACAGCGATACCCAGATAAGCGAGCAATCCAATGCCGAAGAGCCCGATGCCCGAGCGACTGCTTGCTTTGCTCGCGGGGTGATCGGTCTTCAGCGCAGAAGCCGCTGCCGCAACGGGCGCCTCTACCGGCATCGTTTCGGCGGCGTTTACCGAAGCATCCGTCGGCGCATCGTCGGAGGCATCAGCCGAAGCATCGGCTGTCGCCGTGCTTGGCGGCGCATCGAAGGGCATCTTCGAGATCGCCGGAGCCGAGAAACGGCTCACGTCAACCGAAGCCGTGTTTATCGCCGCATTGGAACTGACCCGCAACGCAGGCGAGTTTGGCGTGTTCGCATCAACCCGCGTCGCATCCAGTCCGCTGATCCACTGCGGCACCGGCAGCTTCACTTGAGCCCATGCCGGCAGCCAGGGCACACGCATCAGCAGTGGCATGGCGATGGCGGTCATCAGTACTACGCCCCAGGCGGCCTTCTGCGCCGGCACGTTCTTCACGCGCAGCAAGCGCAGCCCGAGTGCCAGAACGCCGGCGGCGGCCAGCGCGCGCAACGCAGCCCCCAGCAGAAGGGAAATCGCGGCATGCATCATGACTTCGTCTCCTTCTTCGTTGGTGTTGAGGCCTTACGTGCCGCAGCGATCCGCTCGGCGAGGCGCTGCAATTCAGCCCGTCCCAGCACCTTCGAGTCCACCATCCCTACCAGCAGCGCTTCCACGGACCCCTCGCAGAACCAGTCCACGATGCGCTGCACGGCGCGGCCCGCGACGCGCTGGCGCGATTCGGCGGGACTGTAAAAGAATGTGCGGTTCTCGACGGTGTGGGTCAGGTAGCCCTTTTCTTCCAGCCGCCGCAGCACGGTGCGGATCGTCGAATCTTTCAGGGGTCGGCCCAGCTCTTCGCGCACCTGCTCGGCCGTGACCGTGCCCATGCGCCAAATGATGACCAGAATGCCGCGCTCCAGCTCTCCCAGTTCTGCCGGATCATGTTCGGAGGGAATGTTACTCGCCATAATGTTACACACTGTAGCACAGATCGTACATAGGCTGTCAACGGCGGCAAATAATAAAAATGCGGCTTGTTGGATGAAAGAGCGCTACTTGGGCCGCCAAGGCAACTTGCCCAGCGGGAAAAGCGGACTGATTCCCACGTAATGGCAATATTTCCCTTCTTCGCACCCTTCTTTATGGAGAATTTGCATCTTAAATCTTCAAGGGGACTGTGCGATTCCTCTTGGACGGTGGCGAGAGGTTATTTTAACGCCAATGAAGGTAAAGTTTGGCACGGCTCCCGGGGTCCTGGAGAAGGTGATTGATCCGCGTTTCCACCTGGCTGCGATTGTTTCCAGTTCAGCCGATCCCATCCTCAGCAAAGACCTGGGCGGCAACATTCTCAGCTGGAATGAGGCCGCAACCCGCCTGTTCGGATATGAAGCCGACGAGATCATCGGCCAGTCGATTTACATCCTCGTGCCGCGGGAGCGGCACCACGAAGAGGATGCGGTCCTTCGCAAGATTCGCGCCGGCGACCGCATCGAACCGTTCGAAACCGTGCGCGTGGCGAAGAATGGCAAGCGCATCCCTGTCTCGATGCGAATCTCTCCCATCAAAGACCCATCCGGCGCCGTGAGCGGAGCTTCGACCATGATCCATGACCTCTCGGAACGGGAGCGCAACGAGGAGTCGCGCTTTCAACTGGCAGCGATCGTCGATTCGGCAGACGATGCGATCGTCAGCAAGGATCTGAACGGAATCGTGAAGACCTGGAATGCCGGGGCGCAGCGGATATTCGGCTATACCGCGGAAGAGATGATCGGTCAGCCCATTCTGCGCCTGTTTCCCAAAGAGCTGTATTACGAAGAAGACGAGATTCTGCGCAAACTCCGCGGCGGGGAGCGCATTGATCATTACGAGACGACGCGTGTCCGGAAGAACGGCGAGGCCTTCGAAGTTTCCGTTACGATTTCTCCGATTCGGGACAACTCCGGCCGGGTGATTGCCGCCTCGAAGATTGCGCGCGACATCTCCGATCGCAAGCGCTTTGAGCGGCTGTTGTTACAGTCAGAAAAACTTGCCGCTACCGGCCGAATGGCCGCGGCGATTGCGCACGAGATCAACAATCCTCTCGAGTCGGTCATCAATCTCGTCTATCTTGCGCGCCTGAATTGCTCTTCAGAGAGCAAAGCCCAGCAGCATCTGCTGGTCGCCGAGACGGAACTGGAGCGCGTCTCCCACATTGCCCGGCAAACCCTTGGCTATTACCGCGACACCACGTCGCCGGTTGAGATCCAGCTTCACACGCTCATCGAAAACGTTCTTGCGGTCTATCAATCGCGGTTGCACGCCAACAGCATCTCGGTCGACACGCAGTTCAACGACCTGCAGAAGATAGTGGTCAGCAAGGGCGAAATGCTGCAGGTATTTTCCAACATCATCGCCAACGCGCTGGATGCGATGCGTGAAGGCGGCAATCTCAAGATCTCCACGCGCAACGTGATCGGAGCGGCAGGAGACGGAGTGCAGATTCAGATTCGCGACAACGGCACGGGCATTCATCCCGAGCATCTTGACCGGATCTTCGAACCGTTTTTTACAACCAAAGGAGATCTGGGAACGGGCATCGGCCTTTGGGTTGCCAGGCAGCTGATCGAGAAGCGCGGAGGACAGATCTCGCTGGCCAGCAACACGGAAGGCCCGACCTGCGGCACGATCGTCACTATCTTCATACCATTCGCCGCTCCAGCTACCGCCTTGAACGCTCATCCGCAGTGAATCCCATCTGGAAACCAGGACTTCACACATGTTTGAATGCTCTGAGGGTACTGTCTTTGCGGCGGACGCATTTCTCCCCAAGCTGCAGACTTCCGCGTCGGAAGAAGGTGCTTCAACGGAAGCGCAGCCTACGTCTCCCAGGATCTTGGTGGTGGATGACGAGAGGCTGGTCGCGGACACACTGGTTGAAATTCTGAACTCGGAGGGCTATCAGGTTTCGGCAGCCTACGATGGCTGGACGGCTCTGGAAGCTGCAGGCCGCTTTCGCCCCGACTATCTTCTCTCCGACGTTCTGATGCCGCGCATGAACGGCGTTGAACTGGCCATTGCGATGCGCAACCTGCATCCCGCCGTAAAGATCTTCCTCTTTTCCGGGCAGGCCGGAATCTCTGAGATTCTGCTCGACGGACAAAGGCGTGGCTATGAATTCGAATTGATCGCCAAACCCATCCATCCGCTCAAGCTGATTGAACGCCTCCGGCAGCAATGACCTCCGCGAGTGGCTCAAGGTTGCTGAGTTTTCGCAACTCCGCATCGTCGGGCAGAAAGATCTCGAAGACCGTGCCCGTGGAGCGGCCGGGATAGTCCGGATGGGCCGCGCGGCTGCGCACATGCACGATTGCGTGGTGTTTCATCAGGATCTCGTGGCTCACCCACAGTCCCAGGCCCGTGCCAACCACTTCCTTGGTGGTGAAGAATGCCTCGAAGATACGTTCGCGCACCTCGGGTTCCATGCCGCAGCCGCTGTCGGCGACCACAAACCGCACTCCTGTCTGCGAAGGGTCGCTCCAGTTGCGCGAGCGGCGGGCGCGAACGACAAGCCGTGCGCCGTTGCCGGCCGCGTCAATCGAGTTGCCTATCAGATTGGCGAAGACCTGCCGGATCTCTCCTGCGAAGCAGAACAGCTCAATCTCCGGATCATAGTCGCGCTCGACGCGCAGGTTCAGAGCGTTCACGCGTCCCTGGTAGAGCGAGAGAATTGAATCGAGCAGTTCCGCCAGCGTGGTGCGTCCGGGCTGCGTGGACTGCCGGTAGAAGCGCAATGTCTGCTGCGTGATCTCTGAGACGCGGCGCACTTCGTATTCGGCCATGGTCGCGTAGTTCAGCGCCATCTCATCGAGTGGCTTGTGATTGATCAGCAGAAAGAGCAGGTTGGTGATGGCTTCGAGGGGATTATTGATCTCGTGTGCGATGGAAGCTGCCAGCCTGCCGGTGACGGCCAGCTTCTCGGTCTTGCGCAGTGCGTCCTCATTGCGCTTGCGGTCACTCGCATCCAGCACGATGACGCCCACCCACCGCACCTGCTGATGCGCTGTTCGAACCGGGTAGCAACTGGTGATCCAGGTCCAGGCTCCGTGCCGGTTCGCGGCATCGGAGTTTCCGCGCTGCCCGCTCAGCTCGAGATTACGTACC